>JAEEGL017241485.1_pt1 | contig 157617 bp, 133 predicted proteins | sample 9134231 | NCBI WGS metagenome assembly JAEEGL01 (sample SAMN16246548, study PRJNA631951) | gut metagenome | biome: gut microbiome; feature: rumen; material: fiber-attached | host: Bos | place: Iran: Karaj | collected 2018-10 | reverse complement strand
GAAAAAGCAAAGTTTATGCCTGTCGGCAGAGATGCGGTCGATGATATGACAAGATTGCTTAATGCCGTTGGCCTTCGGTTCTGTTATGATGTTACGAAGTTGGCTAATGCTGACGAGTCGTATGTGTATTTTCCGTTAGTCAGGCGGTTTGGCAAAGGCGAAACGGAAATGGAATATTATCCTCATGTGTTTGTTGCATTTCCTAAAAACAATGCAAAGCAAGAGGATTTTACAATGTTCGCTTTTGCCGAAGATGATTTTAATTGGGATAAAGCGTTTATTATCTCTGCCGGAAATTGGAGTGCGGTAAAAGATTTATAAAATTATAAGATTGGCATGACAATATTTCTTGTCCCCTTGTATTGCTAATGAATTAAAGAAAATCTTCCGGCGCTAGAACAATATAAAACCGGAATAATAGCTAAATTATATCTTAAGGAGAAACAATGAAAGCATATGATATTAACTGGGATGTTGATATAGAAGAAGCCTTAGAACAGCTTGATGAAATGAACTATAAAAAAGCTGCATCTGTTATTGGCGTATCAGCAGATCTATATGCAGATATGACAACAGAAGAACGCCATGATTATGCTTATGATTTGTGGCGTCATTGTCCTGGTCTTCTGGAGGAATTCGTCGGATTACCGTCTGAAGTAAAAATTCCAAAAGAATTACGGGACGATGCAGATATAACAGACTGGCTTTCTGATGAATATGGATTTTGCATTAATGGTTATCAATTGGACACAGATTCAAAATAACAGCAGATTTATATCGATATAATTCTGCTGGCATAGTATTCCAGCAAATTTATATCCTCTGTACTCGGCGTAATATAAGGCCAGAAAATAAGTACGGAGGATATATTTATGCTGTATTTAAAGCGTATGCAATATTTTAACGAGTTTATGCGTGACTCGTTTGATGATCGGATTATCGGACCCGGCGAATATTATTACGAAGATATGGAAACCCACGACGTTATCAGCTGTGAACATTATTGGGAACTAAAGAAAGAACGTATGGAAAACGAATGGGATGACAGCTGGATCAATTATATGCAAAATGAAAAAGATTACAAAGAAAAGCTAAGACAGGCAGAGCAACAGTATAAATTAGCTGGCATACTCGATAAAGAAATATTCAGTGAAAACATTAGAGGCGCTAACGAAAACGACGGTACTCCGACCCAATATTCTCATGCGCCTAACGAATTCTAATCATGGTAATGTCCGTAGAAGAATTGATAAACAGTGGCTGGGATAAATTAAATGCAAACAGCCGAAAAACAGAAGATACTAAAACAGAAAATGATAAGGCAAAAGAAGCCGGCGCAAAAACCGTAGGACAGAAAGCGCCAGTAGCATCTGGGTTTTCTGTGCCTGAACGAATTTGGAACTTTTTAACGCAGGAAAAAGGCGTCAGTTCCATCGTAACTGCTGCTATTATGGGCAATATATTCCAGGAATCTACGTATAATCCAAACGCCTATAATGACGACGCAATGAAAGCCGGAAGAGCCAGTAATGCCGCTGTTGGAATATGCCAATGGTTAGAAGGCCGACATACGGCCTTAGATAAAGTAGCTGCTGCCAAGGGAAAACAATGGAACGATTTAGAAGCACAGCTGGAACATTTATGGAATGAAATTGGTCCCGGCGGATATTATAACCAGTTCCTGAATCATATGACAAAAACGTATACTCAGGAAAGCCAATTAGACGAAGCTGTAGAATATTGGGAGAAACACTTTGAAGTATCTGGCGATGTAAATTCCTATCCGCGACGCAAAACAGCTGCAAGAGAAGCATTACAAAAACAGGGGAAGGGCATACTTGCTGCTGGCACATATGCTCCAGGATCGTCTCCGGCTAATGGTTTTATGGGCCAATCTTCTGCTGCTAAACGCGGCACCGTTGTTGATCATATTGACGTAGAAAAAGTTGGTCATAAAAGAGAATATGAAGTAAAGCCGCTTGACCCAGACAAAACTTTCTGCGAGCCTATATATCCTGACCTTACTTCAATCGGCGAAGAAATTCCTGCTTATTCTGTTCCTAATAATATTCCTACTGCGGATATGAAACTTGTTGATTATAATACAGCAGGAGCTGGTCTTGTATACGAAATGCCAATATCGGCAATGGTTAAATATTCTGACGATAAAAATCTTGCAAATTATATCGTCATGAATGAAGTAACAGCAAAACAACGTAAAGAAGTATTCAAAAAATCTGTAAATCGTTTTGCTTTTAAGGCTCCGACCGCAGGAAAGCCGCCTAATAATAAAGATCCGTTCCCTGTAGACCATAAAGTGATTGAATTGGAAACACATCAACCGCGTTGTAAAATAGATAAAGTATACGCATGTCATCATTCTCTTGATGTGGCACAAGCATTAGTATTATTATCTACGGATACAGAAAAAAGGCTTGTTCGTCTTGAAAATAATATGGCTACGATGATGCGATACTTATATCGTATGGCCGGTCGCGTTAATATAAACTGCGTATACTACGGTGGTCAGATTCCAGCTACATATCCTGTTAAGGGTCCAAATGGAGAAAACAATAAATATTGCTGTATCCGTTGCTTAAAAGATGATCGCATTCAAGAAGGCAAACAGGTATCATTGGATCAATGTCTGAACTGTACTCGTTACGAGCCACTGATTGGTCAAGTATATGATATATTGTCAGATTCCGGTGATAATTTGTCGGCAATACTTGACGACAATCAAATGTCATATACTACGATGGATGAATATTGCAAATTCAGAAATCTGGATGAACGGCAGACTCCAATGGAAGCTGCTGATTTAGATGCTTCCAGTGTTGGCGAACGTAATATTTCTGAAATCGATTTGGATGACATGTGGGGACCTGGATTAGCCATGAACTGGGCATTATACCCTGTAGAAATGCAGCAGCCTCATACAAATCCGCCCATAGAAGGGGCTTTAGCATCTGCATATGGTATAAATAATGGCATGGGACTTACAAATGGCGGAGCAATAGCAAATATGCTGATTGAAGCCAGAAACCAGATTGATGCCGGTGATTCTAAAGCAAAACAGGTTGGTACAGAATATGTTACAACGAAGTTAGATCAAATTGTTGCCGAAGTAAAAGCTAAATTAGGATCGCAAATACGGGAATATTATCAAAGCAAAAATATATCTTCTGGACAAGATACATGTCTTATTGCCTCTTTAATGTCCGTATATGGAAGTCAGGTCGGAGATACGATTGACAAATTAGAATCAGTTAAATCGGATTTAAAAGGTAAAGGCGTAGATAATATCGTGTTACATGTTATGTTCTACAGCATGGATTCTAAATATTTATTCGGCGAAGGCAGTGAAGATAAATTGCCCGTACGTCTGGATAAAGTTAAAAAGAAAACATCCGCAAAAAACAATGAATTGGAGCAAGTTGATGAATCTGTCACCATTATGCCGGCAGATGCATGGAATAACGTAGCACAGTGGAATTGGAACAATATCGCCGAACCGCTTACAATTAATATTTCCGGCAAAGAAGATGAAAAAAATTTACCGGATAAGATGCTGAACTTTGCCAAAATTGTATATTTATATAAGGAATTATTGGCTAAGTGTTCTGCATCACGCTTCGATACTGCTGAATGGGGATTCCCGTTTACAGAAGAACAAATTGCTAGCGCTGCTATCGGATTAAATCATCCTGAAAATGGTGAATTTGGTAATGCACGTCCTGGACATATGCATAATGGCGTAGATATCGGTGTATTCGGAGGCGCAGATAGGAAAAGTAATGGTGGCAGTGAATCACAATTAATGAGACAACCAGTTCATGCCGCAAGAGATGGTATTGTTTCATGGATGTATCACAATGGAGATGCTGGAGCTGGTGGTGGAGGTAATTGCTGTGGAATTCAACATGATAATGGATACTCAAGTTGTTATATGCATCTTGCATCTTTTGCTGTTCAATTAAACCAAAAGGTAGCCAGAGGTGAAGTAATTGGATATACCGGAGGATCTGGTGGCTCAACATTAATAGACTATGATGAACATTTGCATTTTGAAATAAGACCAGATGGAAGTCATACAGGTATAGATCCTTGGAGTGTATATAACGGAAATTTAACTTCACGACCAAGACCTTTCCAATTTAGAAATATTAATCCATAAACAGTCTAAAATTTAGACTATTTTTTGTAATACATTTTTGTTTTTATTGGCTATGATGCGTCGTAGCTCTGAGGACAAAACTGTGAGCCGCCCGTTTTTCTTTTCGGGCGGCTCTTCTTGTTTATATATTAGTTTATGATTCTCCGGTAAGGCGTATGCCTTATCGGTTTTTTTAAAAGTTACCTAATCACGAGCGCGACTAAAAAGGAGGAAATTATGAAAAAAAGTTATATTGTAACGTTTAGAGTCGATGGCCGTTACAAAGTTCTTGTCGAAACAGAAGAAACAGATTTGGATACAATTAAATCTATTGCAGAAGACGAATACTACGAAGCAGATTTTGGCGAATTACAGGATATCGACGGTTATGCGAGAATGGTTGAAGATTATGATACCGGCGAAATTATCTGGGACCGGGAATGAGATGTGATGTCTTGGTTGGTAAATAATTTAAGATAGTTACTGCGAAAGTTCGAAGTAAAAATTTTGGGTCAAGTATTGACGTCAGCGTTCCTATGTCCTATAATTAGAATTGTAGGACATAGGATTTTCTAATACGTTAGGGGGCGCGTATTAAAAATGGCCGGCGAGATTTTAACGGACGATTTTATCCAAAAAGAATACCGTTATGTATTTGGTGACCAGCTTGGATTGGATCCATTATATTATCTGCAGCATTATCCAACGTTGATGACGCGTTATATCGCGAACGGGAAACCATCAGAAGATACGAAGAAAGGCTATTTCTCTGCGATTAAGACGTATTTGGAATGGTGTGCAGCTGTCCATATGGATCCATTAAAAGCTACGGAACAGCAGATTATTTATTATCGTGGCGTTCTGGTAAATCAGAACTTAAAACCGGCCGCGATTAAATTTAAATTAACGGCGATCCGGCGTTTTTATTATGTCGCGATAAAATACGGTCTTATAAAAGAAAATCCCGCTGTCGACGTACATGCCCAGCGAGATCCTAATGCGTATCTGCCGATTATAAAGTATCTTACTTTAAATCAGCTACAAAACTTATTTAATTCGATTAACTACGACGATATTTTAAAGAATGCGCGCGCTAAAGCAATGATTGCGCTGATGGCGATTGAAGGTTTGCGTACCGTAGAAGTTCACCGATTATCTGTTGAGGACATTAGTGTCCTTAACAAACAGCTTGTGATACTAATACGAGGCAAAGGCCATAATGATCCGATTTATCCGTCGAAATTTACGTCGGATCTATTGCGCGATTATTTAAAATTGCGGCCCGCCCCTACTACGGCGCTGCACGAACTGACACCTGTATTTATATCGGACGGCAACCGTGGGCAGCATAAGCGATTAAGCCGTCGCAGTATCCGACGGGAGATCGATGCCGCGCTTAAATTAATACAGGCTAAAGCTCTCGGTATATCCTGTCATATGCTTAGACATACCTGTGGTACGTTATTATATGAACAGACACGGGATATCCAAGCTGTAAAAGAAACGTTACGCCATAAGAATATCGAAATGACCAGTAAATACAGCCATGTTCAAGATATGGCATTAAAGCGATATACAGAAGCTATACCAATTAAAAATAAAGGAAATTAAATGAAAAAATATCGTGCAGAACAGTATATACGTTGGATTGAAATCTTGAATCACGGAAAAATAAATCCAAGAAATTTATGGAAACACCTGGCCAAAAGAAGAGGCAAATATATTTACGAGTATAAAAGAAATCAAAAAAAGGAACTTAATAATGAAAACACCGATCATAGTAAACCTGGCCGGCATTCATAAAGAACCGGATCCAGAACAGGTTAAGGAAAATGCAATACAAGAGCATGCTAAACGTGAAGCAGAAATGCACGAGCATTATATATCTGTCAGCCGGGAACAATTATCTATGTATGATAATGACGCAGAAAAAAAGGATCGCAGAGCCAAACAATTATGCCGTTACTGTTATTATATGGGAAAAAATGCACTTGCTGGCCAGGCTTTTACGGACGCGTTATGTATCGACTGTGGAAAACAGATGACATTTCCTACAACGAGTACGGACCTATTATGTCCGAATTGCGCAAAGAAACGAAATTTATGTAAGCATTGCGGCGCGGAGATGGATTAAATGGGACCAGATGAGACTTTTGATTTTACGACTTTCTCAGAAGCTTTTGACAGAGTATACCGTAGCGCAACAGAACCAAATCCCGAAGGAAGAACGCAGACTGATACTATTACACAGCATACGGATCTCGACGGCGATTTTAACTGGGGCACTACGATTACTTCTCCATATGTAAGTTATTCTCCGATGCCAGGAAGAATAGAAACAGACGGAGCTCGTGTGCGTATTCAAGGTCTGGACGTAGTTAATGCCATAACACAATTACCGAACGAAGAGAAGCGCAAAGTATTAGAACTTTTATTAGAAGCATTTGACGAAGCTCCTGAAGAAAAATCGGTAACGACTAAAAAAGTAAACAGGTTACGAGAATTATTGATACACAGTAAAAAAATGACGTCGTAAAATCCCCGTAGACGCGTTTTTAAATAAGGGCTCGACTGATTTATCGTAAAAGAAATAAAAAGGCTCCTATCAAGACGATAGGGGCCTTATCTTTGATTTTATGTAAAATACTTGAAAAACGGTACTAAAATTAAGCGTCAATGTTCTTCGTGAGTAAATGGCCAGGCAAATAATGCTAACATACTCTGTTTTTGCTGGCCTGGTTTGATGGAATTGAATTTATAACCTAAATAAATCTTAATATAAAATTCTTTATCGATTCCAGTCCAACGTAACCAAGATATATCTTTTACGTTCCAGAATTTTCCATAGAAGATACAAAAAGGTTCCCACAGCCAATGTTTGTAATAAGCAAGATAGTCGTGTTCATTTTTTAAGCCGGGATTATTTCGTTTAACAATTAACTTAGACTCATCGACAAGACGACCTGTTACAGAATAAGAAAATCCATAAGCACAGTTTCTGTACAACCATGTTAGCCGGCATACATAACGTTGGAACCGTTCTTTTAAAGTGAAGTTCGGGTCAAGTAATACGACAAAGCTCATATGCTTTCCTGTAATTGATTCTGCTTCAGTATTACTGTAGTATTTATAATGCCGATTGAAATCGTATTCGGCCCATTTTGGAACGTGATGTTCTGTAATCATCCATTCGATATCCAGGCCATCATCCCAATTGGACCACCAGTAGAATATTTTTGGAAGTTCGCCAACTTCATTGACAAACAAAACAACGATTGGATTTGTGATGTAACATATTGCATTAAACAACAAATCCAGAATGCACGCAAAAAACCATATAATCATATTATAATCTCCTTAATATTATAGTAAGCCGAGGATGCCTCTTTCGAGGTAATCCTCGGCTTTTTTTAACTTTTTACCGATTATTACATCAATATCCGTGTTCGCGATACCATTTTGCTTTACCGCGCACTAAGTCGCCGCCAGGTTCAACGCCGCCGTTAATATAATCGGGCAGATACCAGAGATCCCAACGTTCGCAAGTTGTGGAAGGACCGTAATCATCCAGCTCTGCAGCTTCGCAGTGTGTCATAACGGTAGGATAATCGATCGGTATTTCGAGCGCCGCGCATAATACATTAACGACGATAGCAAGAGATTCAATCTGTTTTGCTGTAGGCGGTTCGCTTCCGAAATCAATGGTTCCATCTGCTTTAGCAGAAGCATCTCCGCAGCAGCAGAGCGCAATACCGATTGCACGAGAATTTCTATGCCAGGTATGAGACAGATATTCTGTCAGATCATCGGTCGATAAATAAATCGTGCCGTCGCCATCAATATTAATATGATAATCATCAAAGAAACTGCCATACCATCCAGCAGTCCAGTGTAAGTAAATATGATCAATCTGGCCGGCAAATTGCTTAGCCAGATAATATAAAGGTGTTGGGCCAATAGGTCTCATATATAATCTCCTTATTTAGATTCTTTTAGTCCAAGTAAATTATCCAACGGTTTTTTGATATCGATTTTGGACTCAATACCGTCAGGAATTCCATTTTTATTTAAATCGACCAAACAGCCGCCGACAAAGCAAATAAATCCAATCGATGTCATATTCGTAAGTTGATCGATAAATTTAAGACCGATTGCTAAATCTGGCACTTTCATTAATGCCGATAATAACCATACGATAAGCCAGATCGCCATCGTAATTCCTACGAATCCAAGATACAGAAATATTACCCATTTAATCGGATGCTTAATTTTTAATAGTTGGTCGATTGCGTTATTCATCTTTTGTACGAATATAGCTTTTGCCAAAATTGTTCGCTCCCTTCTTTACGTATATATATTACCGTCCATCGGTCATAATAAAAGACCCGGCATGTTTTACCGGGTCTGATTACTGTTGTTCCGCTTGCCTCGATTGTATGATCTGCATTAGCCTTTGATTATCTTTTTCTAAATGATGAATTGCTTCTTCTACTTCGTGACAAGCTTCTTCTGTGCTTTTTAATGCTTCGTGCAATGTATCGTAATTGCATTGAAGCTGAGCTCTTTTGTCTGATCCATATTCACAAGATGGAAACAACATGTTGAAAAATTTCATCTCCCTCACCTATAAATAGTATTACGGAAGATGACAAATTTTTTAGAATTTCATATCATCGGCAGAAACAAGATGTGGTATTTCTTCGATAACAAATCTTTCCATCTCATCGCGTGTTACGTAATTAGCTAATGTCGTATTAGCTATATAATTATTCAAGTCTTCTGCTTTAACAAAATCTTGTAAATTTTCCGTGGTAACGAAATTTTCTAGGTCTTCCGTTTTAACGAAATCGCCTAAATCTTCCGGCGTAATGAAGTTCTGTAAATTTTCTATGGTAGCAAAACCACTTAAATCTTCCAGAACAACGAAATCTTTTAAAGCATCCGCCGTAACAAAATTGTCCAGGTCTTCTTTTTTAACGAAATTTTTAAAGCTTTCCGTTGTCGCAAAACCACTTAAATCTTCTGTGGTAGCAAAATTATTTAAGTCATCTACGACAACAAAATCCTTTATATCTTCCGTCGTAACAAAATTTTTTATGTCTTCCGTCGACACATAATCACCGACTGGCATAAATTGTTCTTTACAACGATCAAGTTCCGTAACAAAATTTGCTGAAACATTACCTAGTTCTGTTTTTGTCGCATACTGATTTAAGCCTAAATTATTTACGCGATTTTCCAGTTCGGATTTTAATGCGTATTTTTCGAGGTCGGCCGCCGATATATATCCGGTCGAATCAGGATATTCAATATATTTTTGTATTTTAGAAGCCAGCCATTTAAAAAAAGTACTCAATTTAAATTCTCCTATATTTAAAATTATTTTAATTTAACCAGCAATGTTCTTGTGTCAGTTTCGCTATCTTCTTCAATAAGAAAGCCGAAGACATCTAACGGAGAATCTATTGCAGCGTCATAAGCTCTGGCAACGCCGGATATATTCGACGGCACAACGTAACATCCTTTCGTCGCTGTTCCCGTAAATTTCGTATAGGCACAGCCAGCTACCGCAACAGGAATATAGGTTTCCATATTATTTTCTGGCTGCACGTTTCTTTCACCGCCGATTATTACGGCATAATCTTCACTATGAACTCCGATTACAAGCTTATTGACTGATGAAGATTTAACGTATTGTTCCGTTGCAGAGCTGGTATCTAACGCAATTACGTCGCCAGACGTTGTTGATTCACCTTTTTTAAAGAACATACAATAATTTAGAGAAAGAAGAGTTTCTTCTTCGGGAATTTCGAGAACCGTATTGTCTTTTGTTAAGTAAGCGGAAATTTCACCGTTACCGTCCATTTCCATTGTGATATCTAAATCTTCTACGTATTCACGGTCTGTACTTACGTTTGTATACCACTTCGATATTGCGGTACCAGTTCCGTTGATATCTGCTTTTTGTCTTAAGACGAAAATACGAACATAATTAACTTTATTATTTTCGTCGACATTAAAACGGCATTTTATTTTGGTAGAATATGATTGCGAACCAGCATTATACGGATTTGGAATGATGACCTGATCAGAATAGAAATAACGCATATCGTTCCATTCTGTGTCGTTCGCGCCCGTATAAATACCGGTTAACCATTTGGAAGAAATATGGATTTCCGACGGATTAAATAAGTAGATACAGCCGTATTTATAAAGGTCGAAAAACTCTACGATACACGTATTGTAGTTCTTATCTTTAATGTTTCCATAAGTACCGTTTTGCTGTCCATTTGTTGTGCCATAAAATTTTTTTCCGTCTATCGTTAGTTTTAATTTCGTGCTTATTTCAGACTGGGTTTTCCCGAAAAAACCTTTAGCGATCATCATTAGCGATTTTCGATCTATCGCTAAACGATCCGCATTTGGAACAATATCTTGTCCAAGATCAAAATCATATAATTGTTCTTTCGGAATTTTTCCCCATCTTTCATATATACCTAATGTCGTTTTTATTATACCGTATGAAGATTGGGCTTCCTGAAGTTTGTCTACGGTATTTTCTATATCGAATAACATACTGTCTATAGCGGTATTAGATATAGCGGCATCTACGGCTCTCGCAACAAACGCCGTTGTCGCAATTTGGTCGGTATTTGTTCCTTTTGCGGCTGTAGGAGCTTCAGGTGTACCCGTAAACACCGGAGAAGCAAGTGGAGCAAATATTTGCTTTATTAAAGTAACAAGTTTGGATAAGCCAGTATAAGTAAGTACATTCATTTAATCAAAAGATCCTTATTTTTAATTATATATATCAATATTACCATACTATGCTTAAACATAATTTTTGTCTAAGTCTACGGGATTATTGTATTAAAACTGAATATCATCGGCATTAGCAATTTTAGCGATTTCTTCAGATATAAAACTTTCCATTTCTGATTGTGTTACATAATCAGATACTTGTTCTGCCGTAAACACTACAGTAGTATTATCGCCTTTTGTCAATGTTAACGTATTATTATTAACGGCGGCCGATTTAATATAATCGGCGCTGCCAGCATTAATTTTATTGCCGATTTGATTGGATATCGTCGTAGCAAAATTAGAATCATTTCCTAACGCTGCTGCTAACTCATTTAGCGTATCTAATGTCTCCGGTGCACTGTTAACAAGGTTCGATACGGCAGTCTGTACAAATGCTGTTGTGGCTATCTGTTCCGTATTTGTTCCAGCTTCTGCTGTTGGAGCTTCCGGAGTTCCGGTTAACGAAGGAGATTCTAACATTGCATAAGAAGCCAGTTGAGAACTTATATCTTCACTTGAACTTGATGCAGTTCCTGTTGCATATCTGTTTTCAATTAAAGAAATAAGTTTGATTAGACCTTCTTCACCTAATACTTTCATATTTTATATCCTCTAAAGTTGTTGTCTTAATATACTTCTTAAATCTTTATATTCTTTTATTTCACAGTCTTTTAACCGTTGCATATTTTTAATAACGGATCCATAAATCTGCCGTAAAACATCGCAATGTACATATTCTGTTTTATCTTTTGTAAAAAGACCTATTGGACAACGATTACGGCATATTGGGAGTACGGAACAGTTATAACATTTATCCGGAATTAAATCCTTCCATATTTGCCCGTGTTTATTACGGATTTCTTCATAGGTGTCGTCGATAGAAGCAATAACTTGATTATCGTTATGACATCTTACGATATCACCATTAAATTTAAATGATATTGAAGTAAAACCCGGCGCACATGGAGGATATGGATAAATCTTAAAAGTATCTTTATTAAAAATATCGTGAATATAAAATTTTTCTAAGAAAAAATTGTATCTATTGCCATATGGATCATTACCGGCTATAATTTCATCTGCTAATTCGCTTAATGCTTGGTCGATTTGTCCTTCTTTAAATGTATAAATATCTTTGGGAATGTCGGATAATAAATTGATTAGTCCCATATCCACAATGGTTTCAGGAAACATTTCTTCAAGCATTGTAAATCCATGGACAGGGTCACAATTTAAAGCATTAAATACGAAATTTACAGAACGTTTTCTGCATTTTAATAAAGCATTTATATTTTCCTGTGAAGGAATTGCACTACGAACTGCTAATGGATTTGGCGCATCATATGACATCGTAAACAATACACTATGCTTATTACAAAAATCAGTAATTTCATCGTTCAACAATAATCCGTTTGAAAAAATACGATATTGTTTCGGATAAATTCCTTCTGATTCAAACATTAAAATGTGCTGTTTAATTGTTTCCCAATATAAAAGCGGCTCGCCTCCCCAAAAATAAATTCGAGAAAAACTGTTTCTGTATTTTAGCCACTTTTTTATAAATAATATTACTTTTTCATTCAACTGAGAATCTGGTTTTAATGAAAAAGTACTTTTTATCGGCATTTGGGAACAATGCCGGCAAGTCATATTACATGCGGGACCGAGAAGCAAGAATATTGCCGATAAGTGACGGAAATATTCTTGCTCTTGGTCGTAAATATTAGGCTCCACCTTCGCCACCGGAACCTTCACCACTTGAACCTTCAGGCGTATTATTAACACCAGTTACAGTAAATGTCGTATTTGCAGTTAATGCTCCTGATGTCCACTGGTGATTGTAGTCAATCGTTGTTTTGTATGTGCTACCTTGCTTAATTGATAAATCGTAGTAACTACTACCAGTGTTTGCATTGAATCTGATTGTAGTGTTGTACTTGATTGTAACCGAAGATGGCCTATTTCCTGATGTTACAGATGTTCCTGACGTATTAGTGTAAGTAACGGTAAAGTCGTATGCATCGCCAGCTTTTGTAATGGTAATCTTCGGTGTAATTGCAGTAGCTGCAGTAGCTGAAACAGTTGTTGCAGCTTTTACCGTTCCACTGGAAGCCGATAAAGAACCTTTCGTATATCCGGTTGCTGCTGCTAATGTCGCAGTCCATGTTGTACCGTATCCAACGGTAAAAGATTGCGCTGAAGATGTAGAAGTTTTTGTGACTTCTGCTGCAACTGTTCCATCGGATTTATGATTCTTATATTTTAATGTAATGGTCTGATGGCTTGTTGCTGCTAATTTTAATGTATAAGTTAAGAATGTTGCAGCAGCAGCACTAACTGTCGTAGCTGCGGTAACTGTACCAGAAGATCCGGGTGATAATGCACCGGCTTTCCATCCCGTTGCTCCGGTAATACTTGCTGTCCATGTAGTACCGTGTTTAACCGTAAAGGATTGCGCGGAAGACGTAGATGTTTTTGTTACGGCCGACGCACCGGGTTGTGTATATTTCAGTGTGATGGTCTGATGTGTTGTAGCATTTAATTTTAACGTATACGTCTTTAATGCAGCTGCTGACGCCGTAACCGTAACAGCAGCTGTAACTGTACCGGAAGATCCAGGTGATAGCGTACCCGGATTATAACCGGTAGCTCCGGCAATTGTAGCTGTCCAAGTAGTACCATGTTTAACCGTAAAGGTTTGCGCAGAAGACGTAGATGTTTTTGTAACCTGTGAAGCACCAGGTTGTGTATATTTCAGCGTGATAGTCTGATGTGTTGTCGCATTTAATTTTAATGCATATGTTTTAAGGGTAGCTGCTGATGCAGTAATCTTTGTTGCCGCCGTAATTGTACCCGAAGATCCCGGTGATAACGTACCGGCATTGTACCCGGTTGCAGCAGCAATAGTCGCTGTCCACGCAGTTCCGTGACGAAGAGTAAAACTTTGTGCAGAAGACGTACTTGTTTTTGTAATTTGCGATCCGCCAGGTTCTGTATATTTAAACGTAATTGTCTGATTTGTAGTTGCTGCTAAAGTAACCGTATATCCATTTAATGCAGCAGCAGAAGCTGATATTGTTGTATTAGCATTAATGGTTCCAGATGTACCCGGATTTAACGCACCGGGCGTATATCCATTCGCACCGGCAATACTGGCTGTCCATGTAGTACCATTTTTAAGCTGTAACGTTTTAGCTGTACCTTCAGATACAATAGTAACCTGATTTGATCCTGGCTGTTTATAATTTAACGTAATCGTTTGGTTCGTAGTTGCAGACAATGTTACGGTATAATAAATAGCCGTAGGATCTGTTACCGAAATTTCTTCATTTCCTGTAATTATACCTGAGGTACCCGGATATATCGTGCCTTGTGTATATCCAGATGCAACGGCAACGCTTGCTGTCCAAGTATCACCGTAATATCCATAAAATCCCGGATTAGTACGGGTTTTACCATTATGTTGCACAGATAATGTCTGGCCTGTGGGATTTGAAATAATAATCGTATATCTGATTCGAGTTGCTTCTGAAGCAGTTACCGTAAGATTACTTGTTAAATATCCTACGTTTGTTATGTTTAATAGTCCGGCGTTATATCCTGGGTCTGGCGTTATATTAATTTCATAAAATGCACCAGCCATTGCTGTGAATGAAGTTGTATGAGCAACTCCATCGACAACAACAGTGATTATCTGATGTGGTACTTGGTTAATTGTTACGTTAACCATATTGTTGACTTGTGTTTCTACCCAATATTCAACACCGTCTTTTTTCGCAGTTAACGGAGTATGATAATTCCCAAATGAAACTGCTTTTGGCCATAATCCAATATATCCTGTTTCGTTCCCGCATTTTATATCCATACAACTGCCGTTTTCTATGGTTTTTGGCGTTGCTTCTTCTTCAGTAGAATAACAAGTGCATTCATATACAGTATTATTTTTTTTGACGTGTAATTTTTGTGTTAGTACGGACATTTATATATCTCCGCGCGCCGATTAATATAATTCGATTCCGCTTGGAAGAACAAGATGCCCTTCCGCCGTAAATCTCGGAATGCCTCCGGCTTCATTTTGAACATCGGAATTTGAAACATAAGTCGTAGTAATTCTATCACCATTTTCATCGCCTACGGCCTGAGCTGCCGTCCCATTGGAACTGATACCGGCGATTTGTTGATTGACATAAGCTTTAATAAAGCTGATTTGTGTAGACAGACCTGTATCATTTAAAACGTTCATATTATTCCTCCATAGCGGCTATCTTAGCCTCTAATGCTTCAATGCGTGCCAACAATTTTTTATTCTCACGACGTTGCCAAGCTGCTTCTAAGGCTAAAGCTTCTTCATAACGAATTGCATATGCATTGCCGGCTTCTACAGGTTCTTCTAATAACTTACCATTATCTGAATAAACAGCTTCTTTTGCATCCCATTCATCATAGCAGAAAAGACCATAATCTGTTATGTCAAGATTTCTTTCTTTAAAGATATGGTTAATTCGCTGCGCAATTAAACCTGTATGGAAACGAGCTACATCAGAACCTTTTTCTTTGACAGCATCATTAAACTTGAATTGATACCAGTCAACATCGCTCCAAGCATCTAATATTTCATTGGGAACATTATTTATTAATTGCTTTTCTCTCTCGTCAGAAGTAGAGATCGTAGCTGTTGTAGCATACAACTGTTTCCAAAGATAACTGGAAGCACCGAGAGTAATCGTTTTCGTAGTACGAGGGTATACGGCGCTCGAACCGTTACAAACAAGACCACCAGCCGCTTTTCCTACGTTTACAGTACCACCATCGTTATTGATATATAGCGTTCCTACAGCATTATTATCTGCAACTGCCATAATTTCATCATTATCAATGGCAATGTGTTTTGCCGCCGCCGCACCGCCAATAACAACAGCCGGCATGGTTGTACTTGTAGCTCCCGCGTCTGTTGTTCTGGTAAAATATACCGTTCCCGAAAACGTACCTCCACTCGTAGGAACAAAAGCATTGCCTTTCGTTATCACGCCATTTGCATTCGTATATACTGCAGTAGAAGCCGCACCAATGGAAACAGGTACGCAATCTTTTACATAAGCGGTTGTAGCAATTTTTGTTGAATTATCTGCAACTGCTGGAGTCGGGCCAGACCAGGTTAGTTGTCCTGTACTCGGAGTACCTACTAATGTATAAGTGTTTGTTTCATCTCTACAGTAAATGTTAAAACAACCTGGTTGACTAGAATGATTTACGCTGCGCAACCCAATACCGGCTCCATCGCGATTTGCGTAATTCCAACCGATATCTACATTGAGCATGTTGGGATCATCGGTAACGTTAGGTCCAAAAAAGAATTCGTTATCAGTCGGATTCATCCAGCTAATCTGGCCGGTTAACATACCTCCCGATGTCGGCAAATAATCGCCCGCGACCGCAACATTTTTACCGGTCCACGTTAATGTACCATCCGGTTTTCCTACTAATTTGGCAGTATCTACGCCATCACTGGCTCCCAAGGAGAACCATCCGGGAAAATCTACGTTGCTCATTCCGTAGAATTTAGCATAGCTTCCTGATTCTGTTCCATTAGCACCGTATACAGAAGTAGAACCTTCATTGCCTTCGGAAATATTTTTGACTGAATAGTTGGCCATATTTCCTTGTAAGGCTCCCGTCATTGCTTTTGAACCATTTAATGGAAGAAGATTTTCTTCAACGTTTTGATCGGCAATTGTTCTTGCTTCTGCTTCCGCGTTGATAGCAGTTTTAACAAAAGCCGTCGTCGCGATTTGATTATTGTCCGTATTCGCATTAGCCGTAGGAGCTGTCGGAGTACCTACGAGATTTGGACTGATTAAAGGAGCATATGTATTAAGGTCGGTATCTGGTTCAATATTGCTCCACGCTGTCTGGATTGCGGCATCATTTATTGCAGTAACATCTGAACTGATTTTATTATTAACATATGCTTTAATATGTCCTACCTGTTGTGACAGGCCTGTAGAATCTAAATAAGCCATATTATATATATTTTCCTTTATTTAAATTAAGAATTAGGTGTTACAGTTACTTGACCATTACTCCTGGTTATATTGTAATTTTCTATTGGTTCAAACTGACTTGCATATACTCTCCATCCGGCATTTGCCTGATATAAAGATATTAAATTACTTGGAACAAGAATTTTACAAGTACTATATAAACCTATATCCGTATAAGGCTGAAATACAAATTTAATTATTGATGAATCAATAATAAGATATTGCAAAGATGAACACGTATAGAATATTCCATTCATAACTAATACATTAGATGTATCCCAATTGGATACATCTAATGTTGTTAAATTACTACAATCAGAAAACATTTCATTCATATTTGTTACATTAGATGTATTCCAATTAGACAGATCTAATGCTGTTAATGAGCTACATCTATAAAACATATAACTCATATCTGATACATTAGATGTATTCCAATTGGATACATCTAATGTTGTTAATGAGCGACAGCTATTAAACATAAAACTCATATCTGATGCATTAGATGTGTCCCAATTGGATACATCTAATGTTGTTAAATTAATACAAGTATCAAATATTTCGCTCATATTAGTAACATTAGCTGTATCCCAAGTAGATACATCTAACGATGTTAAAGAAGAACAATTGCGAAACATACTATACATATTTGTTACATTAGAAGTATCCCAACTAGCTTCTACACTTTTAGTTGACTGTAATTTAGTCATATCTAGAAAAGCTGCAGAAGCAGTAGTATCTATAATTCTATTTGTTAATTCAGCTTCATTAGCATATGGTAATTCTGTTACATTTTGTATGCCATTATCAGCAGAATAAGAGCTAATATCTAACAACGTAGGATCAAAATAAACTGTCTGATCTAACGTATAATCTGGATTATCAGGATCTGGACTTGTTGCTTCTATTGAAACAGTTTCAAATGTATAAGTTAAATTATCCAGAGTTATAACCTGATTTTGGCCAGGAGCAATAGACTCATACGTTATATTGTCTCCATTATTTGTACAATCAATAGAAATATCATATAAAGTCAAATTTCCGGTATTTGTTACGACAATAGAATTATTAGAAGCCCCATTTCTGGCAACAGTTAATTGAGAAGTTGGTTCTTCTGTTTCAAGAGTAATCAATGTCGTAATTCCCGACGTAGAATTGGTTATGCTGATATCGATAGAACCTTCTAAGATATCAGCTTCCGTCACGTAGTATGTAATAACCTTTTCATATGTTTCATTATTATTTAATGTAGGAACAGATATGGTTCTATTATCCGTTAAGTTATATGTTGCAGCAATTGAAGGACCCGTAAAAACATATTTAACATTAACATCTCCAACAGATACCGGTTGAGCAGATAAAACGTTATACGTTACTGTCGGACTTAATTTTGTGGGTGCCACGGCATTAAAATTAACCGTACTACCCCAGTTTGCTACAGTATTCACTATATTTAATGCACCGGCTGCATAACCGGTTTCTGGTATTACAGAAGCATTTAATTGTACGGAGCTCGGAACATTAACCGTAAAATTTGTCGTATGCTCTGTCTGTACTTCAGATGCAGAAAATAAATTAGCGCTTACGGTGATCGTCTGGTTATCCGTCTGCGCAATATTTATATGCGCCGGCTGGTGTTCATCTCCGAAACTATGAATAGCGATAGCCATTTCGCTTGGTTTATATGTTCTGTTTGTATTTGCCTTTGCTCTGATAGCATCGGCGATATCTTCTAACGTACTTTCTGTTATAAGGACTTTTGCCATGTTATATATTATCCTTTAAATAATTTATTTAAATTAATTTATAATTCAGTATCTGGGTCTATTATTATTGGACTACTAATGTATCCGGCTCAATATTATTCCATGCCGTCTGGATTGCAGTATCATTTATAGCGGCATATCAGAACCGATTTTATTGTTAACATATGCTTTAATATATCTAATCTGTTCTTGTAAACCTGTAGAATCTAAATAAGCCATTTATTTTTCTTTTATATTAAATATTTTTTATAAATATTTTAATCTGTTATAATTCTATACCGCCGCCTCCTGTTGGAGTGAAAATAACATTTACAGTACTACCGGAAAGAGTACCAGTAACAGGATTTTTGGCTAATCTATATCCTGATGGTACAACAAAGTTTACACTATAAGAATCACCATAATATCCATTCAGGACTAAGTATCCGTTTGCGGTTCCAGATATAGAAGCATTGCCTACTGTTCCAGAATAACTTGCGCTCATAAGATTTCCGTTTGAATCTATCAGTTGGAGAGTACGATTACCGCTACTACGTTCATAAGTGATAGTAAAATGAGTATCGTCTATACATACACCCGTTATGCGATTTGGGGTTACAGTATAATACGAGTAAGGAGGAAAAGATATATCATATTCATATCCATCTGAAGCTTGGATACTTACGTCGTTATAGGGATCGAGAACAACGGTCTGTCCATCGAATGGAAGCGAAATATTTGTAAAATTTGAAGCATGGCTGACCGGTACAACATTTAGTGTAAACGTAACAGTATGCGTAACTGGAATCTGTTCTTCTGCTTGAGACGCTGAAAATGTAACAGTATCTCCCCATTCAGCATTTATGAGAGACTGATTTAATGTTCCTGGTGTATATCCTTCATCTGCTGTAACTGTAGCCTCTAGCTGAATTGTTTCAGGAAGCTCTACATTAGCATTAATCGTTGTATTATTTAATTCTTTTTGTTTTACTTTAACTTTAATTGTTTGATGCTCAGATTGCTGGATATTAACCTGGATAGGCTTGTGTTGTTCAGCATCTAAAGCCATTATGGCTGCGGCCATTTCTCGTGGATAATATTGGGTCTGCGCGCCGTTTTTAGTACGGATTGCGTCAGCGATATTAGATAAATTAATATCAGAAACAAATACTTTACTCATTAGTATTGAACCTCGTCAGCGTTAACAATTCTAGCAATTTCACCGGCTACATAGGCTTCCATATCCGGTTGGGTTACGTAAGCAGTAGTATCTGTACTTGGATCTATATCATTCCAGTTACTTGCTATTTCTGTGTTGGTAATTGAATCAATATCTGCCGGCAAAGTGATCGTTTTCGTAGAGGCTGCTGTTACATGGCCAGCCGCATTAACCGTAAAATACGGAACCGAAAAAGTTTCACCATGTGCGGGAGATGCGTTAGCAGACGGACCAAATGAACCAGTATTGGCACCATCGCTCGGATGCGTATATGTAGTATCAATATCACCAACCAGCTGATAATTGGTACCATCATAAACAAATTCATAAGTACGGTTTGCTGCCAGATATCCGGCCGTAATTGCAGCACCACGATATTGAATCGCTTTTGCGCCGGTACTATTAACGTTTAATGTTGGGTTAGCCGCTGTATTCGTTACCGTAAATTTAACGATAATGCGGGAACCGGTTACTAACGTATAACTTGTACAAGCTACTGTTTTAGCAGCAGTAGCAGCTGCCGTAGAACAAGTACCATAATGGGTAATAGCTGCAGAACCATCGAAGTTTACGCCGTCAATAGCACGAGCTGTACTTAACTTCGTGGCAGACGTTACACTGGTTGGCGCCGCCGGCAATGTAATCGTTTTCGTCGATGCTGTCGTTACGTGGCCAGCAGCATTTACAGTAACGTAAGGAACAGAAAAAGTTTCACCATGCGCTGGCGATGCATCAGCTGACGGACCAAACGAACCTGTATTGGCTCCATCATTTGGATGAGAATACGTAGTATCAACATAGTTACCAACTAAATGGAACTGTGTACCATCGTAAACAAAATCACATACGCCGGCAAGCAATGCCTTATTGGCACCCGTTGTAATTTGTACACCGTTATGAAAAATATTCTTTGCGCCCTTACTGTTAACATTTAATGTCGGAGAATTAGCAGTATTTGCATTGGCAAATTTAACTGTAACTTTTAAGCCGGCTTCAAGAGAAACGGTACCAGCTGTAACAGAAACTGCTTTTGCTGCAGTTGCCGCTGCTGTTGAGCAAGAGCCATAGCGATTTACGGTAGCACCCGTAATTGCATCCTGTTTAATCGTCTGATGCGCAGTAAGATAAGAACCAGAAGCTTGTTTACTATCTAAAGCTTTTTCCAGTTTACCAATAGCAGCATTTACTGTATCAGTAGCAGCCACGGCTGCAACACTGCCAGCTTTGGAATAGCCTGTTAATGTAACTTCTGTACCAACATGTGTATGACCTATTGGAGACTTTCCTCCAATTTGCGTAGCAATTGTTGTTGCAAAGTTCGGATCATCACCTAATGCATTGGCTAGCTCATCTAACGTATCTAATGTTTCTGGTGCAGAATTTACGAGATCAGCTACCTTAGTGTCAACATAAGATTTTAATGCATAGCTGGAAGCTGCTGTACCACCTAATTTACTGGAATCAGCGGCAGTACCTGACGTAGATAATGCACCAATATTGGCCGGTGTTACAGTTTGCCAGGTGTTATCGTTACGTAGAAATTTTGCATTATTTGCGGTTTCTGTGGCCGGCACATGGTTGCCGTGACTCGCTTGCGCAAAGTATGTATCAGCTTTATATGCAGCTGTATTAATATTTTTAACGGCTACATCTGTTCCGTTAACAGAGATAGTTCCATCAGCAGATCCAGTTGTAATAGTAACGTCTCCGCCACGCATACCGAATGCACCATTTTTATATTCATATACTTCGTGCTGCGGATAGAAATAAATCGTAGTCGTTGTAATGCAAATACCTAATGGAATATAAGCTTTGCCATCTTCTGTTGTCGGAGCTGTCGTTGTAAATACGGAAGAATCAATCGTAAAAGTTTTACCGGATAATGTACCAACCAGATATACCATAGCATATTGTGTTCCTGTCCATCCGGATTTATTTACGGTCATTCCTACGCTTGGCATAGTGATATATGTTGACGCAGCTGTTCCATTTGCAGCAATAGCTGCAGACGCATATAAAATAGGATACGTTATATCGAAAGTTGCTCCCGCAACAGCATTTTTGTATCCACTTGCATCACCAACGATAATTGCTTTTGCAGTTATAGCAGACGCAGCTTTTACATTGTTGCTATAAAGAGTTCTATCGTATGTATTTGAATTATAATAATTTCCACAATACCATGCATTTTTTGTGGCAGAATACGTCATATGGATAACCTGACCGGCACCATATTGTGTACTCAATTGTGTTGTTCCAACAATATATATATTTTTTGCACCAGTCGTAGTGCCATTAGCCAAAGTAAGATTTAATGTTGAACCCGACTTAGTTGCATATGGCAGATAATAATTAATACATTTTCCGTCGTATAGAGAACTGTCTTCAGATACACCCGTTAAAGCAGCTGCTGAAGCGATATTCGTACCTACGATATATTCTACCGTACGGTTTGTATTTTTATTATTAGCGGCCAGATCTGCTGTCGTTGCAAATTTTTCATTAATTAGTTCTACAAGTTTTGTTAAACCAGTATTTCCTAAGTAAGCCATTGATATTGATTCCCTTGCTTTTCCTAAATTGTGCCAAATTTTAACAAAATTTAATATTTTAAAAAACGGGGAGGGAACTAATCCCTTCCCGCTATTTAATTACGTAGTTATATATCTATATAAAAAATATTATGAAGCATTATTCCAAATTGTTACGATTTCAGTTTCTGTTAATTCATCTGCAGAATTTAACTTGCTGTCTAATGCTTTTTCTAATTTACCGATAGCAGCATTTAATGTATCGGATGTACCAATAGCTGAAGTGCTGGATGGTTTGGAATAACCAGTCATTGCATTAATAGTGTTAGATGCCTGATTATGGCTGGAAGCAGCTTTACCATCCAATGCTTTTTCCAGTTTACCGATAGCTGCATTAAGAGTATCTGTTGTCGCAATGGCTGATGTAGCGTTTGGTTTACTATAACCGGTCATTAAGTTAATGTCACTAGATGGATGATTGTGTGAAGCCGGTGCATAAGTTGTAGAAGCAGTATAAGCGGCACTGCCTAATCCTTTAACTGCAACATCTGATCCATCAACAGAAATTGTACCATTCGCAGACCCCGTTGTAACAGACATAACACCAGTATCAATGGCTTTTATATAATCCGTTAAGATTTTTGGAGTCCAGGTACATTGCGTAGAAGACGGATTTGTTGCCGTAAGCATAGCCGCAGTACCAGCAGTATACGTAGTATCTTTAGATGTATACGTACGTTCTGTTATATCTGTCACATGTCCCTTTGCATCTACCGTAATCTGTGGAACTTTAATCGTAGTATTGTTTGTCCCAGTTACGTTTGCTGTTGGACCATAGCTATCAGCCGTTATTCCAGAATCAGGGTGTACGTATACCGTATTGTTGAAAGTAACAGTTGTATCGTCGCCTTTAGTGATAGTTAAAGTATTTTCGCTTACACTCGCACTCTTTAAATACGGATCATCTTTCCCTACTTTATCTCCGATTTCTGATGCAATCGTTGTTGCAAAATTAGGATCATCTCCTAATGCTGCAGATAATTCTGCTAATGTATCTAGAGTTGCTGGAGCAGAATTTACAAGATTTGCTACAGAAGTATCTACATAAGATTTCAATGCATAACTAGAAGCAGCCGTCCCGCCTAATTTGTTGGAATCTGCTGCTGTTGCTGTAGCATCTAATTTGCTTTTTTGAAGTTTACCAAGAGCCTGATTTAATGTATCAGTTGCAGCAATTGCTCCGGCACTACTTGCGATTGTATAACCAGTTAATGCATTTACTTCTGCCGTAGTATGAGTATGAGATTCAGAAGCAAATGATTCCGGTTTTCCGGTTACGTCATCCCAATCAACGCCGGTTATATATCCAGGGCCGTTTTCCAGCTCATTTAAATTGGTTGGAATTTCGGACTTGGTTGCGTAGTTTGTTTTAATTAATTGAAAGACCTTGGAAAGGCCGCTTTCGTTTAAATATTTAGCCATTCTTACATATCCTTTAAAAAATGGCCGCGCGCCATAGTTATATAGCCGCGGCCATTTTTATTGTTTATTCGGTTACTGATTAATTAGAAAACAGATTAGTGATTTCAATTTCGGTGATAGCGTTCATTTCATAACCTAACGCATCGTTTACGTTAGCAGCAGTTAAGCTGATCACGCCATCGGTTACGGTGATGTTGTTACCAACCTGGAGCACACCTTTATCAGTGGTAGAACCAGTCTTAACACTGATTACGCCGTTAGCAACGTCGATGTTGGTACCAACCTGAACAACGCCTTTGTCGGTCGTAGAACCGGTTTTTACGCTGAATACACCAGCAGCTACGTCGATATTGGTACCAGCCTGAGCAACGCCCAATGCAGAATCAGTAGCGGTAGCAACACTTACGACACCATCAGCAACAGTCAGGTTTGTACCTACTTGCAGTACGCCTTTTGCAGTGGTAGAACCGGTAGCTACGGAAATGGTGCCAGAAGCTACGTCGATGTTGTTGCCAACAATGACAGCACCAGCAGTTGTCGTAGTAGCCAGAGGCAGTTGAGCTACAGGTACTTTAGTGTTAGCGTCTAAGGTTGCTACGCCGGAAGCTGCACCTTTTTCAGAGGTTGGGATACGAGGAGTAGCATCTTCAGCATTGATAGTGATATCAGCAGTACCATCGAAAGCTACGCCATTAATATTGCGAGCAGTAGCTAATTTAATTGCTTCATCAGCAGTGCCTACAGAACTGGAAATGTTGATATAGGAACCGGGATCGCCATTAGACCAACGATAAATCTTACCGTTGTCTTCAGCAACATAGATTTTGCCAGCTTCGCCTTCAGCTGGGAAATTAGCAAGAGCAGCAAAGCTTAATACGTCATCAACGTAACTAGGCAGCTGTGCAGCCGGTACTAAGCCATTAGCATCCAGGGTAGCTACACCATTGGCAACAGCTTTCTGAGCCAGGGGGATATAAGTGGCCGCATTAAATGCGTCCTGTTTAGTTTTGAAACTTGCAAGACCAGTAAGGTCAAGGTATTTTACTGTTTCATTAGCCATTTGTTTAAACAAATCTCCTTAAAATATTAAAATAGTGAGTCGATTTCCTCGTCTGTTAACGAGTCAATATTACTATTACCGGAAACCGGTACGTAATCCTTAAGTTCTGAATCCCAACGATATGGGATATTGGTTTCTGCATCGATATACAATCTGCCATCTGTGCCTTCTTTAGGGAAGCTTTCTATAGATTCATAGACATTTACATTAGCAGCTTCTTTAATATCTTTACGTGTTGCAATTTCGTCGCCGTCCGTAAATATCGCAGAATCACTTACCGTATAATAAGCACCGCTTTGGTTTATATTAATACGGCTTCCCAGATTAGAACTTCTGTCTGTTGCGTAAATTTGTACATCAACGTTATTGGAACCATCGCTGACACCGACAAATGAATCGGTATTTCTTGTCAGATTCGTATATCTTGCGCCACCGCCATCTGCTTCATTGAAGATCAATGATTCATTACCGTTTTCTGACGTGATTTTATAAATCGTTCTGTTATCAACGGAAATAATATTGTCTTCCGAAATTTCAATACCATCACCGGCAATATATACGGTATTTTTATCTTCCTTTGCTTCCAGTTCAGCAATACGTGGTTCTAATTCTTCAATGGAATCTTCAACAACTGTTATTCTTTCATTGTAAGAAACCAATTCTGCTTTTGTGACAAATTCGTCTTCAGCTGTTTCCAACTGTTCAATACGATCCGCAAAAGCTTCTACTGCCTCGATTCTGGAACCAAATGCTTCTACGGCTTCGATTCTGTCTCCGTAAGTTTCGACAGCTTCAATACGATTGCCGTATGTTTCAACCTGGGTAAGACGATCGTTATAACTACCATCTACGGAAATGATATTATCATCGGAAATTATAATCCCATTACCGGCCGTATAAATGACGCCTTCAACTGTTGCATTTTCGATTGCAGCAATACGTTCATCGTAGGATTCCAGATCACGTTTTACGACAATTTCATCTTCTGGCCCAAACGTACCAGACGTAGTATAATAAGCGCCATCCTGGTTAATGATTACGCTTGTTTCAGAATTAGAATTTTCATCTGTTGCAGAAAGCTGGATATCGTTTCCGACGTTTACAAGAGATTCCGTTTTCTGTTCCGGATCGTTATATCTGATGCCGGCGCCGTTTTCACTATTGAATAATTGTGATTCAGAGCCGTTTTCAGAAACGACGCTGCTTTCAACTTTTGTGTTGACAGCATTTTTCAGTTCTTCCAGCGCTTCATCATTCTCATCCAGAACATCTGCAAGATCTTCATCGGTAGCGTAACCATCAAGATCTTCTTTTTTGGCATAATCTTCTAAATCAGATACCTGTACATAACTTACAAGATCAGAAGTTTGTACATAATTAACAAGTTCAGAATGAGTTACGGCATCAGGAAGATCAATTACAGTAGGATCAGAATCATCGCTTGGCGTAAAAATCAGCTGATTGTTTTCAAGAGCCAGCGTATAAGTTGTATTTACGTCCGGATCCAGTTCAATAGGAATAGCCTGTGACGGATCATCGTTAGGTACAAGTCGGATTATGTTTCCGACTTTTTCCAGGGAATATCTTGTTCCCGTATCAGTTGCCAGCTGGACACGAGATGCAACTTCGTTTCCGTTAAGAAGAATCAGCTGATTTGTCTCATCGTCTTTGATTAACGTATAAGTATATTCGCTGTTCGCATCTTCCAGGCTTTCAATACGATGTGTTAATTCATCGTGTACGTGTTGGATAACGTTACCGGTACGCACTTCGCTATTTGTAATTGCGCGCGCGATTCTATCGCCCGTGACAATTCCAATACTGCCTTCTTGTACGTTACCGGAAACCTTAACGGAAATTACGTTTGAATCAGAAATTCTAATATATTCACCGGCGCTGTAAACAGCATCGGGAATTGATTCGGTTAAAGCATCAATCTGATCTGACAGTTCGTTATAAGAAGTATTTAAGTTATTAATACTTTGCTCTGTTTCTTCGAACTTGGAATCAGTTTCTGCTTTTGTATAAACTTCAGAAGCATCTGCTTTTGCAGTTAAAGCTTCATCTGTTTCTGTTTTAGTGTAAGCATCTTCAATACCGTAACCGGCTAGTGTATTTGCTTTTTCTGCAAATCTTTCATCAGCTTCTGTTCTGCTGTAAACCGTATCTGCGCTTACTTTATCTGCGACGGCAGCTTCTGCTTCTTCAACTCTGTTGAGTAATGAAGCAACGTCTTGCGTCTGCTGTCCGATAGCAGAATCATACCCATTAACAGTTTCAGTTAATGCAGTTAAAGCGTCGGTATTGTTTTTAACCTGAGCATCTAAATTATTTAAATTAGCCCCGGTTGTATAATCTGTTGCTACATAAGTACCATCATTTGGACGAACTTCGTTGTATACGGTTTGGCCTGTTACGATACGTCCGTCACGTAATGCGATAGCGCCCGTAGCACGTACGTTTATCGCGTAAGTCGGAACACCGTCTTCTTCGCCAAGCGTTGCCGTTGTATGATCACCATTGATAATCCGGTATTCATTGCTTTCTAACAGCTGTTTAATAACGTTGGTACCGGCTTCTGTCAGATTAGATAAATCTGTATTTGCTTTGGTACTGTTAATTTCTTGCTGTTCGTTTAACTGTTCATTCAGATCAGTTAAATCGTTTTCAAGATTTTCAATGGCTTCATTTAAAGCTGTCGTATCTGAAATATCTCCGATACTGTTTTGGATATTAAATAAAGCATTATCCAAAGCCTGGATATTCTGCGCAGCCGTATTATTTGCAAGTACGGAATGCCCATCTTGATCCAGTCTTGTTTCGGCATATACGGTATTGCCCGTAATTAGACGCCCGTCATTGCGTTGAACTAATCCATTAGCCCTTACGTTGATTGCGTAGACCGGTTTGCCATCGGCTTCACCTAACATGGCTGCCGTATGATCGCCATTAATAATACGGATCTGATTGTCTAAAGCTGCATTTTCTAGCTCTTCTTTAGAGACTTTGTCTTCCAGTGCCGTATTGATATCTGATACAGCGTTCTGGATTGCCATATAAATTGTACCGCCGGCTACCGGATTGGTTTCATCTTCGGTTACGGTTCCTGTCGGTGTCTCTAAAGAAATCGTAAATTTCTTTACGTGATCTTCCGTTATCTGATTGATAACAGATACGCCATCTGTACCTTCTATTTCGATTAAGCCAGTTAGCGTATCTTTATTTTCATCCGTAAGATTTTCCCACGGACTTTGCGCACGTTTTAAAAGCTCGATTTCCGCTGCATTAGCTGCAATATTACGAGCTGCCAACGCAGACATGTTTGCCATATCTTGCTGTGCATTCCATAGTTGATCACCGGTTACAGCATCAGGTGAACCTTGTTCAACTCTGCCATTGGCAACATTAGTTACGATAGTTCCGTTTTCACCAAGTAAGGATAATTTTGCCTTAGTGCGGCTATCATAATAAACGGGGGTAACGGAATCACTTTGTTCACGTAATGCAGCTAATTCGTTTTGAACGAATGCGGTTGTTGCAACTTGTGTTGTATTTGTTCCTAATGCAGCAGTTGGCGCTGTCGGACGTCCTTCCAGAGCAATGCTTTCTGGAATAGTATCCATTGCCAGCGCTTCATATTTTCTTTTTGCCGTATTGTAACGGTATAAATTCCCGGTCGAAACATCAACGTAGATCGTAACAGAAGTATCACCAGAAACTGGAAAATCGCGCTTTGTCGCATATTCTTTAATTTCTTCTGTCTGTGTATCTGCAATAGCCTGGATTTGTGCACGAATATCGGCGTGAGCTGTATCGCTTTCATTATGCGCACGTACCAAATCTTTGGCAGCCGCCAGATTTAATGGCGCATCGTCTTCCGGTACATCGGATTCTGCTACGATAGAAATCCATAAATCATTTTGTGTGTCTGCCATTTTACCCTTCCTCTGTTTCTTCGTCCATATAGTCTACAACGGAAATTACATACCAGGAATCTCCACCGTCAATCGTCATTAACCGTACACAGTTAATACCGGCGTTTAGACGATAAAACTTCTGTTTGTTTTCATACGGCCATTTAATATCACCGCCGCAGTTCATCCGATATGCCTTCGGATGTTTCATTACTAATGTAAGGTAATGAGCCTGTTCCGGATTTGTAAGGTTGGAAAAGGTTAATTTTCCAATATCGCTTACGACATTAAGAAAAATTGTTTCTCCCTGCGACAAATCAACGACAATGTTGCCTCTTGCATTGTCAATGGTCTGTATCTTAACGGCCATAGAATTTGCATCGGTTCCTTGAAGATTTGGTGTAACAATCGTTCCGGCTATACTTTGAATTTTTAACGTATATTCCTTTTCCGTATTTGTTTCTACGGTTATTTTAGGAGATACGGCAGTCACACCGTTAAAGGATTCCTGATTTGCTAAGGCAGCATTGTCATATTTTGTTTGTAAATCAATGCCGTCCGCAAAGATAACGTCCGACGCCTTAGACTGCGGCGACATCTGCTGCTCTGTTTCCGGCTGTTTTAGTTTTACTGATACGGTCATTTCTTCATTCCTTTGTTATGTCTGTCGGAAAATCGTTTCGATATCCTGATTAGACAATTGGTCTATGGTTACTATACCTGTAACATTATCAGATCCGTCGATTTGAACAGGATTCATTATCGCGTCACCAGTTAATGTCAAAGTAAAACCATTTTTTAACTTGGAAGCGGTTGCCGCATTTGTATTTAATTCTGCGTTACTATCTAAATACAATAGTTTATTCGGCTTTGGTATGACTTCTGCTGCGGTCTTATCCAGTTTTGTCCCTGTCACAGAAGATACGGATACAGCAAAATTCGGGTCATTATCAATGGCCGCGGCTAATTCATATATTGTATCTAACGCAGAAGGAGAACCTTCAACAAGATCAGCTATTTTCTGGTCTACGTATTCCTTCGTAGCAGCTTGTTTATCTTCTACGATAGCATCTCTGCTTAAGATAAGCGGACCATTCATTGTATCGCCGTCTTGATTTAACGGCGTATACCCAAGTGCGTCCTGTTTTCCTCCGTAATATTCTTTCTGTCGTTTGGATACGAATTGCTTCTCATCGCTTTCCGTTACAAGTTCGGATAAGGTAGTTGGCAGCAAATGGTCATTTTCCAGTGTTGTCCGATTCCGATATTTTAGATGTACTGGTATCTGTTGTGCCATTTATTCCACCTATATGTATCATTACGAAAAACGGCCCGCCTCTTTTTGAAGCGGGTCATCTTTTGCTTCTTGTTTTATATTACGCATCAGAACCAGGATAACATGCCTGATACGATAAATCCTATAAAGCTGCCCAACCATGTCATCATTGTATTTATATAATTAAATTTACCATAGAATTTCTGATCATTATATTCTTTAAAAATGCTTATCGCAATAGCTAAACAAAATCCAAAACGTGATGAATATATAATTCCGAATAATAAAGAAAGGTACAGCCCCACGATAAAATGAACCCTTCTGCTTGTAATCATTTCACTCTCTCCTTTATCTAAGTATTACCGGTAATATTGTAGATTGAAGGAGATGTGTATTTGTAAATGATTTTCTCAAACAGTATTGCAGATTTACTTGGTATAATTTTTTTCTTTTGTATTGAAGTTGGATTTTTTTACTATATATTAAGAAACAAATGAAAAACTTATTTATTTTTTTAATTGGCGGCGCCGTATATATATTAATCGAACTATTATATCGTGGCCATAGCCATATCAGCATGTTTATCCTGGGTGGCCTGTTATTTTTATTGATCGGTTTATTAAATGAATTTTGTTTTTCCTGGGATATGGCATTGATTAGCCAGATGTTTATATCTATGGTTACGGTAACATTGTTTGAATTAATAACCGGTCTTATCCTTAACGTCTGGCTTGGCCTTGGCGTATGGGATTATTATAAGCAGCCATTTAATTTATGTGGACAGATATGCCTACTATATTCTAATATATGGTTCTTATTATCGCTGCCGGCTATATTATTAGACGATCTACTCCGGGATAAATGGTTCGGCGAAGAACGAAAACAATATAAAATCTTCTAAAAGTGTGTCGATACACAGTTTTGTAAAATAAAAACCGCCCCATCCCAGGGCGGTTATTTTTTATAGTTCTGAACACGTAATCCCGTATTTTTCCGTATCGGCCTTACACCAGATTGTATATGGCGGAGTCCAAGGAGGATCCCAGGTTCTAGGCGGCTGCGGGAAATACGGCATAGGCGTAGGTTGTACGGGAACAGTCGGTTGTATTGAAGGCCAGCTGTCCGGCATATTTTTTGTCAACCGGTCGATATCTTCCAACAGTTTTTTGATCTGCTCCAGTTTCTCTATGGTTTTATCTAAGTTATTTAAATTCAATGATGTTTCTTTCATAATATACTTCCTTATGTCTCAATAACACGTGGCATTTGCCTTGGAACTTCTTTTGGTATTTCTTTTTTGGGTGAAACAGTTTCTTGTTCTGCAAATACGGTATTTCTTGTATCTAATGCAACTAAAAGCTCTGCAATAATGTTCAGCGCACGTTCAAAATAAATACGTTCTTCTCCTGTTGCAGATATCATTTCAAAACGAAGATCTAACATTTTGCGTACAAGAACTTCTTCTTCTTTTGGAATAAAAGGCAGCGCGTCTGAATCTGTTTTGTCTGCCAATGTAATTAATGCTTGTCCTTTTTCTCTGGAATAGTTTAACGTTCCTGGTAATTTTTCTTTGTTATTTAAACCAACAGCAATTTTCCATTCGCCTAATTTGAGCAATTTTTGCCATTTGGCTGCAAGACGGCTTAATGATTTAGTTTTGTCCTCTGTCAAAATAAATCCTCCTGTTATTTTTCAATTTGCTGTGCAACCGTACGTTTAAACTGTACGAGAACGCGAGCTAAATAATATAACGATAACGTCGTTTTCTTTGATTCAAATAGAAGTTTTAATAAATCTCTGACCAATGCAATCTCCATATCATATGGAATGTCAGAATATTTTTCTTCCCATTGCTGCGGTGTTATAACTGGAATAACAGCAGCTCCGATAGAAATATTACAGACTATTTTCTCGTCAATCTGATCGGCAATATGGGCCAATACGATCCATTTTTGCAGACCTAATAACTGTGTCCAATATTGGCAATATTCTTGGACTTGTATATTTAAAGCAGACTTTTCTTCTTCTGTCATTTAGCGTATTTGAGGCCTCCGTACTTATTTTCTTGCGCACGTTCAAAAAGTTCTGTATTTTCTGCAACGAAATTTGCTTTTTTAGCGAGTGTAACAATTACGTTTATGATTTCTTCTATGTTGTCTTCCTTAAAGTCTACGTAATGTTCGTTTTCTTTATCTGGCTCACCGAGCATTTTATAAAGCCGTGCAAAGTCCGTAAGCATTGCAACAATACGTTCTTCCGTAGCTTCTTTAAAAGGCATAACAAGAGTGACGGTTCCATTTTGATAGTTATATCTAAAAGTAGATGTATCGTTTGGAACATCGTCACGAAGTTCTACGATAAATTTCCAAGAGCCGATTTTAAATAAATCGGCCCACTTATCACATGTTTGTTGGGCTTGTTCCTGGTTAAGCATTATTCCTCCTGTATATTATTTAGAATGGTACTTCAACAGTTTTATTTTCTACCGGTATTGGATAGATACGATTTAGTAAGAATTTTGTATCGCCTTGCTTCTCACCGGATATTAATAAGTCGCGCTCCGGATTTAAATTAGCATCGAATAATCCGGAATTCTTGCTATATAAACTGCTGAATATCGTTGCATCGATTTCTGAATCGTGAATTAATAATTTGGCAAAGCACATCATATTATTATTTTTATCCAGATGTTCCCGATACGATATAATATGTGCCGGCTCTTTTACGATTTTCTGTCCAATTTGGACTGTATTAATCCAACGCTTATGGGTTATCGCCGTTGATATAGTAGCTTCTTCCATCAGAATACAGATATCTTCTGACCATTCTTCAAAATCTAATATCTTTTCCAGTTTACTGTTGCCGCGCGTATATTTCAATTTAACGGTATCTTTATCTTTTCGGATCCGTTGTATATCTTTAATTAATTGGATACGATTTTTGTTTTCTGTATCCGAAAAGTCATCTAATGCTCCTGACATAGCCAATGCATTAATAACCCGTTTGTTTAAATATTTTTTTGGCACACGGGCAATTAAATCTTCAAGAGAAGTAAATGGCCGGGCAGATATTATAGGATCGATACTGGCTGTGCCAACACCTTTGATTGAAGCAAGTCCGTACAGTATTGCTTTCTTGTCGCCGGTGATAGGTGTAAACGATGCTTCCGATAAGTTTATATCGGGAACTTTGACCTGTATTTTTTCTGATTCTGCGACTTTAATATATTTCTGTATTTTGTCATCGTCATTCTGCATCGATAAGACGGCCGCATAAAATTGAACGGGATAATAATACTTTAACCATGCCGTACAATATGATAACAAGCTGTAGCTTTGCGCGTGAGACTGGTTAAAAGCGTAAGAAGAAAAACCCATAATCTCATCGAAGTAATGATTCATTTCTTCAACGGTGTATCCGTTTGCTAACGCGCCTTTAATTTCACCGCCGTATTTTCCTTTTGGGTCATACCACGGTGCTGTATCATCCTGTTCCCAGCCTTCCGGGCCTTCGACATTGCGTTTGCCGTATATGTGGCAACGCTTCATCATTGGGAACATTTCAACCTTTTTCTTTGCCGTAATCTTACGTGTGATACTGTCAGCCTGGGTATCATCAAAGCCGGATACTTTTTTACTGATAGCCATCAGTTCTTCCTGATACGCGATAACGCCATACGTACGATCTAATATATCTTCGCAGCCACGGATTGGATATATTTTACTGCCGCCGTTCTTGCCTTGTGCATATTGATGCGGCATACCGGCTGTTAACGGACCGGGTCTGCCTAATGCTGTAATCGCTGTAATGTCGGAAATAGAACGTGGTTTGATCTCGTCGATCAGACCTTTAAACATGTCGGATTCCAACTGAAATACGGCATCTGTTTTTTTAGCACAAAGCATATCAAAGATTTTTGGGTCGTCTTTCGGTACTTCGTGATAAAAATCAATAATATGTTTCCCTGGCATTGCATGGTCTAAACAAATCTGGATGATATCCGTCGTTTTTAAGCCGAGGATATCCAGTTTAATCAGACCAAGCGATTCGACTTCAGGGCCTGTATATAACGTTACAGCAACACCGTCTACATAACGGATAGGAACCATATCAGTAACTGTTAACGGCATGGCCAGGATACCGGAAGCATGTACGCCAAAGTTGCGTTTTAAATGTTCAAACTTACGGGCCAGGCGGAATATTTCACGGTTTTCCAGTTCCAGTTTATGGAACTTTTCCCAGTCAGACTGTTCCGCCGGATTGTCGCTATCCTTTAAATCGTCGTAGTCCTTAAAATCCGGCTGCGGCTTAATATTGATTTCATCAATCTGCTTGGATAAAGCATTCATCGTATCAAACGGAATATTTAAAGCGCGCCCGACATCTTTAAGGCCGGACTTGACACCCATTTCGGAGTATGTACCGATATGGGCAACGTTGGCTTTGCCATAGATATCTTCCAGATGATGAATCACTTCATCCCGATGGGCCCAGGAAAAATCAGAATCGATATCCGGTGGTTCCATACGGTCTTTTGTTAAGAACCGAGAGAACAACAATCCTTCTTTAATAGGATCAATCTCTTTTGTGATGCCTAACAGATATAAGCATAAGCTTCCGGCAGCTGACCCACGTCCGGGACCAGTAGGTATATGCTGTTGATCGCACCAGGCAATATATTCATTAACAACGAGTAAATAGCTATCAAATCCTTTCGGTATAATAACGTTCAATTCAGTATTTAACCGTTCTAAATATTCGAAATAATGTTCTTTGACGTATTCATCACGTTTTGATAATGAAACTAAGCGCCGGTGACATATAACCGTTAAATATTCTGCAGCTGTCCATCCACTGGGAAGTTTAACCTGCGGAATTAATGGTACCGATGATTTCATTTTGATATCACCGGAAATACGTGCTGCAACTTCTACGGTATTGTTCAATGCCGTTGCTACATGTTCCATATAATCCGCCGGCAAATGTTGTTTGAAACGACGATATTGAAACTCGAAAGCCGTTTCCATTTCCTTACGGCTGCGAAGCCAATAATCATTTGTATAACGTAAGCGGTCAGCAGTTTGTTTAGTTGTACCCGTACCGATACATAACAATGTATCATGATCATCATGGTCTGATTCTAATACATAATGTACATCGTTGGTGGCAACAAGTTTTAAACCTTTTTGTTCTGCCTGTTCAATATAAAATGCATTTGTTGCTGCCTGTATCGGTAAGGCTAACGGCTGAATTTCCAAGTATAACCGATCATCGAATATATTATGCCATTCATCCAATAAATGTTCAGCTGCTGCACGATTATTTTGTTCAATATAACGAGGAATTCTATTTGCGATACAAGCCGTTGTCATAATAAGACCAGCCTGATATTTTTTTATTAATTCATTATCGCATACGAACCGGCCATTATATGTGCATTTCTTAGCCGCTTCTGATTGAAGACGAATCAGATTGTGCCATCCTTCTTCGTTCATAGCCAGAAAAATAATATGATACAGTTTAGTATCGTATATATATTCTTCTACCAATTCGTGCAGAGCTTTTTTTGTATATTTCTTTTTAGAGTCTTCCAATAATGCTTTAAATTTCTTTTTAAAACGATCGGATATTTTATCCGATATACGGATATTGATATATTCGTCTTTAGATATATCGCCTTTTTTATATGCAGCGCGCGCCGACAATATTAAACGTTTCTCGGGTGGCAACGATAATATATCCGTATTCTCTGTCCAATACATTTCTGCCCCAAGTATTGGCTTAATACCTTGTTCTAAACATTGTTTTTGAAATTCATAAGCTCCGCCAATATGATTATGGTCAGTAATAGCCAATGCTTCAAAACCCAATTCTTTTGCGCGTTTTGTCAATTCATCCGGTTTACACATACCATCTAAAAATGAATATGACGTATGCACATGCAGATGAACAAAATTCTCCTTTGCTTCTTTCATAATGCTACTGTCCTTTATAATGTAGTCAACTTTCCAATATCAACAGAATAAGAAGGTACTGTACACATATCGAATAGGATATAATAATTCGGCATATCTCCTACAGTATATACGGAAATTCCTGTAGCTGGAATTTGTCTGATGAAATCTTCGCTTAATTTAGATTCTGCCATGTATGATTCTGCTTCTTCAACTGAATTAAAAGTTCCGCAACAGCATAATACATGCCGTTTTTCTTTTAATTCAACACTTATCATAAGATAGCGAGATATAGCAATAGTATCCATTAGTAAAACCTCAAATCAGTTACTTTTAATGTAGCATACTTTGGATTCATAAAATCACGTTCAACGGTACCAATCATGTCTACTTTTGTATGAACATCTTCATCATATTCATCTGATTTGATATTCCATACCCAAACATTAATAGGATGTGTTGCATCCGGCGATTGAATTGTGTAACAGATATTGTTTGAATTGTTTTTGGAAGCTTTTGCACTGCAAATTTTTGCCCCTTGAATCATAACCATAGGAAGAGGCACATTTTTCGCAAAAGGGAACAAACACATATCGCCTAAGGTATTTGTGTTAATTTCATCCGTAGATGCAAGACAATCAATGATACAGGTTCTGTCAATTGTAATAGCTCCATCGTGAAGCTGTTCATACTTATCGACCTCGTTATCTAAATATTCTTGCAGCTGCGGTATTTTTGCGCGATTTAGTTTTACGCCAAATGCATACGAATGTCCTTCGGCAGTTTCTGCCAAACCATTTCGTACTGCCGCACGAAGTATTTCTAACGCCGGAATCTTTGTATCATTTCTTGCAGAACCGGCTATGATTTCTTCATCAGCATTATCTTCTGTTTCAGCCCATAAGATTATTGGTCTGCCAATTGTCTTACCCAAATGAGTTGCAACTTTACTTGCTAAGCCGGGATATTCGATTTTCATTGGATACATGATAAACTTATGCTTATCTATGTAGTTTTCCATAATGTCCAGCTCAGCTTGTTTTTTTGCTTCTTTGGTTTCTGTTTTATTTTTGTTGTAGATTTGATACGCTTCTTCAAACAGTTCGGAGATATATTCTTCTTCTCTTGCTGTAAGCAGTTGAAATGGAATTAAAGCATGTCCAAGCTGACCACAGCTGTTAATCATGGGAGAAATTGTAAAACTAATATCTTTTGCTGTGAATGCATCAATTTTTGTTTTATTGTGCATTTTCCTTACCCACGAGACCATTGGTTCCTGGTTCAGCTGGAACAAACCACGTTGTACGATGCATAGATTATACAGGTCGAGATGCATCATGTCACCCATAGTTCCAATTGCATTTAAATAATACAATGATTGTGTTACTTCATGCTTTAACCAGCATACTTCTTCTAGCTTTTGTAAAACGTTAAAAATAACGCCGCAGCCGGCCAAATTTTGTCCAGGAGATGATTGATCCAATTTAGGGTCAACACAGATGCAAATATTGGTCGGTGTCAAATCATTTTCAAAATCCGGTTCATGATGGTCGGTTACAAGAACCTGAATATTTGGTTCTTGTTGTAATTTTTGAATAAACGGTTTAGCCGTAATTCCATTGTCGACAGTTATAATAAGATACTCTGTATCAGGATTATTATGCGCAAGCAGTGTCATCTGTTCTACAAAGGTATCATTTAATCCATAACCTTCCTTGCGCTCCGGTATACGATACCAGATTGGAATATCTTTCCCGGGATATACTTGTTCAATAATTCTTGTTAAACCTTTTTCTGCGATTGCTGCACTGGTAATGCCATCGGTATCATAATCTGCATATACAATGATTGCAACATTTTGTTTCCCAATATATTCTTTAATCAAAGTAGCTGCATCTTCAATATTGCAAAGATTCAGTGGATGATAAATCTCTGCATTTCTGGCATCCATAACCATAGCGACCATTTCTTTTGAAAGATGCTGGTTAATAAATGCTGAAGCTGCAATACGGCCAATATTCAAGCTGGACATATATTCTTCAACCAGCTGGTTAGATGGCTGCATGATTTTCCATTCTAATTCTCCGTTCATTGGATCCCTCCTGTTTAAAAAGTGTTTAACGTTGTTTTTATTATAACAAAGATAGTGACTTTTGGCAATAGAAAAACCGAGGAAATCTTGATTTTCCTCGGTTTTTTCTTAAGATTTTTTCTTTTTTAAACCGGAATTACGGGACCGGCGGATTTGAGATTCATTTACGCCCATAGCTTCTGCCATTAATTTAACTGCATGCCGGCGTTTTTGATTACATGTATTAATGTGCATTCCTGTTTCCGCGGCAATTTGTCGATCATTTTTTTGTTCTAAATAATATTTGATTATAATTTTTCGTTCTAATGGAGTCAAATCGCGAAAACATGGTGCACAATTATGTCCGGCAATCCAAAAGTAATCTGGAAGCCCATCTGAATCTGTACATATCTGATCTTCGATATTGTAACTTTGCGTATCTAAAAATACAGAATTTTGGGAAGAACAATCTTCATAGCTGATATTTCGATAATGGATGTTTAACGGGTTCTTTGTAAAAGACTGGATATGCCGGTATACTTCATACTTAAACGTATTATATACATAGCAACAGAAACTTCGTGCCATCGGCTTATATCGTTTTGCAAGTCCCAGGAAAAGGACGTAGAGATCTGTCATGATTTCATCTTCGTCTAATTTTCCATAAGTTTCTCTGATGAAATTAAACTTTTGATAAATCAGCTGCTCGTACGTTCCAGGAATTGGTGCTTTTTTATAGAGTGCGCGTTTTAATGTTGCACTGTCCATAAATAAAACAATAAACAATCTTTGTTCGTAGTTTCCAAAATTAATCTGTCCATTTTTTAGAATCGTAAGATATTTTTTAAAAAGTGGATAAAATTTTTCAATCAGCCAGTTTGCTGCCAACTCAGCTTCCTTTTGTACGGCCTTACTTGAATCAATAAATTGTTTTTGATATATTGCAACTTTATTATCAATTTCAGCCCATTCTTCTTTACGCTTCATTAGCTCATCTTCGGTTACTTTAAAATATTCCAATGCTTCCTTTTTGGAATATTCTGTTCTTGGTTCTGATTTGCTAATGATATTTTACTCCGTTATTATTTTTTATTTTCCCGTTTCCGTTTCCGGATATCTGCTATTGTCATCCATTCATTGTCGTATAATTGAATTACTGACAGTGACAAATCCGGATAATGGTATTCAAACAATTTTTGTTTTAATTTGAATTCAACGGTTTCTTTTCCTTTAACATCTACAATAACCCATTGATTTGTTTTTGTATCTTGAAAACGAAAATCGGCTACGTATATGATTGGACGATATTTCTTTCCGTTTTTTGTAAACGATTCTTGCAATGTAAAAGACGGTTGTAATTCTAAACAACGAATAAGATTTTCTTTTTCTTTTTGTTTTAAATATACATAAAATCGTGCTTCCATTAAACTGTCAAATTTAATATCGTCCAAAATCGGTTTATACGATGTATATCGAGATTTTTTAGCAAGACCTGTATCTAATTCAAATGATTTAATCAGATGCTTTTTGACAGCTTCTGCAAATTCGATATGTGCATCATACAGAATCTTGCTTTTGTACTTTTTTCCGTCGATTACGTACTCGTTTTTCACCGTCTTTTTTCTTGTCGTTTTTTCCGTCTTTCTTTTTATCATCCGGGTTTTCAACCTCGTTAAAATAGCCTACGTATTCTTTAATCAGCATGTTTTACCTCTTTCATATCGAACGTATGGTTCTTAAGCCCGCCACAATATATTTTAACCGGGCAACGGGCACATTCGAATGTCTCCCTTGGGTAATAAATCCGGTTCCGTATCGCCTTTATTACCATGGATATAGTATCTTCTAACCGTTCATAATCCAACGGAGTACGAAACGTTTGAAATTCCTTAACACGATCCTGTCGTACAACCAATATTCTGACACCGGATAACTCATACTTGGGAACAAGACGCTGTACTGCGTAACTTTGCAGAGTATACCGCAATGAAATATCTAATAATGCCTGATCAGGATCTCGATCCGTAAAATCTACACCGAGCAATTCTAAATGTTTATTGTAATAGCGGATGATACCAAATGTGCCTTTTAAAATTGCATTTTCTTTTGGAAATGGAAGTTCAAATTCCGTTCCCATATCTGCCAGCAATAATTCATTTTTTACACACCAGCTGTGGAAAATATTTAATTTTCGCATACCTTGCAGTACACCACGGTTTGTAGAAAGAAAATTATTTTTTTGGCATTCTGATACAAAATCGTTGATGTATTTTCCACCGTCTAAATATTTGCCATCTAATATGCGATATAATAATTTATCTCGTGCCGATAACAAAATCGACTTTACTGAAATATGTGTTTTAGGTTTGATACAATTTATATATTTCAGATAAAATAAATTCGGGCAGGTAACATAATCAACGAATTGGTCAGTTGTTATTTCAAGAACGGGATCCATCATATTTTGGCAAAATTTTTTGCTCAAAGAAAATAGCTAATGCCATTAGTTCTGTCGGTGTTCCCGGAACCGGTTTACAATTGGGCACGCCTTCATTACCATTTGCTGCTTCTATAGCCTGGCATAATACGTCGAAGGTTTGCGGATTAATACCGTTTTTCTCTGCATTGATTGCAAAATTTTGTCGGATATCAAATAATTCTATGAAACTTTCAGGCTTCAAACGATTTTTTACTGCATAATAAATATAAACTGTACTAATTAAAATGTTGACCCAGGATAAATACGGTTTTTTATCACGATCAAAGATTTTCTTTTCTTCGAGTATTGTAAATAAAATATCAATAGCCCGGTCTGCATGGTCCATACGCCAGGTAAAATCTGCTACATCCTTACGGATGGCTTCATAAGACTTTAATACACATTCAGTAAAATTGCGGATATTATCTTCTTTAATATCCTGTAAATAAATTTTATTCAATTTATTTCCTCCAGTTTTAATTTTATTCGTTGCACCATCATTCCAATATTTTTTGGAGTATGAAGCTCACGATTGCATATATTTTTTTTAGGATTTTCACCACAAAGGCTATCACAACGACTGGGATACAAACCAGCATTACGACAGCCATAACACAAAGGGCAAGGATCGTAATTAGGGCAGTCATGTTTGTATCCCTCCGTATCTTGCATTGTCTTAAAAGACCCGTTCGCATATTGCATTATTGATCCTCTTGTAATAATGCATCAATTTCATGAATATGATTTGCACATAAAACAAACGGTGTATTGCTATTTTGGAACAATTTGAATATCTTTTTGCTGGTTAATTGTTTTTTCAACTTATCGTCGATTTTATAATCCGGAATTTCCGGATGCTTTTGTGTATATTGTCTGCGACATAAAATACAAATGTCATTGTCTTTACCAATATCAACATAAGGATTATCAAATAATATTTTAGTGAAAATAGCCACCGGATGGTACCTCCTCTGTTTTTTTATTTTCTTTTCCTTCGATTTTCATAATATTGTTTATGAACATTTCACCAATTTTTTCTTCTGCATCACGATATGACTTGTGCATGTTATAGGTTAGTTCAGTAAGCAATTCTGCAAACTCTTTTGGCTCAACATCAATTGTAAGTTTCATATATCCTCACTTAGAATAAATTAAGGCATCATAACGCCGGTGCACATTTTCTTCACATTCTATCACACGAGAACAATCTGGTATGAAATAATGATATGTACGACCTTTATAGCTTGATTTTTTATTCTTAGCCCAATCAAGTTCAATGATTGGTTGTTTGTATTCATTATCTTCCTGTGAACAGAATACAGAAGCAGCTTCTTTATTTTTGCTTACATCGTTGAATACAAGGAAAACCATACTTGCTTCATATACGAGACGTCCTGATTCTTTTACATCGTCTAACGAAGGCCGCCCATTATGGTTTAACTTGCGAAGATGATATGTGCCTAATATGGGAATCTTCAATTCATTATTTGCTGCTTTTTTAATTGTTTTACTAATATAATCAATACGTTCACGGTCTGTATTAAATTTTCTTGAATCTACAGTTAAATCGGCAATAGAATCAATTGCTACGATAATATTATTGTCCGGATCAAAACTTTTTACGTAGAGCTGAACTTTTTTCATATGATCCAGCATTGTTTCCAGGTTTGGTATAGCTTCATTGTCCTGAATTAAAAACTGATTACCGGCAGCAATCAATTCCTGCAAACCTTCTTCTCGTTTTGCCATATATTCAATATATCGATTCCGCTCTTCTTGTATCGCCGGCGTTTCATTACCTTCATTTGCAGCGATATAATCTTCGTAGCGTTTTGGCTTAGAAGCAACGGATATCGGAATCATTTGGTTCATTGCAATCAATCTGGCAATAACTTCATTCGTGCTATCGTCTAACGAATAATAAATTCCGAATAGTTTGTTAGCAGGTTCTTTTGTGATCTGCCAAATCAAATTAGTTACGATTGCGGTTTTCCCCGAATTGGATTCGCCAGCGAACACGTATAATCCTTCTTCCATACCTTCCAGACGTCGGTTAAAAATCGGGAATCCAGGCACTGTATAACCGTGACCTTTTTTATAAGCATATTCATTGAAACAGCGGTAGATATTTTCTCCAGCTGCATAATAATCTTCGATAGCAACTTCATTCTTTTGTTGTAAAATATCATCAATAGTTTCTATTTCCATTTTGCTCCCCCAACCTGCATTCGTTACTGGAACATAATCCTAACTCTTTGATACTGCTGCATCCGTATCTTCGTCCGTTCTGAAGCATAGTCCATGCAGAATGCATTGTCGCATCCAGTTCATGTATATCTAACGGCGGTTCGTTAATCTGGTTCCAGTTAGTTATTGTGTCCTTCGTTTCTTCCAATGAGTATCCTGATTGTAACAAACAGGATGTAAGAATAATCAATGTATTATTCCGTGAACCACGGACAGCTCCGTCTTCCAATATTCTTTTAACGCACGGAAGCAGCTCCTGTTTGGTTTCCGGTATTTCAAATGCAACATTTATTTTTTCCGTTTTCTTTTGCTGCGTATAATGTTTTGTACGTTCACGGAACAATATGGCAGCTTCTTTATTGATATGCACAGCATGATTTGTTTCTTCTTTTGGCTGACTTGCATATTTCATTAAATCGGAAAATGAAAATTTTTGAAACTGATTCAATGTTAACGGAACTTTATAAAGTCCTGTCTTTGAATTGACCGTATTCGGCATTCTGAACAATCGACGTTTGTCATAGATTCTGAGATCAATTAGTGGAATTTGATACGAAGAATATAAATGAAGCGCCAATGCCTTATACATTACATTCAGACTTTGATTTGGCACAATACCAAGAATACGAGGATCTATCACAAGATGAAATCCTTTATTGCCGCTGAAATAAAGGCTGATTTCTTCCGGTTTTAATTTAAGAATTTGCGTAAAAAATAACCAAGCCCGCATAACATACGGCCGAATTTTGCTATATTTCTTTTCCGTTGTAATATCAGCATCCAGATCTAAATAAAATGGGGCATACAATAAGGCTTGCTCCGTTCTGTCGCTGTATCGGTACAGACACTGATAACAATCGGTATAACGATATTCTTCTTGAAAAGCATGGATATGTTCTGGCAGCATTTCATCACAGGGAAAGAAAAAATTGCGACGAAAAATGTGATTCTTTGCACCACCCAATTCTGTATAATATGTGTCAATATTAAACGCCATAATGCCACCGTATTTTATTCTTTCCGGCTGCAGCCGCATTCTTATAATCTGTTTGATACCATAAAACTACGTTTGAAAGTGATTTTAAAACATCGATAATACCATCATTGATAGTGTTTTCTGCGTTGTTTGTAAAATCATCGATTAAGCATAAAATTAAGTCAACTGGCTCCACATTCTCCAGAAGAGAAAATCGCTTTAATAAATATGCGATTGTTTTTAATTCTTTCTTGGTGTCGCAGATTTGTCGAGCCTGGTAACCTGCTTTTGATAAAAAGTAATCCAAAATATCCTGTTCTGTATAACGGATTTTCATTTCCAGATAATCTTCAGCATAGGATATGGTTCCGTCTTTTTGTAAAATCGGAGCCGGTGAAACAAGTTGCAGCTCCTTATGAAAATAAAAATGTCCTTTTTTCAGAAGGCTGTTTTTCCATAAGATATCAGATAAATCATCGGGATAAATCTGTACTGCTGTATGTCGTTTCAATTCAGCTATGATTTCTTCTCCCTGCAATTCATTATCCAGCAGATATGCGATACTGGCTCTTGTTGGAAGCCATGTAGTTTCTTCCGGACAATATCCAATGACATTCTGGAAATACCACATTAGATATTCACATTCTTTCTCCATTTTTTCTGCTTCCTAATTCGATTATATTCCAGCCGTACAGCATCAGACAGAATCTGGCTTGCTGTTTTTGTCTTACTTTTATTTTGATTTAACAACGTAATTTCACGAAGTATTTGATTAATTTCCGGTTCGACCGGAACAGAAATTACGATTGTATTTTTTTTATATGCCATATTCTGTCTCCCCCTTTCTCGGCTGGTATATATAGTATATCATATCTGCATCAAAAAGTCACTATCTTTTTTAAAAAAATTTAGCTCCCGTCGTTATTGACGGGAGCTTGGTTATCGAGTTGTTATATTGTTAAATGTAATTGCCATAATTGGCTCAAACAATGGAATTTTCACATAAAATGTGTTCATGTTTCGTGCCATTTGTATGTCAGGATCCAGTTTTACCTGTAACATATCATTTTCATAAATTGCATAATATTCTATTTCACGTCCAATTTGATTGCCATACATATGGTGTAGATATTTTACTCTGCGGTCAGGCGTCAGTATTGTAACAGAATCACCTAATGATGATATATATCCATCTCGTACTATTTGTACAATAATATAACTGTTTGCCGTATCCATTTTTGCGTTATAAAAATAAACATGACGCATACCAAATGGAAAACCGTTTTCTTGTTTTTGAATCGTAATATCAAATTCTACTCTGAAAATCTGATATGCTGCATCTAATTTAATACGTTCTGCTCCGACATTAGTAAAATTACCAGTTATTGTGATATCAGCCGGATCTTCTAATCGTTGGCTTAAATATTGATCGATAGTCCAAATACGTATTTCATTAATGGAAAATGTTCCCGGAAGATATGGGCATAACTCAATCATATTGCAAACTGTGTTGCCAATTAAATTTCCAGGTTTTATTTCTATAGCCATGCATATATCAAAAGTATCTGCTTCACTGTTTCCGGGAAAATAATGAAATACATCTTGTTTAGTTGGATCTTCTTCGTGTTTTAATACGTTGCAATATTCATATTTTTCGTCTGTTACAGTTTTTGTATTAAGCACACCATCTATTGTTGTGGTTTCATTATATATAAAAGATACGGAAACATTATCTTTAAACAAAGGTCCTGTATCTGACATAAAATTAAATACCTGATCAGATGTATTAGCTAATTTCGGATGAATTGTTTGACCGTATCGTTCATAAACGCCGCCGGCTATTTTTGTTCGATCGATAGAAAATACAACGGTATCTTTCTCCCGGGCTTTTTCTTCAATTTTATTAATACCAGAAAGTGTTTGTAACGCAATCATATGATACGTATCAAGAATTGAAAGTTTGGTCTCAATTTGTCTCGTTGTCTCTTTTATTATGTTTTTAATATCTTTTACATTTTGGATCGTTTCATCAATTTGATCCATTAATACCTGACTGTTTGGCTTTTGAATCATAACTTACTCCATTATTATATGTTTTATCATCATAATATTAGCCAACAAATTATCTTCTGCCGTGATTTGTTGAATTTGTTGTGATAATATATCGTTCTGTTCATGAATATCACATTCATTCCAGTTTTTTTCTGCATCTTTTGCTATATTAAATAACTGGCCGTAGTTTAACATAAATTTATCATATTCATACGGACCGTTTGCTCGAAAATTATAAACAATCATTCTCTGTCCTCCAGTTCAGAAATTTGTGCTTGCTTAATAATGATGTAATCGATATCAAAAAACGGGTGCGTAGCATTATCTATGACAATCTTAACATCAGAGAATTCAATATCATCTCCATAAGAGATATCTTCTACCATATAATCTGTAATATCTTCATATCCATGTACGATACTTAACTGATTTTTATGTTGTATTGCTTCTGTTTTCTCTGCAAATATAAGACCATCCGTATGAATATCAAATGAAAAATCATGACCACGCAATACGATTTTTTGTCGCTGTGCGGGCGAGATTAGTTCATTGTCTTTAATATTCGCATATTCCAGCGTGCCCATTACCGGCAATTGAATTATAGAAGCACCATACACATAAAATGAAATTTCTTCTAAACCAACTGCGTGGTAATAAATTTCCGGCATTTTTTCTACGTACTTTGTTTTATTTGTATCCAGATCAGACACTTTAATTTTATTCTTATTCAGAAATAAATTGTATTGGTCTGTGGGTACTAAATCTTTACCAATAGAAATTAGTTCTTTGCCAAATGATTTATCGGCAAAATCATAAGAATAAGTATCGATATGATAATTTCCTAAAACTTTTGTATATGTTTTGTTATAATTGTATGGCGCTGTACATAATTCATATCCGTCTTTGTCTGTAAAAATAAAAACGGCATCTTCTAAATTAATTTCATCTGCAATGATTATCGGAGCCAGGTAACTACCGGATGGAACCATAATTGTTCCCAAATTAATAGTGATTTGACCGTCGTTATACTCTTGTTTAAAATTATTTGCTTGTCGAAAAATCGTGTTTCCATAAATCGATAATGTCTGTGAATCAACGATGTGCTGGAAATTCTTTACTCGAACTCTTAAATCATCTAATTCATAACGAATTTTTGCCTGCGTTTTTTCTACGCGTTCATTAGCTAAATAATATAAAATTTTATAAAGAATCAACAAGTCACGGTAAATATCCTGTTTTTGTTCATTAAAACGTGCTGTATTGAACTGGCTTCCAGAACGGATAAATGATTGAGAAAAAAGCGCAATTTTAGCATCGACTGTTGCTAATTGTTTTTCCACACGTTCTTTATCGGCTGCGATTCCTTGCTTTAAAAGTCGATCCGTAATACGCTCCCGATAATATTTTAATTTTTCAATTTCGTCAAGATATAAATCAGACATAAATATTCCCCGTATTCTTGCCAATGCATAACTTTAGATTAGAAACATATGGTGTTTCTTTTTTATTATATGGCTTGATAATTAATTTTAATCCGACTGTTTTTATCGTTTCATGAATTAGTTGTGTATTATCTGATAACGATATTTCTTCTTCTGAATATCGTATAATAGAAATACCTGTGCGTCCAGTATTAATTGGCACTACTTTATATTCTTGTCCGTTTACGATTAAATAATATGTTATATATTCCGTATCTGTAAAATGATCCGGTATATACTCGGATGCGAAAAGAGAAATCCTGTCTACAGTACCGTCATTTAATATGTTTCCTGTTTGTACGGAAACTTCGGCATAAGAAGCTGTATATAACTGAATTCCCTGAATCGATATTTTTTTGCGATATGCATTAATTTTTTTAATGGTTCCATCTTCGTTTTCAATAGCCAGCATATCGTCACATACGGTATTACTGGCTAATGTTAAACGCACATATGGCGCATAAGGAAAGCATAAGATACCACCGCTATAAACATAGTCAGGATTATAATATATTTCTCTTGTTTTATTCACATATAAATCATTTTTACTGTGCACAACAAATGTATATCCGTCTTGCGACGTTTCAATTTTTCTTACAATCAATCCTGGATCCATAGAATGGATAATAGCTTTACAGATACTGGCTTCTGCTTTTAAAGTAATAACACATTCTACTTCTTTATCGTCATAATTAACAATTCCGCCAATCGTTTCTGTTTTATCTTTTGTGCAAATACGAGAATACTCATATACAGTTGCATCATTAGAATCAATAATATATGCCAAATCAGAACGATCGTCAGTTTCATTTTCAAAAACATTGTCATTATAAACAAATGCATTACCAGAATATCCGTTTCCTTCCAAACTGATAATATCATAAGGAACAATATTGGCATCGGTTATTGCCGCGCCCAATGTTTTATCATTTATAATTTCTGCAGATGTGTCTTCAAAATAATCTGTAAACACCGGAATAATCGTACTATACTGAGATCCTTTACCGCATATTACGTTTAAATCTTCTGCCTGCGCTTTTTGCTTCTGTGCAGAAGTAAGAAAGACATCTAATGAATTATCTAAATCTGTTATAGTATCTTGTATTGTGTTTTTTAGTTCAATAATACCATTATTAACAGCGTACATATCCAATAAGATTTCAGATAGCTGTCTTTGTTCTTCTGTATAACTTAAATCAGCTTCTGCATTTAAATCTGCAGTAAACAAAATCGGTTTTTCTGCCGGTCGTTCTGTTAATTTGGAAAGTATATTATTATATTTTTCATCTCCGCTTAACAATGACATATATTGTGAACGTATATTATTTATTGCTGTAAGTTCCATGCCGGTGTATCCCCATGCTTATGTAACATAAAATTTTTTATTTTAAACAATTTATCTGCAGCATATTGTCTAATAATAATCTTAATTGTTATTGTGTTTCCAATAGGCGTATATTCCGAATAATCATGATCTGTTGTATAAGTTAATGCATAAACATGATTTTTAAAATCTTCAGCAGTTAGAGATGAATATGCTTTTTGAGATTCCCAATTATCTTCATATAATGTTATATTTTTTTCTGTATTAACAGGAAAACGGGTATCTTCTTCTAAGAATATTCGTTCTTTTATTATTTGTTGCGACCGATTTGGTAAAATTGGTATTTCATCTGTTCTGTCTATTATATAGAATTCAGCAGTACCTGCTTCTTCATTTTCAATTTCACATTCAATTGTAACATAATCTGTGTAAGTGACATCAATCGGATTAGATAAAATAACAGATGTCGGCGCTGCAATACGTGTAGAAATTTTTAAATTCTTAAATCCAAATCGTGTTTCCAATCTTTCTTTATATATATTTGTTATTGGATCACTATTAGCAAGATATGGATTCATATCAGCATTAATATTTCGAACAGGTACTGCTTCTGCCGTATAATATTCTGTATAAATTTTATCTTGTTTTATATTTTTTGTTGGAATAAATTTCCAACAATCTGCCGTATTTTGTACGATTCCGGCATCAGTCTGACTAACGATTTGATCATCTTTAATAACGGCCGCTGTCATTTTGTCAGTTAATAAAAATTCCATTATTTTGAACCTCCGACAGCTTTAGATTTTTCATCGTTCTGCAAAACCGTATCCTGATATAATAAAACATCGTGCATATAACGGATGTTATCTTGTTCTTGCTGTTTGTTCAGATTATCCTGTTTGTTTTGCTGAATTGTTTTAGTTATATCATATTCTCGTTTTTGTAACACAATAGTATCTAATGAAGAACCGGCCTGTACAAAATTAAAGTTTCTTAATTCTTTATCGTATCCATTAGGAGACATGATTACTAGAAGATCATTATTTTGTTTGGCAATTGTCAGCGTACAGTTAACAGGTTCAATATCAACATGATTATATTCGGCATCTGCCGGCAATATAATATAAACGATTTCTTCTATGGGAATGTAAGCGGTATGCTGATAACCTACAAAATAAGAATCTTGTGAAATTGAAGTTATATTGCTATATGCGTCAGTTATGTTATTTTTTTTAATGATTACTTGTTGAATCTGATTTGTTTTACGAGAAGAAGATAAAAGTTCCGTCCCGGTAAACTCTGCTACAGGAAGAATGGATCCGTCACGATCCATTAAACACGTAGACAAATCTCGATTCCATTCTGGTACAATTACTGTTGCTTTATCATTCGTATAAACAGTCAGAGCTTCGTTTAAAAGTTCATTATTAATGCTGATTTTTTGTTTTGTATTATTGATCTTTGTTTGGGCATACTGTTCCAGGTAATCGCACAAATCTTCTATTGTACGAATTTTTTCATACAATAGATTTAAAAAATATTCTGTATCCTGAAGATATAAATTATATTCATAACTGCTCATTTTTTCTGAAAGCTGGAAATCATAAAGTTCCATATCAGAATCAATAAAATTACATGCATTTATATACTCGTCTTGGGTCTTAATCATTATTTTAGACCTTCCTAATCTTTTATATTCGGCCTATTATTACGTAAGAAGCCTCCTTTATCGTAAAGGTAAAGGAGGCTTTATATATTAAAGGCCGGCGCAATGGCAACCTGCCTATACTAAAATTAATATCCCTGATTAAAAGATACTGCTATATCTTTAATCGCGCCCATTTGCGCTTTTCGTACATCGTTATAGTTAGAATCCATTTCTGTATTATCCCAATAAATTTGTACGATGAAATCATTATAATAATCTGATTCTCCGGCTTCTACATCAAAAAGATTCGCTTCAAAGACCAATCGATCTGATGCCGTTTTGTCGATAGTACGAAAATCTTTAAATACTTCGGTAAATGGAAGAACAAAATGTTTGAATTCGAAATCTTCCGGATTAGATCCTTTTTCTACTTTTCTGGCTTTTATGCTTACTTTATATGCCATACGATAAATTGGATCTGCATCTCGTATTAAAACAGGCGTATTAACAGTTACACGATTTTCGTCAATACTGTGGACCGATGTAATATTCGGGCCTATGACAACATCGACCTGTTTTGAAATATCTAAATTATTATTCCGCAATTCCAAAGGATTATATCCTTGGTTTATTAAGCGTAAATCTGCTATGGTTTTAATGCCGTTATTTACGTCGGAATCTTTTATGGAAATAACATTATCAAATACTTTAACTCTTTGTTCATTTGTATCCACACAGAATGCTCCTTCTTTGCGGATTCTTAATGTAACGCGAGCTTTATTTACCGGATTTTTTGATACTACATGGAAACTATACAAACCTTTGTCATAAGGAAGTACTTCATTTTGTATAATGCTTCGTGTGATGATATGATAATACATATCAGATGCATTAGTTTCCTCATCTGTTGTTAAAGCTTTTTTGTTGGAGCCATCAGCTTGTCTGTTGTATTTGTATGTAATGTTGTTTAGTTCCAAATCGCCAAGATGCCCATCGGAATCTTTATGCTGCAAGAATTGAATGTCATAATAATTATTTCTGTCAACATCCAGACATTCAATAATTGCTATATATCTGATAGTTTCATCTGAGTCTTGTGTCATTAACGGATATGTTCCATCGTTTTGGATAAAATCAAATTTTATATAACGTCGGCCATAAGCAGAATTTAACATATACGGTCTTGATGCAGCAAAGAAATGGAAGCTATCATCATTATTTTCTTTTGCTGCTGTATAATCTGCATCTGCCTGTATGGGATTATGGAAATTATTTAAATCTCTTGCATCGATTAAATAACATATCATACTTCCCGGATTTCCATATGCTTTAGCACAAATTTCAAATGATGTTACATAACCTTGTTTTTCAGCCGGAATACGGAATGAATAAGCAAACCCGGTATATGGTTCCATTGTCCGCTTCATGATTCGGTATGTATCATCAGACAACCCTGTATGATTTTCTTCTCCCATGCTAAATTCAGCAGCTCGTGCAAATTTAAACATGCCTTCATCGTTTATGCCATAAGACAAATACAGTTTTATTTCGTTTGCCGCATTATGAATTTTACTATCTACTTCTTTGTCTAATATTAAAACTCTACGTGTTTCATCTTTGTCGGCAATTTGACGAATATCGAAATATTGTATGTCTTCATTTTCCAGCACGATAAAATCATATATGTTTAATGAATCAAATACTTTACGATCTTCTATAAAAACTTCGTCTTCATTTTCACTTATTGAAACAGTAGCCAAACATTTGTAAATATGTTTTGGAGCTGTTGCCCGGAACGTATCCGTGTAACCGTTATATTCTCCACGGTCTTCGATAAAGCCGTTCTTAATCAGTTCTTGACGTAGCGTATACAATTCATCTTTAATGTTCTGCAGATTGTTGCCATAATATGTGCGAAGCTTTCTTTCTTTATCCATTACACTGGAACCTTCGCCTTTGGTCATATAAAACGTATCAGGATGACCATTTAACATTAAAGCATTTGGCACAGTACCGCGGTCTTCACCTTCTGCATGTACTGCAATATTTTCTGCCAGAACACCGGCAACACGTTCTACGTCTTGCGCCAAATTAGAAGCAACAACGGAGTCATCTCCATTGTCTGCACGACGGTATACTAATCTCTTACTGCTTACTATATAATCGGCAAGAGCATCTGCATCTATTTGTGCCAGTGAAATTGTATTATAAGTAGCCATTCATTATCTCCATACTATTGTTAATGCATTTCGTTTTTCAGATTGATAGGATTGTTTTCCGGTCATCCGTTTCCATGCGGTATACATATAATTGTTTTGCTCCAGTAATGTTTTTAACTCGTCTTTTGTTGCCGCTTCAATAAATTCCGGATTCTGGAATACGATACATCCTTTATATTGATCCAATCTGTAGTCGTTATTTTTATTACGGCTTAAACCAGCAAACTGGCCATTTAGGTAAAACAATACTTCGTCGCGGCTTTCTAATATTTCAGCGTTTAAATCATTTTCTTCAATGAATAATTCATTTAGACTGGCGCCGGGTTTTAAGTAAACCGTTTTTTCCTGTCTGTCATAATCATATCGTATTTCAACCATAATCTGATCAGGATATGTATGATTTACCGTAAAAATACGATATCCGTCTTTATCAATAAAATCCTCTTCCGGATAATTATTTGCTGATCCTACCGCCTTATAGTCAAAGTATTTTAACATAATACTTTTATTGGAAGTAAGAACCCAATCTGTATTTGGAATACGGATTCCGTTGATATAAACAGTCAGGCGTCCGGGATATAACGATATGTTTAATTCATCGGGAACTTTATAAATATTACTTTGAACGGCATCATCTTTTGTCATAACGATACTGATATGTCCGTTCTCGTAACCTCTTTCAATAGGCTCTATTAGGTATTGAATTTGATCAGTTTTTTCTATCGGAGCCATAATACGGAACGTTGTACCTAATACCATTTCCTGATATTCAACGTCTTTAATCATTTTTACGCCATTATGGTACACGTTCAGCATCCCTTGGTTATATCCATAATGGTCTTCTATTTCGTATATTGGATATCCGGTCTCTTCGTCGTCTTTTAAATAATGGGCGTCGCCCATATTTGTAATATCGGCTAGATCATTTGCAAATTTAAAGCTATAGATAACGACTTCGTCGTCTTCTTTACTGTACGGGATATTTATTTTAACAGCCGTAAGCTGATTTCCATAAGAATCAACAATCGTACAAATATTGGCAACTTCATCATCAGACAGTTCCGTATCCCAAGAATATGTAAACTGATTATATTTTGCCCAGTAGCCTTCTCCGGTTTGGTCGTTCGTGATGAAATATTTAATTTCCTGGTCAATGACACCTTTTTTAACTTCATTTTCCGGATTATTGAGCGTTAGTACGCAGCCTGCTTCTGCCAATAATTTTCCATTGATATAGACAAGAGAATCGGAAAGATATCCGACGCTAAATGCCGGAAGCATATTGGACGAATCGTAAATGGCTCCGTCCCTGTCTTTTAAAAGAACGTATTCCTGACCTTCCGTAAGTTCAACAGAATTAAGATATATAATTCCTTCCTCTCTGTCGATGACGAGTTCCTCTCTGTCTACCAGTAAACCGTCCACGAATAAGATTACACCATCATTTGGTCCGATCCTGTTTGGATCAAAGTGGATAACTTTTCCGGTTATGCCATATAATTTACCGCCGCCAAGCACATAATCATAAATACCGCGTTCATCAGTAGTATCACTTAATGTACCGACATAATACATTTCATCGGGTTCGACAAATCTGTCTTCTTCGCCGGCCAGATAATATGACGTCATATCTTCAACGTAACCGTATTGCTGATATTGTACATCCATATCATCAGAAACAAGATCAACAACGCACCATTGAAGATTTAACATCTGGTTCATATCACCAGAATTTGGCACATAAATATACTGTTTATCTTCGCTGAATTTTAAACCACCATATAACGGATGTATTAAACAGCCTCCGACAAATACTAATGGAATATGTACTGGTTCACGCAGATGAATAATGCCACGATTTTGCAGATCAGTCTCACGAATATAACCAAATTGTTTTTTGTATGGGGACCATGCATTAACGATAACATTTTCTGCATCATCGTGGATTGTAAATGTTTTATCAGAAAGATTTACTGTATAACTTGCTTCTTCCAACTTTAAGCCATTTACGTGAACATTAATCGGCGCGTGCAAATTAGATACGTAGAACGAATTAGACAAATCTTTGGGACTTTTTTTGTCCATAGATCCGTCTGCTTTCATCCAGGTAAATTCATATGTAATAGCCAGTATATAGTCAAAGTTCTGATTAGCCCGATAATTTAAAATAATATGGTCGCTGGCACAGATATAATCTCCCCAGTCCTGTGTTTCACTGGGAATTAAAAAACTGCCGCCATATTCTCCATTACGGAACCCGTAAAATTCTGTATTATATGGGGATACGGCAATCGTAGAATTTATTTTATCAACTTTAATCAGCCGTTTTTTAATCCCTGTTAATTTTCCAGGATTTAAATGTACGGCTGAGACATTCTTTTCCAGAATTTTCTTTAATGGATAATTGAAGCAGATTGATGTCTTTTTTTCATAGGACATATCAAAATCGTGGTCCAAGAAAATTCTGTCGTTTCGTAAGCTGGGCACAAGGAACTGCGCCTTCATCGCATCTGATATTACGGTTTTAGCCGGTTCCGGTAATTCCGGAGAAAACCAGTCGGGCTGCCATTCTGTATCTGCAGCTATAACTTCATTTTCCCTGTGATAATCTAATTGATTGTCGTAGTTATAACGCCAATAATTGTCGACGGTATTGTCTTTTGCTACGGTTTCATTGATTACATATGTATGACCGTTTACTTCTACTGTAGCTTCTCTGGTCGGATTTAACGGAGATACGATTTCGAAATCCGCAAAAGCAGCATTGGACCATTGGGAATCGTCCATATTAATGGCTTTAATAGGATTCCATTTGTTTCCATCAAAATAGCATAATACGCCATTGTTGATCCAAAGCTGTCCATACACAGGATTGGATGGACAAATATTGACCAACATCTGATCTGTAATCTGAAATTTTGATTTAAAGAATGGAACCCACTTGGTCCCGTCCCAATAATTTAATGCTTCATCTACCGGCTGGGCATTTAAAGCACCAACCAGTTTTGCAGCCGGTGGCATTTCCCCCTGATTTTCAGAATCATCTTTATGGTGCGGCAAATACTTTAACGTTTCATATAACGTGATTAATTCATCATTTAGAAACTGTTCACTCTGCCGCCCATTTTTAAAATTTCGATTAAATTTCAGAGCCATGTCTGCTCCTTTTTATTCAGCCCAGACGATTTTGTCCAGGTCTTCTTTTGTCGTAGCTTCTGCAACGCGATTCTGCAGAATCCAGCCATTTTGTTTACAGGTTCCGATATGCATAGATAATGCAGCACAAAAGCCTAATACGTCGGCCGCATTTAAAAAATGAACGGTCTTTTCTGAAGAGCCTTCATCGTATCCTCTTACCGGACATCCTTGTGGATATTTTTCTTCGAATAATGGTGTATTTACATTTAATGCAATACCTTGCATCGTGATTTGTGTATCTACATCGGAATCATAAATTACGTTATTGTATTCAAAGCCGCCGGTAATGCGTTTTTCCGTCCAATTGTAAATTTCTTCCAGTTTTTTATCTTTTAATTCCTGAAAAGACGGTTCCGGCAATGCAACAACTTCATAATATTCATCGAATTCCTGGATTGCGGCATTATTGTCATTAGCCCAGACAGATGCTTCAGCATAAAGCTTTTCTTTGAAATCCGATTTATATATTTTTGTACCTAACATATAAATTTCCTCCTATTTACCAATGGCGATCCAGTGAATATACTGACTTCCGGAACCTTTTTCAATTGCAGATTTTATTGAAAATCCGGTTCTTGTCGGTTGCGCTGATAACATGTGATATGTATAAGTTCCTCCTATGGAACCACTGGTACTTCTTTGTCCATTTGCAACAACTGCATATACCGTTGAAGAAAAGGGTTGAACGAAGTTTACAGTAGGATTAACTACATGGTCATTATTTTCATTAAATAATTTTTTTCCCCATTGAATTATTAAACCATTACTGAATTTAATATATCCATTTTGTTTTATGCTATCAGATGGTGATGTTATAGATACTACTTTAGACACAGCATTGGTTATATCATCTGTTGTAGCAATTTCTTTCCAAGCTCCCCATGGGTCATCAGTATAGGAATCTTTACTCCTATACAGTAAACGACTTGCATTGCCACCATTAGTGACCAATTGAGTTATGCAACCGCCCCAACTCCCCTGGGTTTTAGTTAATGGATAGCCAAAAACAATACCACCGTAATCGCAACCACTTTTACCCCAAAATGGAGTTAAATGATTATTTGCACCATCTGGATGGTTACCAAATATAAAATTAACTTTTTGATTATAAGCATTTAACTGTGGAGTATCAATTCTGTCTGGATCGAAACCTCCTACAGCTTTAATTGTACCATTAACGGTTTCATTACCCTGAATTGTAGTATTTCCTGTAGCTGTAAAAGTTCCGGTTACTTTTGTATTTCCAGCAATATCTACAGGCTTACTAAAACTAAACTTTGTACCATTATAATTTAAGGTTCCATAATTTGTTTCAGAACCTTTTTGATACATAGCAAGTCCGGTATCACCATTAGCTCCTTGAATGCAGATTTTTCCGGCAAGATTATGGTCACCAATGTTTGCATCATTGCCCATTTTATTCCAAGTATTATTGGCAAAATTTAGGGCACCAGTCATTGTATCTCCGGCTTTTTTTACGAATTCTTTTAATTTATTCGTTAATGTGTTGTTGATATAATCTTTTAAAGCTTGAAGCTCGCTTTTTAATGGATAACGGGAATCGTGATTATGAGTTTCTTCTTCATTAAAACGATTTGGATCAGACACATCGCCAATTAGACCAAGGTTTTCTTTTGCAGTAGTTACGTCTTCCAAATCTGATAAATTTTTATCTTTACGGAGAATCTTGCTAAGAAGTCCTCCGTATAAAATTTTCCAGCCTTCGTCTGTTTTATATTTTAATAATGCCATTTATTTAAGCCTCCAGCGCTGCAATGCGCGCTTCCAGTTCAGCCAATTTTTCTTCGTATGGGTTAGATAACATAATTAATATGCCGTTTTCATCCATATAAAACAGCTTTTTGCTATTGGAAGCATATAATAATTTTCTTTCGTATCCGGTTGCTCCGGTTTCGAAAGCGTTAACCGTATAATCAGAAGAAGAAATAGTATGAATTTCTTCACTCTTAACGAAATTATATTGCCGAGATAATGTTCCAGTATAATCGCCAGTATCAAACATTAGCTGATCATAAAATTCGTCAGCCGGAATATCGACGATATCTAATAAATCTGCATGTATTCCGTCATCTAATGAAATCTTATTATCCAACATTAATGATTTTCCAGGATCAACTGTGATACGAATTATATGCAATCCCTCACTGAGGTTTTCAATACAACAGCAGCAAACGTGATCAGTTTCTGTTTCTTCCGGGAATAACAATTTTTCCTGAAGTGATACATTATACTCGGAACCGTTGTCAACGGTAATTCGGAAGTTTTGCTCTTCTTCTTGAAGAGAAGAATACAATTTAAATCTTGTTCCATAAAATCCAATTACAATAGACTGTGTATCTGTTTCTGAATTATTAGTCCCGGAAATAATATCACTAATTTGAACGTTTAAACCGTCCATTTTAATGTTGGCCGCACTTAATGTATAATCGTCATACGGTAACGCAATATGCGACGGAGTTGGTGGTTCATCATCAGAAGGCTCTTCAGGTTCATTGTCGTCAGGAGTATTTGGTTCATCATTAGTTCCAGGATTTCCAGGGTCAGGATTGTTGTTTGGATTCGAGGAAGGATCAGGAGAAGGATCTGGTGTTAAAGAAGAATTATCGTCATCATTATCGTCTTCTGGTATTACGATATCCTTGTATTGTTGATAAGAAGGATCATCAGGGTCTACCGTTTCTGCAGTCCAGGTTCCGATAAATGTAATATCCTGATCTTCTATCATTGCATCTGTTGGTTCCCAACCTTCAAAGTGCCATAACAGGTCTCCGTCTAATACATATTCAGAATATGGCATAGCTGGACTGACGAAAATTCCAGATTCCTTACCTGGTTCATCCTTTGGCAATAATGCCAATACAGCTTCTGATACTCCGCTGTCGTATTGATAATGAACGGTGTACGTAAGTATTTCTACATATTCTTCAAAACTCCATACGCCTGTAAATGTTACATCCTGATCTTCTATGATTACTTCATCCTGATTCCAACCGTCAAACATCCATATACCATTTTCAACTTCTATAGAAGTAACAGTCATATCAGGAGTTTCGGCATCGTGAGGAGAAGACGGAATTACGGTATCGCCTTCTATATGCTCTGTCTCGTCTTCCGGAAGTGTTGCTAAAACAACTTGCGGCAATTCATCTATGCCGTCAGGAAGAACATCATATGTATAAGCATAATGAACTGTATAATATACTGGTTCCGGTTCCGGCGGAACGTATACAGGATTTGTTTCTTCCTGTGAAATACGATTTGAACCGTTATTCCACTGGTCTAATCCAATTGTATATACAGATTGCGGTGTAACAAAAGAATAGATCGGACTTATTAATTCTGCGCGCGCAGAATTTAACTCCGGTTCTGTAACTGCGATATTTAATTTAGTTACGATATCAGATGCTTCAATTGATTCATTATCTCCAACAATTAAAACCTGATTCTTGCTGCCTGAAATAGTAAATGCTTTTTCATTTGCTTCTTCAACGGAATTTTTAAGTTCCTGAATATCATCTGAATTTTGTTGAATCTTATAAAGCACAGCCGGATCTAAATCAGATTCAGAAATCATATCATCTTGTTGTCGATATTTTGTATCTGCTTCTGCTTTGTTATTTTCAACCGTATTTTGTAATTCATCTACGTGTTCTGCCAGTGTATTGATAAGTTCAGTTGTGTTTTCAATAGTTGGCGCAATTTCTTCCAAAACATCATTTTTTACATCTTGTTTTATATCATCAAGCCAACTATATTCGTCCATTGCTTCAGATACACATTCATTAAAAATATTTTCAACGTCTTCCCGTGTAAAACCGGAAAAGCCTTGTGACTGTTGCAATGTTTCAAGCAAAGCTTGCAGTGAAGCATCTAAATCTTCTTCAGTAATCGCATCATTATTGTTGCGATAATTTTCCTGAATATTATTTCTAATAGCCTGGAATTGGTTTTCTAATTCAGCCAAAAAATCTTCGCTTAACTGAGAAGAATCTATGGTGTCAGTTTTCTTAATATATTCCTGTAAGGCTTCTGTAAAATCAGAACCTCCAGACATTAATTTTTGTAGGAGTTCGGCATCAAGATGCCATTCCTTAATTTTTCCATTAATCATAGTTATACTCCTACGTACATAATTTTAAATAAGGCAACATAAGGTGGAATAATGTTAAATGCTGTACTTTTGAAATCAGAAGAATTAGTTGATGCAGAATTTTTCGTTGCATCTTCTGAGGTAGCTCCCGTCCACGATCTGGACGCATCAAAATTTACATTATAAGCTCCCCAATTACCATCTGCAGCTTCTGGGACATTTCCTCCTTGCACATAAAATGCTTTATTTGGATATGCATAATCTTGTAACGCTGCACCAACACGTCCAGTAATATTCATTGTTCCACGTGTATGTTTGTGCTTATGTGTATGTGTATGATCGTGTGGAGGGAGATTTGCTTTTTTTAATGCAACCGAAGAAGCACCACCAGATTTAACCGGTGCTGCAGAATTATTTTTTCTTGTACTTCCAATATAGGTACCGGAAGTTCCGCCGCCAATAATAAATTTGCCGCGCAAATCCGGTGTCTTGATTCCGTTTTGTGTTCTTCCGTCGCAGATAGCCCAACCTGTTGGCGGCGTAGATGAATTGCCGTACCAGTCCATAATCATACCAACTTGGAAACCGATATTAGACGGTATCGCACTAACCGGCAGCTTTCCATTGGCATCATAAACGGCTATTTTCTTTGCTGTACCTTTGTATGTTTTATCGGGACTTAAGCCTTGCAATGTCGTTGCATCAACATTTGACGGCATTGCATTTCTAATAGCCTGTTCTAAACCTGTTACGTCAGCTATTTTATGGGTATGATTTTTATGAGCAGCATCTGTAATGCCATAGCCACTTAACGTTTTTGGCTTATTCCTGATCTGAGACCAATCTATTTCCAGTTCCATCAATTCGTCGATAGAAAGATCCTCTAAACCATCCAATGTCGCGTGCCAATCCAAATACATATCGCCGATTTCTGCATCGATGGGATTGTCTTCTTCGTCAAGACGTGCCATCGTCTGTGACTCATAAATACGCGGATACGGATTACCGATACGCACCCATTTAATATATTTAGCTGTTACTTCTGTACCAACGGGAATATCTTCTTTCACACGGAACCGATGCTCGTCGATTTCTTCAATACCACCGGAAGCTGCGGAACGATCTAATACGTCGTCAAACGTAACAGATAAATGGTTGCGGCCAGGTAAATAAGAGCCGGCTAATTGGAAAACAAAACCATTCTCATCTTTAATCTTGGTTTGGCGTTCTCCTCGCTCATTTTCGTAGGTAAACTGATGATTTGCTTCATCTATAGAAATAATTTTAAATACTTCTATATGCAAAGACGTATCACGGCTGATAACCAGCGTACCGTCTTTTTTGATATGGTCAGGCAAAGGAATCCAGTCGGATTCTCCTTTGACTTTTATCATTATGTCGCCCGTTTCCGGATGGACAAATAAGGAACCGTCTGGAATATGATTCCAATCCATCACGTCACGATCTGTCATAACGAGAGCCATACCTGATTGGACTACGTTATTATTGATCATCCGGACGCCTTTTGGAGTTACTGCCATGTATTTATCTCCTTAAAAAAATAATTCAAAAATCTCTTCTGTTTTATTACGCTGGCGCGCTTATATAAAATAACCGGAATCCGTATAATTGCGGTTCCGGCTTTTTATATTAACTTATTTTTCCACTGATCTGATTTACTGTCTGGTTTACCTGATCCAGTTTATCTACGATCATTTTTACATCACTCTTAGAAGCCCCGTCTCGGGCCAGATCATCAAGCCGCGAATGTATCCGATTGATTGCATCGGAAGACGGGGCTTTTTCTTTTAAGGCATCCAGCTCGCCTTTCATTTCAGTGAGAATCTGGTTTGTATAGACTGCTTTTTCATCGTGGCTGTATAATTTATCTGATACTTTTTCAAAAGTCTGGTTCAGAATCGAAATCGCCTGAGAAAAATCTTTTATCGTTTCCGTGTTAGAACGAAGCATTACTTCTAATTCTTGAAAAGCTTTTTCCGTAAGCTCCATTCTTTTTTGCTCATTTTTAAGCTCACGCTCACGCTCTTTTGACCGTTGCGGTAAATAAACGCGGAAAAAGAAATAGACTGCACTACCGATCAAACAATACAGAAAGAATATGAAAGAATCGATAAACGAAACTCTCTGGTACAGATCAGCAACTGTGGCTAACATTCCCGCCATTTATGCCGCTCCTTTAGAACCAACTAATTATTAGTGTTTCTTACTTTTCAGTATTATTATTACGATATTATAATTCTACTATTTCTACAATCAAAGACTTTAAATCATGATCTTTTAAATAAGAGTTGGCGCCCGGATCAAATAAAATAGTTATATTGATATAATTACTTACATATTCATCAGACCCGGTATTTGCTTGTCCAGATAAAACAACGGTTGTCGGAAAACGAAATACAGCAGTATCTTTTTCTAAAACAGGATCTATAATATCTTGGCTTGTATTCGTTTCTGTTATAACCTTAAAATATTTTAATAATGCATTATCTTCTTCTGTTAGAAATCGAAGTACAATATTAAAATTTTGAAGATCTTCTACGTCCTCTATGCCACGGAAATTATTCCAGATTCGCAGACTAACCGTTAATGATTCATCGCCGGTATATGTACCTGCATATACAGATTTTTGTTTTGTATATGTATTATCTATATTTAATACATGATAAGAAATACTTGGTTTGTTCATCGGTTATACTCCTAACCGCAAGCCGGTGATGTATAATATTGCATCTGCATCTTCCAGCCATTTACTTGCTAATTGTAAATTAGAACCATTTGTTGTTTCTACAATACTATAATCACCCCGTGCCGGCAACAATAGAATTGGATCTGCAAAAGAATCTGCGCAATATGCAATTACAATATAATCCGTTGGTTTGATTCTATTTAAAAATAATTCACCGGAACTTGTATTAATTTGTAAATTGATAATTGAAGATACAATGCCTTGCCGGATATCTGTATGTAGATTTTCTGCGTTTACTGGGACCAGATTGGTCAAAGCTGTTGTTTTTAAATCTTGTACATCGACAACTGTATTTTCAACCTGAGTTTCTACATCTCCCATACGCTGTCTTAAATCTTCAGCAGTCAATTCAAATGCAGCAACCGTCTGATTAACAAGCTGATTACATGCTTCGATTTCATCTTCATAATCTTGCATGATTGCTTTCAGGTTTTCATAGCTGGTTACAGGACGCATTACACGGAAATATAACGCATCATCTATTGCCGGTGTAAAAAGTAATTTAAATCGGTTACACAATTGTCCGGCCATAGTAGAAGCTGTGCCATCTTTTTGGATTTCTTGATACTGTATTTCCGGCATCAAACGGATTCCATTGCGGAATAATTCCAGTTGCGCTTTACCAGATTCATATTCGCATTGCGTATTATACGTAAGAATTTCTATATTGTCTACTATGATCGTATTTGTTGCAATGAATAAAGAATCAGGATGCTGAAACAAATCTGTGTCATGTTTTTTAGTACTTATGTCATGCTTAATGCGAATTTCAACGACGGAAGGACGTTCTAGCGGATATCTTAAACGAATACCGTAACCATTTAAATGCTGCCTGCGATTTCGACTGTTATTCGTATCTTCTTCAAAATACAATTCTTCATATTGATCTTCCATTAAGACGACCTGGTCTATGATTACAGTTACCTGATGCATGCCTGGCATAAAAAATAAGTTTGGATGATTATGAAAATCGAATGTACGTAAATCACTAGGATTTTCTTCTTCAGGAAATTGATAAACTTCTGTAATGCTGCGGCCTAAATCGTTAACCGGTTGCCAATCATAAACACCGTTTTTATCCGGTCGCCAGATGTACAATATTTCATCTTCCAGACAATACCATAAATCATTTTCTTGTGGAGGATTTGGTTCTGTAAAATAGATAACGGTTTTTTCCTGATATGGTTTTCCATTTAAATACAGGATATTGTTTTTATCGACATAAACCCGACGGTACATGCGATTTTCTGTAAAAAATTCAACGTCAATTTCCTGTCCGATATGCCAATACGCTAAACCAATCAAGTACCATCCATTATCTAAATACTCTTGAATATCTTGTCTGGATGGACTTGTAGAAATAATGCCTTGGGTTAACGGCTCCAGATATTCAGTTCCATCTTCAGCTACGAATATAGCATCAATACGGTCAGCAGCATATTTATAATTAACACGAAATTGTGTATTTGCCCATCGTGGCGTTAATCGAATCTCGTTTTCTGCTACGTAGATTACATCACGTTGTAAGACTAAGGGAAGGCCAGATTCAACAGCTACTATTTTCAGTTCTTCTGCCAGTCCATTTTCTTCTTCCGCCGGGATGTTAATTTCCGGACTGTATAATACAACACGATGCCATGTATCTGCATAAACCGGATACGTTAGTTTTAATACGCCGTCCTCGTCACTCGTTACGATGTCACAAACTTCTCGTCTGCTAATCGGATTTGATGGAAACGTTTTTTCGGGAACGTGGATTTCCTGTCCTTTCCGATTAATCAGAATACCGCTGTCAACATGGATTGTAAGACGTGTTGGATCTGATAAATCGCGACTTAATTCAAATCCTTCAACAAGTCCCCAACCAGCTGTACGCAACCGTTCCGTTTCAATCCAATAGCGAATTAAGTCAAAATTCTCGTTGATTTCTTTGGCACGAATACCCAGCGAAAAATTTAATATATTCAGTTCATATTTTGTAGGTTTGATAACAGCCATTTATTAGTCCTTATATAAAATAATTGGATAATCGCCGGAAGCAATATGTTTTTCAACTTCATTTCGTATTTCTTCTTGCATTGGTTTATATCGCGAAGGAATCCGAATAATGATCGGACAACCGTAACGATATGGTCTTCCATATAGATTTCCGGTATCGATCATTTCGTAGTTTGGAATAGCTGAAGCTTCTCCGCCACCAGGAATCCTAATATCTTTATAATCAATTTCTTCATTAATGGATATAGTTAAATCTGCAATTGGAATACCGTTATTAGGCAAAATTCTTCCTGCCGGTTCTGGTTGCTCTATTTTAGCTTTTACAGGATCATAGTAAATAATCCAATCTCCTACAGGAGGAATATTTATAATCGTTTCTTCTATTAAGTTAATTTTGTGTTTTGAAGACTGAATTTCTGATATGCCTAATTGATATGCATCAATTTGACGAATAGAAACACCGGATTCAATTTCCCAGACATCAACTTGATTCGGATAATAAATCGCAAGCATTTTATTCGCTGTATATATCAGCATATTATTACCTTTAGGCGGATCTTTCATTGCCGTTAATTCTTCCTTTTTAAAGAGAAGATCGTTAAATCGGTTCAAGCCAATATAGGATACAGTAAAAATATCTATATCCTGTTCTTCCTTCGGCATTGTATTTACTTTAATTACATTGTATCGAATCTTTGTATTAAATGCTTCTGACTGTAAAATCCGTGTCAAACTTATTTTAGGATGCGTTAAATAATACCGGCGCGCCGGATGGATATAATAATCGATTGGCTCATCTGTGATAAACGACGTTTTAGTTTTTGTTTGATAATATCCATTCAAATATGTATATAATATCGTTTCCATAAATAAGCGCAATGCAAGATTATGGTCAAATCCTGTATTTAGATTTTGTAAAAATGACGGATGGCTTACAATTAAATATCCATGATTTTTTCTGTGAATAATTGCCAATGGCCCTGCAGATGTAAAAAAATCAGATACAACGGTTGTATCGTCCGTTTCCGTAAACATTGACCAATCTGCATTTGCAGCTACTATTGCATATTTTATTCCATTTGTTTCAATCGGATCAAGTGTACCTGATATAGAAGAAAAGATATGGCTATTAGAAACTGCAAACGAAGCTTCGTCTTTTGTTGCGTTATTTATAATATTATTATTAAATGATTCATTGTATAACCACACATTTTTATGCGCAGCCAAAGCTTCGTTAATTTGGGCAATCTTCTGATTATCATATTCTAAAAAAACAAAATCTGCTTTTTGTGGGCATAATGCAGATATTTGTACTTTTCCTCCATTGCAGATGATATTCGAAGGATATCGTTGCATTGTTTCTTTGTTTTGGATTACGGCTAACAAAGACTGTTTGATTCTGGCATCTGTTACAGAGGTAAAATCCAATTCAATATTATAATCTAAATTTTTTTTATAAATATCTAATCGTTGCAGCAATACGCTGTATGTAAATTCTTTTGGATAAAATTCTTTGATGTTTCGTGATAAAACTTCATAATTGCCGTCATCCATTTGTTGAAACAATGCAGGACTGTTAGCAATTTCCTTTTTTTGTTTTGTGAAAAATAAAACATCGGTTGTAGAATATGTTTTATGCGGATATACCGGTGTTTCCATATATGGCTTGCCAAAATCTTCTCGTATTTTTATATCGATAATTTTATCTTTTTCGTCATTAGAGATAAAACTTAGAGGTATAGTTCCGAGAGGGACCTGTTTTTGGAAATATGCTTTATGCGTACCACGTTCTATTTTCATTCTCTTGTCTCCAATATGACAAAATCGTTTTCTTCTGGCATATCGTCATTATCTTTAATCATCCGTTGAATAGATGATAATAGTCGATATTTTTGAGTAGTAGTTCCATCGTAAGAATCATATACAATCGATACTTGTGTATCTGCTGAAGCAATGTCAACTTCATAATTTTCATTATGTTCATTAATGGAATAGCTTTCTGCTTTCAAATAATCGATAATCAAATATTTGTATTGTTTTAATATTTCTATGTCGAATATTACTTTTCCGAGTATGTTTACAGAATATAATGTCGGATCGATAATGTCATATTCATATGCAGATAAATCAATAGATTTTTCATGTCCTACACTTGGAATATAATACAATAAATCTCGATTAAAGTATTTTTCATCTTTTATGCCATAAACGATAAAATCATGGTCTGTATCCAATGGCGTATGCTCTAAATAAATACGCATCGATTGTTCTAAATCATAAATTTCTCGTTCTAAATTTGTAAATAAATATCGATAATCATTGACTGCATTATAAGATACTGCAATGTATTTATATTTTTTACGTATATCATATGGAAGTCCAACTTCTCTTTTTAAAAGTGCGGTTAAATCCGGCGCATATGATATTAACGTAAAATGTTCAGCCATTTCTTCGATAGTTTTCGCATTTTTATGAACCGGTTGTCTTCCAGGAATTCCATAAATAGCAAGATTTATATTATTAATAGCCGGATACAAAGATAAGGTAATTGGATTCATTGCATTAAATAACTCAATTTTCGGAGCTATCTCTGCAATAAGTCTATATGAAGAAGATAAATCTAATGCTTGACCTGATGAATCAAAAGCAAGAATTGGAGAATCAATTGTATTTACAACGTTTTGTTTTATAGTTTTTTGAAGTAAGATATTTACTTCTGTTCCATCGTTTAAGGTTATGATAAGTTCAGATACGACAGCAGTCATATTTTCAAATGCTATAAGCTGCATACTTGGACCGCTCAATATATGATAATCAGCGCCATCTACCTGAAGCATATTTGTTTCTGTTGTAAATGTAAATACTGCTTCTTTATTTATCGTAACAGGATATGATATTGTTAAATTTGTTGCGCCTCTTCTGAATAAAGAATAAGTGCGCGATTCAGAAATATCATTTTCTGCTACACTTAAGATTGTTGCTTTTAAATGGATTTTCTGAATTTTAGTTAAATCGAAGCGGAGTCGACTTCCGGGACGTGTTACTGAACCATATGAAGTTTCAACGAAATCATCGTTTTTATTATTTTTTATGGCAATATTGGTTACAATTCCCCACTTACCTTTAAATTTAATATTAATTGCATGGTCTGTGGGCAGTATAAAGCTTCCGTCTTCTTCCAGAATATTTTTCCCTTCATCAATCATAGTTTCTTTAATTTCTTTACGAGGCCGTTTTGTTGCTGTATGTTTTCGATAAGTCTCGTAGATAAATACTTCCATGTCCGGGTTGTTTGTCTGATAACTGAACCAATATTTCCCTGCTTTCATTTGGATATCTTCTGCTTCTACTTCTATATCGTATTCTGCTTCGTCAATCGTAAATCCGTTCCGTATCCACTTAATCCTGCCTCCGCCGGCATTAAATACATTTGATATCCAATTGGTTGGAGCTTCTGTTTTTACAGATGCAAATGTAACTGTATTCCCTTGATTTGAATAAATACCGATACGATAATTATGCATATCGTATTTCATATGATATGAGAATAGCTTAATTTCTTGTATTAAACCATTCTCCTGCCTGATGGCCTTATATACGCTCAATTCTTCATTGTGTTTTTTAAAAAGATATGTTTCACCGTCAGGATCATATAAGTTAACAGCAGCATCTATATAATGTTCAATTGCTAATACTTGTTCGCCGCCAGCATTTAAAAAAACGCGATATATTCTGTTATTGGCAATCGTTATTAGTACACTGTTATCTGCCGTCTGTAAATCAATGCCATCGTCTTCTTTTATGACAAATCCGAAGCCTGGAGCAGAAAGTACAGCATCTACTTGAAAAACGATATCGCCTGTATAACTGTAGTCAAACAAAATAATATCTTTTTCAATAAAGGTAGTTCCATGATTGATTTCAGTTCTTGTATTATATAAAAACATTAGAGCACCTCAAATTCAAATGCTTTAATCCGCACTTTCGTATCTTTGCCAGACAGCCGTATCTTAAACTGGAATAAAGAATATCCTTCGAAAATCAGATTATCCCTTGAATTAGCTGATGTATTCATCCATGCAGTCCATATATATTCACCGGATGACATTTTTTTAGCACCGCGTACATGAATATCTTGATAGTTATCGTATCCTTCTTCACAAATTATTCGATTGAATCGATATGTTCCTACAGAGCCAATATCAAATACTTTTGTGACAGCAGAACCATCGTTGTAGTAAAAAATATTTAAATCTTCTTCCGGTACTTCTTTATATATTGCGAATAAACCGATATCAGTAATGACCTGTTCTTCTTTTGCCAATATTTCTACTTTAATGAAACGATTTGCTGAGTCAACTGCAAATTCAACAATATTTTTATCGTAAGCACAAATAAGTTCGGCATAAGAACCGGTTCTGCTTGGACTTGTTAATATGCGTATTGTAAATCCTTTTTTGTTGCCATCGATATATTGATTTACTTTAACAGCCATTCTGCGGATAGAACGCTGATATTTTATTTCGAATGGCACTGTCTGCAGTGTAGCATTTTCTGCCTGCGCAACCAATCCATTGTTGCGGCGCAATATTTTTGTCGTAGTACATTGAGATAAATCAAATGAAGTTAGTTTTGTAATGTTCCAATCTGCTGTTGTACCTGTGCGAAGCATTTGCTCTGCATCTGTTTCTAATTGATTGTATTTCATGAACATTGGCGTATATTCGATTATAGCCGTTGTATTTTTGACGGTATTTGTTTCCGGTATTGTAAAGCCAAGTTTGTCAATTGCTTTAATGTGATGCTTTGCAATATCTTCTTCTTCCCGCAGATCATGAATCAGGACTTCGTCAAGTACGCCGTCGCCTTTTACTACGAGATAATACCGATATTTATCGACTTCTAAATTTTCAACGATACAATATGCAATATCCTGATATATTATAAACGGCTGTATCGTTTCACAATATACTGTTTTTAACGCCTGTTCATTCATAATACGGATTTCTCTGGCTAGTTCAAATCGTATGCTTTGTCCGTTAAATAAACAGCTGATTGTTGTATGATTTTTAAGATATGGTGTGATATCCAGTAGTGCATAACCATCTTGCTGCATTATAAAACGAGTCGCTTGCCCATTTTTATAAGTAGTTAAAACACGATTAACACCATAATCTTCCCAGGCAGAAAAAGATTCACATGCGCCGATGTGTCCGATCGGATCTATATTTGTTCGCGCCCGCGGTTTATTAAAATCAACGATACAATGAACATCTAGATGGTTGCATTCCATTTTGGAATTTTCAAGATAGTTTGTTGCTTCCTTGTATAGATAAAGCATATTTCCTATCATTTTTCCGTTATCAATGGATACGCCTTCCATTCTGTTCAATTCAATCGGATGTTCTTTTGAAAAGAAATAATATTCTGTACCATCAACATAATAAAATCCATTATGGATAACCGGCGTTCTGTCTTCAGCAATACGTTGGAGTGTAATAAGCCCATTGGATACAGACGCAGAATAGCACGGATTTGTGCATTTAGCGATAACGATATCTGGAAGTTTATTATCTTCTGTATTAAAATAAGACGGATCGATTTTTATAATATCGCCGGCAGATTTATTGCTAACAGTATATTCGTACAGATTGATGTTTTTCTGGGAAGAAATTTTATATCCAGACAATGAATATAAAAGCGAAATATCTTTAAATCGTATAGCTTCAGGATGTTTATATTCGTATTCTATTAAATGAATCGGCTGACCATAAAGATTTGGATTCTTCCATTGAATGATGCCTTCTTCTTTCATTAATGACATAATATTATCAAGTTGTACATCTTGATATGTATTATTGCCAAGTTTGATTTTTATTATTTTTATGATGTTGGCATGTTTTAATTTATTGAATCCGTCATTTTCTACATACATGGCAGAACCATCTTCATGCGCATCCTGAGGATACGTCTTTGTATTGTAGACGATTTCCATTCCATTTGGCGGCGTGATATTGTAAGTCCCAATTTCTGCATATAAATCCTGATTTTGGATAATATCTTTTAAATAAATAATGTTACTTAATCTTGTGTTGTGTGCTACGGAAGAAGAAACAACTTCCAATGCTTTTTTGTCTAGCGTGTTACTCCCTAATGCAGCAATGTCAATTATGAGCGTATCATTGTTTTTTAAGGATTTGTTTGTGTTCGTAGACTCAAAAACAACAGACACGCCATCATTGGGGATAATTTCTTCTATGTAATAGCTAAGCTGCGCCATTTCTTTTGGCTCCGGAGAAAAGCTTGGAATAATTGAAACGTTTTCCGTTTTTTCTTTTACAAGATTTTCCGTGTTGTATGCAATATATTCTTTTGCTGTCATATCGTATAAATATACGATATCATAATTTCCGGTGTATGACTTACCAATATGACTTGACTGTGTCTCGAAACAAGCCTGCATATGAGGATTATATTGCGATGTTATTTCGACTTTATCACTTTGCGGCAAATCTTTTTTGTGGATTATGTCGACTAACCGACTTCCCGTAGGGGATTTTATGGCAAATCGTTTCCAAGATCTGGTAAAATAAACAGTTTCATTTGCCTTCAGCTTAACGATATCCTGCAACGACATTCTTGTCGTGCTTTGATATCCTGTCCCCTGGATCCATATTTGTGTAATCGGAGTTGTAGAGTTTAAATGAAAATAATACGCATTTTCACCATATATATTTGCTTGTTTAACGGCTGGCTCTGATTTAATGATAGACGTAAACAAAGACAGGTCCAATGTGATATCGCCATCGCCGGAATATGCATTATGAGTCGTGTAATCAGAAATGGTATTTCCTGTTCGTGCGTTATATAAAGAAACCGCACAATTGCTTCTGATGTCTAATTCCGAAACACTGGTTTCCGCTGGAACTGTGATTGTATATTTTTTCTTTCGAAGAACAGGACCGATATGAATATATTTAATAATCGGACTGTTTGGATTTCCGGCGTTGGATATTCGTATCCAAAGATAAGAATTCTCCGGCAGTTGCGGTAAGGTTATAGAATTTTTTGGATTATAATTAAGTTCTTCAACTATGTTGATTTCTTCTATGGTCTTTGTTTCTGTTCCTTCGATAATTTCTCTTGTTGTTTTATAGCCTGTTGTTAAATAAAACTGATAAGAGGTTCGAAGGATTTGACTGATTCTAATCTTTACTGCGGTATCCCGTTTGATAATTAACACAACAGAATTAGAAATATCATCTTGCTCGAATTTAATTTCATGAATAGAGCATAAGTCGATTTGTGCGTATGGCCAATTTTCATATTCTATTCCGTTTATAAGAAGTTTGGTATTTACCATAATCGGGCCAATAGCTTCTTCGGTCGGTTCAATCGTAAGTTTTAAACGCCGGCACGTATTTTCAGGAAAACGAAGAGCAAATGATTCATTGCTTGAGATAAGTTTATTCTTAGATGTAAACGTATTCTCCGTTGCATTATATTCATATCCAATTTGATCAACATATATAATCGAAGATGTTACATCTTGCCAGCCACTGTCAGAATCTACGACGATATCCATTGTCTGTCTATTGCTGCCAGTGCACCAATCCTGTAAATTAATTGTCATAGATGCATTTTGAATTGGATTTGCCAAATAGAAACCGGCATCAAAACGGTCTTCTAAATTAACCGGATCCATAAAATCGGCAATTTTGTCTCCATGAAATAAAACAGACGTATTAATAATGCCGGCCCCGTTCCATTTGAAATCATCTTTTTCAACAAGTAGGCTGGTTCTAACACCATTTATAATACGGTCGCAGCGTTCAATTTCCATTGTACGTCCGACTTCAGATCCCGGCGTAAAAGTTAACGTGTATTCTGTATCAGCTTCTAAGTTGCCATTTTTAATTACCGTGATGTTTTCATCGACAGATTTTACAAGCCGGTCAAGATCGTACCATCCTTCTCTGCATTGCCGGAAAAACGTGAACCAGACCTGATCTGGATGATTAACCGGAATCAGGTCTTCAGCAACAATTTTATATTGAATAGAATATGGATTAAATGTGTTTCCGTATTTTGTTAATCCTAATCGGATATCTTTTGTAATTTGATGATTTTGGATATATGTATTAATATCTTGTACAGAATAATTATATCCATAAATTTCTACGTCCGTTGTATTTTTAGCGCCGACTTTATCTGCAGTTGTAACCTGAAGAGCATCGTGATATCCTACACCGTTTTGATAAATATCGACTTCTGCATCCCACTGGTGAGGCAGATAATGCAGCTGGCGGAAGGCATTATCCCAATAATCCATATCCCACTTCCGTGTTCTGGCAATATCACGGTTGAATTGAGATATTTCTTCGTATAATGTAATGCCATCATCATTTAATAAAGCAAGCGTTGTTTCGTTTGGCTCTAAAAATTCAATTTCTTCTTTTTCTAATGCTTGTATTTTTAATTTATCTGTATCCAGTAAATCTACTTTGGCGTGTGCAGCATTTACGATTGCATTTTTTAAGCCTTCTTCTGTGGAATTCGGTCTGCGATTCATGACGGGGTCATTTTCGCAGTAGTATAATTGATATAAGCATCTTTGCAGCAATGATTTGTTGCGTTCATCCCGAAATCGTTCTAATCCACACCACCAGGCAAATTCATCGATAATATTCCATACTGATTCTTTCGTGATATTTGCTGTATAAGAATATCCGTTATATGTGTAATGCAGTTGATTTGTGTCGTTTGTGTCAAACAGTACGATATAACCATCTTTATATAATGCCAGATTATGATTATTATAAAAGACAGTTTCTTCTTCTGTTATTTCAGCTGTTGGATCGATTAAAGCAAAATTATCTAATTTTTCAATGTCTCCAACGTGCGCAGCATAAATATAGTCGACAATTGTGTCTTCACGACCAATATAATTAACAATAAAAAAATCTTTTTTGTATTCGATAATAGCGTCTTCTACGGCAGCAATCTCTTCAATAATCGATTTTAAAATTTTACCGCCGGCCGATTCATTCGGACGACGGCGCAGATTCGTCCACCGGGGAAATTGTTTTGCTGCTTCGATAAAACGTTCATATGCTTCGTATGCCATTATTGCTCTCCGGACCAGACGATTTCGTCAAAAATAAATTTAGTTTCTAATTCTTGGACTAATTCCAAATCTGTTACTGTTTCTTCGTTTATGACGAGATTGATTACGTTAAAATATTCTACGCCTGATACATTTAAGCCGATGCGTAAAATATCGCCGACTTTTAAAAATTCTCCCGGCGGAATTGCGTTAATATAATCACGTACTTTTTCTGTTATCGTGTCCTGTACCATATGTTCATCTACATCGGTATATGTAATAAAGCAATTCAATCGTACGCCACGAATTGTCGGCACAAAATATTCTACGTATAAGCTGGGGCTCACAATTTCTTTGATTCGTTTTTCTGCTTCTTCCAAGGCTGCTGTTATGATGGTTTCATCGTAAGTTTTTGGAATTACGTAACAAGTTCCTGTTCCACAGCCATGCGTATAGGGAACATAATCTACATTGCTTGCGTATTCTAAATTCAGCAGACTATTGGATATTGCCTTTGTGTTGGAAGCTTCTGCGGAAAAGACCCATTCTTTCAGACGATATTTATATGTATTGTCGTCTTCTCCATCTTGTCGTGCTAAATTTACCCAAGCACCAAGACTGTCTAAGTCAGTTCCCCATGTATTAGTAAACAGATGCGGATTTTTTGCATCTTCAATTTCCTGATACATCGCACGGCTTTCATCCGCATAGGAATAAGCCATCATATCAAGCATAGATCCTGGCTTGATAGAATCTTTTAAATTTGTTTCCAAACGTTCTTTTAACGTGGAATGAATATCTTCTGTTTCTCTCATGGCATCTCCTTATATTGCGGATTCATAATGTTCTGTTTTCCCTGTATCAATTGTAATACGTAATGTTTCATACCGGAATCGACTTTTATCGTCGATCCGTTCTACGGTTACGGTATATTCATCTCCGAAATCAATATCGGCTATGGCTTCTTCCACATATTCTTTGACCAATTCTAATACGACATTGGAACGAATATCTTCATGCCGTTCCAGTATGATTCTTGAACCAAGTTCTGGAATATATTTGAATTCTCCCAATTCTGTTTTTAAACGAATCAGAACTTCTTGTGCCAATTCTTTTTTATCGCGAACTGCCGGCGTTGTAATCCATTCTGTTTTATCTTTTTTAAGATCCGTGTGAAAATTAACTCGGAAATCGTATTCAGAAATATCGTATTGTTTTATATTTGTATCAAAATCAATTCGAAATGTATCATATTTATGAACGCCGGCAGGTATATAATAATCGATAGTAAAAGAGGGATACTGATAGGCTGAAGCCAATACAATATCCCCGATTTCATTTAAAGTAAAATCAATCATGCTAATTTATTCCCGGAAACTAAAGATTTTACAGAACCGGATAATGAATCTACCATTTTTTGTGTAAACTGATGTATAGCTTCTCCGATTTTGTTTGTTAACGATTTAATTGCATCGGCAATTTTCTTTTCGTATTCCTTTTTAAGTTCCATAAACGCAACAATTTTTTCCTGAACAATAGAACGAAGTTTAATAAAATATTCAATCTGTGACTTAAACTGGGTATTAATCGTGGTTTGTACCGTATCACTGATTTTTTTCAAATTACCCAACAACGCATCATTGATGCCGCTAATCATTTTATCAGAAACAAGTGATGTGATGGCTGTATGAATTTCGTTGTTAATGGAAATTCGTAAAGAACTGGCTAATTTAGATTTAGATAATAGTATTTTACCAAAATCACCAAGATTTTTTTGCCAAGAGAAAATTTTATCATTAATACGTTTATTGATTAAATCGGAAATCTTTTTCTCCGTTTTATTACGGAGTTGCGTCATGATAAGAGAGCCATCATATAATTTTTTATAATAGGATACGGCAATAGCATAAGTTTTACCTAATTGACTTGTCTTTAATGACAATTTGCCAGCTTTAATTTCCGCTTGTAATTTTTTGCTTATGGTTGCATCTAGCATTTCATTAACAAGTGTACTGATATAATTGCCATTATTGCTGCCGAAAATTGCCTGATCCAATCGTTGCGCCGGAGCAGAAGAATTTAATATATCTTGTATGTCTGCAGGTACTTTTGTAGTTCCTGTATTCTTTGTTACGGCTTGTACTGTATTTTTTTTCGTTGTTGTTTGTTTTTTGGGAACCGTTATTTTGGTTGGTTGTGTTTTAGTTACAACTTTTTCTTGTCCAATTCCTGCTCCAATACCATGGGACATTGGATCATTAATAATATCAAATACGCCTGCTGCTAAATCTACCATTTTTATGCCTCGATTTTAACATATTGTTTTGATTCACTCTTCTATTTATTATGCCGAAGAAGATGGAATATGTTTCATGCCGCCATATATACCTGAAACATAATTTTCGTAGCTATCTCCATAATATCCTTCTCGTTTCAGGTTAGATGCGTATTGTTCAACCGAACTTACGCCTCTAATATCTGGACCCCAAATACGTTTAAAGTACTCGGCATAATCGTGTATTGAGTTAAATATCATATAATAATTTCCGCCATCTGGTTGTTTATTTGCTTCTCCGTTTGGTGTTGTTTGTGTTAGCCCGCCTAAATTACAATTTTCCATTGCTAATTTAGAAGAGAATCCACCAGATTCATGATACCATTGTCCATAAATTATTGTCGGATCTATATTTAGATATTTAGCTATACGTTGAGCTTCTGACCATGCTTCTTTAGCCATGTCGTTAGCAGTTCCATCATAACGTACGCTCTTATCTCCATCAAAGCTTCCGCCTCCACCACCATGTGATGAAGAAGAACTATATGGCATTGTACCGGCAACAATAGCACTAGCCCCTACCGAAGCCGGATCTTGACCTGTTAATGTAGTCATTAAAGTAGTCTGTTTTGCTGCATTTTCTTGTTTTATTTTTTCATTAGCAGCAGATGTAGATTGTTCTTGGTTCATGATTGCAGCTGCACGGGTAGCCTGTAACGTCGACATTAAATCACCAAACGAACTGATACCGCTTTGATTTAATGTTTTACGGAATGTTCTTATAAATTCTGTATCTGGCGTGATATTTAAGCCAGGATTTACTTCGGCACCGCCGACAGAAGGAGAAAACATCGGCATATTAATTTGCCGCCGAACCAATACGTATCGTTGTAGGTTTGGTTCCCATGCCTTAACGAGAACGGTACCAAGCATAGTTAGATTGCCAGCTATTTGCGTAGTACCGTCATACGTATTTTTAATTTTCTTAAAGTCGGCTAATTCATATAGCTTTTGATTTAATTTATGATTATTAACGATAATGTCGTCGGCTTCAACAGAAAAAAAGTTCGTCTTAATATCTGTATCTACATTCTGAACGGTTAAATTTCCGCCGGGATCTAACTCTAAATGACTGACTGTACCAGCTGCAAAAGATACGGTTCCATCATCTTTTAAGGCAATCGATCCGTTTTCACTGCAAAAGATTTGATGGCTGCCGCGTGGAGCATAATCGGCTTTATCTTTAATATCCTGTTTGTTTACTTCAAAATTAGCAGGTTTTGGTTTCTGATATTCTACTATCGTTTCTCCCGCTGAAATTGCAGAGCGTAAAGATAACGCGGCCGGCGTTAATGATGAAGCCTTCATGATGGTCTTCCAGGCAGTGCTGGTTAATCCTTCTTTGGCAGCAATCATAACTTCTTCCGCAGTTATTTGTTTTTTTGGGGTTTTGGATGCTGTTTTTGCCATTTATTTTTTGTTGATTATGAACTGATTTTTTTGCGAACTATATTTTTATTATCGGGCAATACATCTTTATTATATATATGATTTATTTTGGCATCTTGAATATAATCTCTGATTAATTTGCCGATAATAATAGGCTGATTATCGTTTGTTTCACGTGTTTTAACTATATCTCCTACTTTGGGAAACCAATTTTCTTTTCCCGTATTTAGTTCAACTTCTACGTTAGCAATACGTTCTAATCTGCCTGCACTATTTTCATATAAAATATCACAAACATTCTCTTTTTCGTTTGTTCGAATTACACGGCCTTCTGATTTGGTTTCTACGTGATTTGGGAGAACTTTTGTTGTGGTATTGTCATTTAATTTAGAAACAAGTGTGCTCATTTTTTCTGTTTGGCATTACCATTATTATAATTAATTGTCCAGTTACGTTGTGTATTATATATAGTAACTTTAAATGGTACTTCTTTCTGAGAATCTTTAGTTATGGTTTTGCTACTTTCTGGAGTGACGTCGATCGCTTCCATTATTACGGAAGAAGGAATCAAATTTGTACCGTCATAAACTGGAGTTACTTTATATAATACCGTGTTCTTTTTATTGGCTGTCAGATATCTTTGAACGCGTTTCTCATATTCATTCATTCTTGCATTAAATTCTGTGGTTCCAGTTACAAGATTCTTTGGATTTGCTTCTTCTCCGATTAATGAATGTGCAATCAAATGGCACTTTTCATACAGATGCTTATCTTGTCCATTTTCCGTATATGGTATATACTTATATCCTGCTGTTTGTATCTTACTTAATTCTTCCCGCTTGTCTTTGGTTCCAAGTTTCATATCCTTATATGTTATACGAGCATAAGCAGAACCACAGCGTCCAATTTCGTCCAAATCAGAATAACTAACATGCTGTTGATACCATAATGCATCTTGCAAATCAGGTGTTTGCGATGCCATTGTATCTGTATCTTTCGGGGTATTAGTTGCTGTTTGTTTATCGTCAAATTTCTTTGCCATGTTGTTGCTATATGGAGTCGGAACACCGATTGAAATACCAACTTCATTATCTTTAGACATTTTGTCTATGGTAAATAATGGTAAATGTATATATTTGAGTTCGTCTAATTGTAATTGTTTTTGTATTTTTGCATGATACTGTTCGACATATTTTTTTAACACGCCGGGTTCTCCTAATTTTCCGGTTCCTGTTAGAATTAAGTGGAAACCAGAACCGTATAAATCATTTTGAGATCCAATAATATCTGCAGAAGATATAATAATAGAAGTATCTTTAATCTTTTGATTAGACTCTTTTGAATCAGGATTTGCTAAAAACCCGCTATTAAAACAGATATCTTGGCATAGCTCATATAAAATTCGGATGCCTTCTGCTGAAGTATATGGGATATCAACAGTAACAATATTTTCTCCTGTTTTTTTATTAGTTTCTAATCGCTTTACGCCTATAATTTGTTTTGTATTGCCTTTTGGCATGCGAACAGAATAATATATTAAATTATCTAAATCAAGTTCTTTTTGATTTTTTAATGCAGATTTAATTAGCGCTTGTGGCAGTGTACATAAGAATCCCGAATTAAAATATGTTTTTAACAGAAGACTATCTTCAATATATTCAAGATTATGTATATTTGGATGCACCGGCCATGTGTTAATATTATCGATATAATACCTGCTGCGAACTGCTTGTCGAATTGTTTCCTGATTTTCACTAGTTCTATCGACTTTGGATAAATTCTTTTCGACGCCTTGTACCATTGCTCTTGGCATTAACGACATACCATAAGCGCTACTTGGTCGATACATTGATTTGTCCATATGTACGCCACTAAATGCTTGCAAATCTGATTCATTTAATTCTTCTTCTCGGTTGCCCATAATTTTTTCACGGAGATCAGCATCCTCTGAAAAATCAAATTTATCCATTTCTCTCATAACTTGTTCATCAATAAAAATGCCTTTGATAACATTCCATAATTCACTGTTGCTATGAGCAAACCATTGTCCAAGCAGTTGTTCTATCGGTCCTGGTGCATTAAATTGCAATGTACCATATACTAAACCTTGTTGTCCATCTACACCGGCAGTTAATGCTTTCCCGAATTTGCGTAACGGAAAGATGTATAATGTTTGACTTCCTTTTGCAGTACGATATAAAGCTGTATTAGCTGAACCGGTTAATATTGAAAATATAGCCGTACCAATCATGGCTGGAACGCTCATTCCGAATTTGGCTTTTCCTGCAACGATTGTTTGCCTAAATAAAGATGCACCTAGTTTATCAAAAATTAATTTGAATCGTATTTTACCTGCAGCACCATATTGGGCGAACCATTGCCAAAGCCCTTTTGGGCTTATTTTTTTTATTTTTACTAATTCTCTAAGAAGACCAAAAGTATTGGAATGGTTAAGTGCATAATCTAAATTTTTAAAAACCGGATTAGCAAACTTCTGTAAAGTTTTAGCTCCAATAGCAGACAATGTATTCCCGAAGAAACTTCCACCTACAGTGATTATTGCTCCCATAGCATATCTTGAAATCATTTGTCCTGCAACATCCATTTTATTGATTTCTGCGTTAAGCTCATGAGCACTAATACAGTCTGGTGTGATTGTAGTAGTAAATCCTGTATATGGATTTAACGTTTGTACTACTTCACGCACATCGCATAATCCGTTCATGTCTTCGTATGCGTCCATGATGTGAATACGATCATTAGGTTTAATTGTCGGATCACCTAAAACAATCATATAACCCTGATACATTTCTTTAACAGAATTTTTTAATGCATCGATTACTGCATCTTCTGCTTGTGTGCTATGACTTTGCACTTCACCGCGGTTATCAAACCAAGTTGCAAACCAATCATCCATTAAATCGTTAGTTACCATGGCAACGCCATCAGCTAACCAGTCAATGAAATCTCCTGCTAACGGAATATGGTTCGTGAATCCCATAATGCCGCCAACCAGCGCATTATGTTTAAACCAACTCTTACCATATAATTTAGTATCAACAACCATTGATTTTTGATACTCAGGATAAATATCCTGATCAACCCACATTGGTTCTGTTTTTTTAATGCCACCGCCTTCAACTTCGTATAAACCGGTTGCATTGGTTTTCATTTTTTCGCTGGAAGCAGAAATTTTGTTTTCTACGATATCACTGAAATTATTATATAAATGCCATTGCTGATATGGTTTACGTTTTTCATACCATGAATGCCCATCTCCGGCTCTGGCATATTTATAAGCGTAATAAAAATGCGGTTTTCCCATAAAAACAGTACTTCTGAATTCGAAATCTGCTATTCCAACCATATAGTCAGGAGCAATCGATTTACAAATATGCATCATATCCCAGACAGTACGACCATATGGTTTAAATGATATATATGGCAATTGATCATTGCCCTCCCCTATTGAGCCTTTATAACTCGTATCGAGATCTAGTATATCATCACCAAAATAAACTTTATTGGAAAAATCTTTGCTATCAAAAACAACAGAATTTGAATTTTTATTTGTAATGTGATAGATATTTTGACATGGCTCACCTTGTTTAAATATAACTCGATAATCAGGATCTCCAAAATGTCGAATACCATATGGATTATTTTTAAAAATATTATATAATCCATACATGATGAATCCATCTTTATTGAATCCGGGGGCGGGAATAGGGCCATAATTAAGTATATTGCTATAATATTGCCCGCGGATCCATGCAGCCATAGGACCACCTTTGGAAGTAAGTAATCGCTGTAGAATTTGCGCCGGCGGCGCTCCACAAACAATATTATCCATAGTAGCAAAGTTGTCAGTATTTCTCATAATGTCTGCAGTTTCTTCCATATATATTGGATTGCAAAGTTCGACACCGTCTCCTTGTGCGACGATTTGTACCATTTCGCCATTTTTAATTTCTGCGATGACACCGTTAAAAATACCTGGTAAATCTGCTGCATTAGCTCCATATCCTAAGCGGACATGAATTCGTATTCCGGGCTGTAATTTGGCCCGGTTTATTTTTTTAGAAGCAAGCCTTCTTAATTCTAATCGTTCTGCTTCTGATTTTGGATCTAAAAAGCTTTCATACAAATCACCGAAGCTGGCTTTGTAATTTGCCAGACAATCTTCATCGTTTGTTGTAAATGTCTGGAACATATTAGATAACGTTATTAAACAAGTATCTGCAGCAATTTTACGAGATTTTACAATCTGAATTTCATGAATTGCATTAAAATTATAGAAATTATCATGAAGCTTCCAAAGACCGATTTCTCGGCCTTCGTCTACGAAAATCATATAAAATGTCGGAAAAGCTCTTAACATGCGGCCACGATAATCGTTTCGAATCATATCGTAAAAACTATCCCGCATATATTGGACAGGATTTCCACATGCTTCTGCAGCTATTTGTGTATTATAATTGGCTAAGAATTTACTGGTTGGAGATGCTGAAACATCAGAAGCAATATTATGAGGATCCGGAATAATATCATATCCATATAAAGCCAGCAGATAACGTCTGAGTAAACGATTGCGATTTAAATAGGTCGGATCATTTTCATTGTGAAATTTATATTTGACAGAGGTAACGGTTTTAATGAGTTGATTTAAATTATTATAATCTCTCATATTGTACATATCAAATAATGTATTTTTGCCAAAACCTTCTCCGGTTAAGGCTAATAAAATTGCAGCAAAAAATTTACCGGTATCAAATGCTTGACCGTTATTTTTTGCAAATTCTTTTAGATTTGCAAAAAAATTATTGGCAACATCATATTTAATACCTTGATTTTTTAAAAATTTTGTCGCTGAATTATTTGCCTTAACGATTGTAACGCTGTCGTTTCGTTTAACATCGAATTCAATACTTGGAATAATACGGTATCTTATTAATTTGGCCATATACCAAGTAACGATTCTGCAAAATGCTGTTAGACAATAAGCAGGATTGTTTGCACAATTCTGCAGATATTGATCACGAATTTCTTTTGATTTATATCTAAAATATGGGTCTAAGACATAATATGCACTTTTGTCTTTTAAGTATCGTTTTTGTAATTCGGCTTTTTCTTCATTCGGAAGAAAATTTATCATTTCTGCATAATTGTATCGCCGGATACCAAAAATACCAAAGCTGACAGCATTGCTTCTTTTAATTGCTTCTTTGGTGTCAAATACAGTTGTTCCATTGACTGCACGCGGTTTATTTAAATCGGCTTGCCATGGATGTCTAAAGAAGTTTTTAGATTTATTTTTTGCTGAACACTCTTCTCTACTGCTGATAGCATCAGCAACAGCCTGTACAAGATATACGACATCGTTTAATGTTGCTTCTTCTTCGCTTGATTTGGCGCTAGAATTAAAACTTCCATCTGTATTTGTATATTTTGTAACTTTTTCATATAAGCTAACATTTTCATCTTCTTCAGCCATGGATTCCCAGGTTGCGCCAGGAAATAATCCGTATTTTTTGATAATATTCCAGAATCCAGATGTTTCAAAATATTTTTTAATATTATCGCCGTTGTATCTCGGATCAATAGATTCATTAGAAGAAGCCAGATTATCGTCTTTTTCCGTTAAATATTTTTCTATTTCTTCTGCACAATTATTGAATTTTTTAAGAATGTCGGCAATTTTTTCTGCTTCTTCTTTAGCTGCTTTGTCATTATTTTCTTTATACCATTGTGTTTCGTTAAGATAATAAGGCTCCATAAATACACAGCGAATTTTTTCACATACATCGATAGAGCCATATGGAATACGCAATAATGCAGACTTGATTGGGTCCAAATAATAAGTGCGATCTTCTTTAATTTCGCTCATTTTTTTTGCGCGATAATCCTGAACGTCTTCGTTTGCTTTATCGTTCATTTCCTTTGGATCAATACTTCCATCTAAACGGACCACGCGTTTTCTGCCAGAGTTATCAATTAAAAATTGAGAAATATCTTCTTGTGAATATCCTTTTCTTAATTTTTCTTCAAAGGTACAACGTAAAGCTTCTGCTAAAGCTCTGCCTGCAGTTAAGTATGGATATATAAAATAGAAATCAGGATCAATATAAAATTTTCCATCCTGTCTTTCTTTGGCTCTATAACGTATATATCTCCAACCGAGTTCACCTAATTCATCAATTTTTGGCAATTCTAAATCAGGATAAATTTCTGCTTCTTGAAACTTATCATTAATTTCTTTATAACTTTTTAATTGAACTGCCGTTTTCTTTCTGCTATCTTCAAGTCCCTGATTTTTAATATCTAAGAGTTTTAACGATTCTTTATTGCGTAAGGTACGGTCTACGGATGTGGCATTTACAACGATTCTATATAATCCGGGAAAATTTTCGACCGTGGTAACAGCTACATTGTCTACTGTAATCTCCATTACACCAAGCATGCGTGTAAATTCAGAATCAATTTTGATGGGATATGTCGGTAAAACTTTGCGATATGTTCTTGTTAAATATGCAGTAAGTTCTGGAAGACTTTTAAATACACTGGCCACTTCTTCATCTTTTGTTTCAATCGTCCAACTTAAATGTGTATCTTGTCCACCCATATATTGTGGCGCTGAACCATCGATTCCGGTTATACCAATGCGAGCATATGTATTACCAACAGAAGCAGAAAATTGATTTACACATACATCATTTAATAACGGTATATATTTTAAAGAACGAATATTTTCATAGTCAATTGCATCTTTTAATTCTGTTGCTTCTTCGTTGGCATCTATAATTCCCTGACCAACAAGTTGGCACCATTTTAAAAAATGTAAAGAACTATTTTTATCTACAATTGGATTAATAACAGCAGAAGATTGATAATAGTCTTGTAACTTATATAGACATTTTTCCAATGGAGATTTTGTTTCTGCATCTTCTAAGTTATATATACCTTCTTTCATGTCTTCTAAATCTGTAGAAGTATAAATGATTTGTAATGCGATAACAGAATCATCAAAAATTTTATCTGGATCCGTTGTTAATACAGTACCCTGCGATTTGTAATAGCGAGTACTTTCTTTTGTTGTATTTTTACGTTCTCCTTTAGATAGATATCCACTTGTATTCATCACGATTTTGATAATACTATTTTCTCTATCTATGTCAACATCGCTGATTATTGGATCTTCCATTTCGTTTCGCAATGAATCAAATTTTTGTATAAATTCTTGTTGCATTGGTTCATATAGCCATGCATCTAGAAAATTATCTATTGTATCATCAGTATATTCTTTGCCATTATATTTTATAACATACGTTCCACTATCATATAAGACTTCAATATTCCCATCATTTTTTCCATTGCCACTTGTTAATCTTTCCAGCTGATTAGGATTATGCTTTGCGCGGTCCAATGCTGACAGCATTTCACTGGCACGACCAACGTATTTGGCATAAATAGTGGCAATATCTACATTGCTGGATAATTTATTGCATTCTTTAATCCAGCGTAGTTCATTTTCATTTGGCGCATAATTATCAGATACGTTTTGAGCCTTGCGCAATGCATCTTGTTTAATTTTTAATAATTTTTTAAGATGATCTTCATCGGAAACATAAAGATCAATATTTGGATTAACAAAATGGCATGGCAATAAAGCGGTTCGATTTGCAAAAATCGTCCGCATATAAAATTCAAAACTGTTTACTGTAATACGTTTTGCTTTATCGTCTTCATTTAATAATCGATCTAATTCATCGCCAAGAATGATACAACGCTGATAATACCAGCGCATTGTGTCATAAGCTATACAGGCTGAAAACGGATTCCTGGTATCAGGCGACATGGCTCCATTATTATCCGGTTGTGGAATTTCCGGCATATATACCTGATAATTGAATTTACTGAGCAGCAGTTGTGCCTTTAATAATTTGGGAAAACCGGGTACAGTACCTATATTAATATTTTCAAAGCAAACGGCATGAATTCCCAATACTTCATTGATATATTTATTTATGATTGGGAGAAACGGCGTAAATTTCATTTCTGCCAATAATGCCCGAAGGCCATTCATTTTATATGTAAATTTATATTTTTTATTGGGAGATTCTTCTTCGTATTTTGCGCCGTTAATGCCTCGTTCTTCGTTAAAGAACAAATTTAATTCTAAATATTGCATCGACCTTTCACGGCCTTTTGCAATAGTTCCTTTAGCGCGCATAACAGGAACGCGTGTCGTTTCTGTTTGCGATACAATACGAATATTTTCCGGCGGCACAAAAAACGTTACATCGCCGATAGCAACAGTCCAATTATAAAAAACGTCATCATCAGTTGCATAAGTGCCAGACCCGGTGGGGAAAAGGTTAATTCCTTCTTCCTGGAAAATTTGTCTTTGAACCCTTCGACGATTTTCCTCATTTTCGCCAGCTTCTCTCCAGAATCTGTCTACATATAAACGATTAGCATAATCGTAAGTGTATCCTTTAAGTGCAACCGGGCCACCGCCTAAATGATATTGGTCTGTTGCACTGTTAGATGTCATTGGAGAATCCTGATTATTCGCATTAGCAATCATAAGCTTGTTGAGGTTATACCATACAAGCTCCGGTTTCTTTGTTTTTTCGTTATTTACTTCAACTTGAACGAATATGACGCCGCCGATTCTTCTGTATTTATCTAAGCCGTACGGAACATATCCGGCATATTTGTACCAACTATCGTCAAGCACATGATTTGCTATATCTTTAATATAATTTGTCAAATTGCCGACTGGACCGGCATTTGAATATTCTAATGGATAACTGGATAAATACGTAGTCGCAGAAGATTGGTTTGTAATCGTATTTACGTCTAAAACAAGCCGAATGTCTTTTGCCTTTTCTATATATTCTAATAATGTATCTTTTGCTTTATATGCTCTGACAGCTTCAGCTGTCGCTGTTTTATCGCTATTGTTTAAAATAAGTACATTTCGTTTAACTTTGGAAGAAAGCTCATGTCTGTTCTCATGAAATCTGTCTAATTCTATAACTTGATAATATGTCCCATTTTCTTCCACGAATGAAATTTCATCGTTATCATTATACTTTGTTTTCAAACTTTTAGATGCATTTTTAAAATTCGGGCAAGACCATTCTATTTCATCGTATTCTTTTTTATATGTATAATCAATTTCATACGGATATGGAATATTGCAATAGTGATATTGTTTTAGATTAACAATAGCACTTTCTTTAAGGCTACCATATGTTTTCCGTATAATTTGATCTTGGTCGACTTCGGTAGATGTAAAATGTGGTACTTCCGGAAGATTACAGTATAACAACCTCAGGTTTGCTGCATTGTTTAATCCAGTTCGATTATATAAACTTTCATCGGCCGCCCCCATTTTTGCATAGTAAGCAGCCATATCGGGATTGTTTTTAAACTGGTCAATCATGGATTTTATAATGGCATAGCCGCCATATTCTGCTTGAGATAAATTTACACGCACAGAATTGCCGGAATATGAGTTAGCCAATGTATCTTTTACGGAAAAATTAAATGCGTCCTTTGATAATTTTATCGAAAGAAGTGCACCATTAGCGGACAAGCCAAGAAAATCCCTCGATTCCGGGGGATCTTCCTGGTACCACATCGTTGTTGCATTCTCAGGCAGTTTTTCCGTTTCATAACCGTCTAAATCATTGTAGAAAAAATCTTCTATTTGTGGCAAAGAATTGCCTAAATCTTTGATAATTGTTCCTTCGGCGGCGTCAGCCATTTGTAATCCTCCGATATATAGTAAATCGTTTATAATACTTGTTCCAAATAATCCATTAAATCTTTGCCCGATATATTACCTGGCTGTTGATTTACGTTCATGGATACGTTAACGTTTGTATCTTGGAAGTTTTGAGTTACTGCCTGTGTAATTAGCCGGCTTGCATATTCTTTATCTCGTTGTGTTTGTGCGTTGATATTAATTACGTATCCGGCTTGTTTACGATTAGAAGCTGTTAAACTGGGATCGGCCATATTAATATTGCGCGGCGGCGGATTTTGTTCATATACTTCTTGTGCCTGCTGTTGTGCAGGACGGGCAGGATTTCCGCCGGCATAACCGCCGAATACAGCAGCTCCGGCTAATCCTAATGCTGCAATGGCCAATCCTTTACTTGGACGATAACTCCGGACAGCTTTTTCTATAATGTCTTTACCTCGTAACTGAGCCTGCCGTTGCATAGCTTGCTGTTCAAGATTTCCAAATCCGGGACTAAATTTGATTGGCATTTCAAAATCGCCATTGCTTAATTTAATGGCACGATTTAAGCGAGATGCATAAGTTTGAGCAGAATGAGGCTGATACGTATCCCAAACCCTACCCTTAAAATAACGGCTAAGTTCCATATAGGATCTTGGGTTAATGGATGTATTCTGCCGCATATCTTCTGCAGCTTTTATAATACCTTGATAAGCATTACGATATACTTTTTCATTATCGATTTTGCCTGCATCTTTTAATCCTTCCGGAACGATGAAGTCTGCTAATAATGATTCTGCGGCATAACGATCGTTTGTATCACGTGCAGTTTTACTCATGAAATTAACAAATTTATCTTCTAGTGCTTTATTATTTTTGCCACTTTGCAGAATTTCATCCATTAATTCACTTAGTTCATCTAAACTTTGTGATACTCGCGCCATAACTGCTTTATCGCCCTTTTTCGCAGTTAGCAACTGTTCTTTGGACATTTCTTTGACCATATACATAGCTGCATTTTCTTCATTGGTTAATACATTACGGCCAGATCCTATTGCGCTCATACGCATAAAATCAATTGCAGTATATGGAGTATCGGCTAATCCGGCACCTTTACGCGCCATACGCTGAAATGCAATCATCTTGGCTTCATCAACTGTTGACGCGTTTATGAAAGCTTCATTAACTGCATCAAGATTATTGCCAAGCGATTTTTCTAATTGCAACCTGAAGCTGCGATCCTCTACAATTTTTTCCTGTAGCATACCTGCAGCTTCAGCATGGCTTGTGTCGGCGCTGGTAAATTTTGCTTGCCATCCTACATCCAAATTCTGAATCGAACCTAAAGCTTTGTTAATATCTTCTCGATATTTACCGAATTCTTCCAGATATTGTGCTCTAGTAGTTGCATTTGGAGCTTCGGTTTCAACAGTACGGATTACTCCTCTTAAATCAAGTCGTTTATTTTTAATTAAGGCAGATGCTAATGGATCATTTCCCTGCATGGTAGAAACTGCTTTAATATAATCATCAACGGTCTGGTTAATAACTTTTTGATAATCTGTCTTTGTTTTAACCATGCGATTTAAATCATATATTTGCATATTCATATGCATATTGTGCAGTCTGGTTGCTTCAATCGCATCTCTTACTACTTCATTTGGTAAATAATTTTTCTTTCTATATTTAACTGCAGTAGTTAAATCATATCGTTCTCCAAGATCATCTACTGCCGTATGTGCCATGATTGTAGCATAGTCACCATCTGCGTCAGCCTTTAGAAAAGCAGCTGTTATTTCGTCATAATAAATTTTATCTGACCCTGTAATGGTATCGTCCAAATAGATTTGTATCTGCATGGTAGAACCTATGTAGTCAGATGGCGGCCTATGTGCTGCGCCCGCTATACCTCTGGTTCTTACTATGTCTTTAAAGTCTTCGTAAGAAGCATATCCTCTGCTTAATGCATATTCTTCTGTAAAACCCATGCGTTCTAAATCTGCTGCCCCAATAAATGCAACGTTTGGTCGTGACCTGCTTCCTGCTTTGTAATAATCAGACAGTTTTCTGCCATTATATGTTTTGCCAACTATTTTGTTAGCCAATCTGTCATCGGCACCGGCTACGGCAGAATTCGAGATTTGTTCTGCATTTAAAACTTGTACTTTACCGGTGATAGAACCAGGTATGCGTGTTTCTTGCAATCTGGCAGTTTTTGATGTTTTTATCTTTCCAGAGGCATAATCATTCTGTAAAGATATGATTTTTTCGACGGTATCATTAAATTCTGTTAAGGTTGCTCCGTAAGCATCATTTCCTGTAGCTCTGAAATGACGCAATTCTCCTTGTAAACCTTTTAATCGGTTGAACTCACGTTGAAATTCAGCCGGGATGGCTCTTTCACCTTCTGCAAGACTAACGCCGGCAAGTGCTAATTGCTCGCGTCCTCTTAATGTTAATTTATTAAGTCCAGCTTCTTCATCCAGCAAATTAACCAATAAGTTATGCTTATGCAGATTATATCTGCTTCTGTCTAATTCCTTAGCGGCATCTGCATATGTGTCTACGTCTAGTAAATCGACTTCTTTAAAATAAAATTCTCCTTGACCAAGATTTGCCTTGCCATTATCTGTTATTAAATCATATGCAGATATACTGTTTTTAGTTCCAAGATTAAATGATCTTGCTTTTTGAAGAGAAGCTACTTCATATAAATCTTCTGCATAAGAATTTGAAACTTTATAAACTTTTGTTCCATTTTTATATTGTACAACGCCTGCACCTAAATGATCGACAAGTTCAGCCATTTTTTTGTCGCGATATGTGCCTTGTCTCGGAGAAAATAATTTATCTTTCAAAGATAATTCGCCTTCACCATATCTTGTAAAAGCGTCATGTTTAAAAAATCGATCTATATCTCGTTCAAATACTGATTTTCCAATGTATTGTTGTTTTAATTTTCCGTTTTCTAAATATTTTCTATATATTTTATTAAAGCTGACATCATCGTCCATGTTTGCTTTAATACGTCCCAACATCTTATCTTCCCATAAGATGTTATAATACGTATTTATTTCACGATCTGTCATTTTATATAATTTATCGGATCCTTCTGTATCTTTTAACACAGCGACATCCATTGCAGTAGCATATATTTCATTGTTTTTCATATTAATATATGGAGATAACGCAAAGTTCATACGATCATTTATTTCTTTTTCGCTAATGGTAGTATCGATATCAATCCCATTAAAACCATATACTCTTCGCAATGCTTCTGTATCAATATGAACATCTTTTGGATTTGCCCTAACAACAACTTGACCATTATCATAAATTGTATAGCTTAATGCTTGCCTGGAACGATCAACCAGCACATTATTTTCAAGTAAAATCATCATGGCTTTGTTCATGCATTCAGAAGATAATGCATTAGCTTCTTCTGCTGTTTGTGCATGTTCTGCTATCTGTAGTTCAAGCCATCGTAATGTTGCATAAAAAGATTGACCCATATTGCCATATTTGCTAAAAGCGCCCATATTTGCACCGAGCACAGTTCCACCATGCGTAATTTCTTCAACCTGATCACTTACTGCATGACGCGCTTTATCCATGGCATTATAAAACCAATTTTGAATTTTTTCCTGTGCACTTCGATAAGCATTTATATCATTAGCTCTTAAACTGTCTAAATCGGGTGCTCCAGCTCCAAAAAGATGATTATAAACTTTCTTCTCAACGAATTGTTTTAATTCTGCAGCTTCTTTTCTGTTGCCCCAAATAGGAGACCTGAAATCCATATAAGCCGCGTCATAATAAATATCGGCAACTAATGTTTTTCCATCTGTAAAATCAGTACCAAGCCGTTCGTTGACAGCTGAAAACTGAGAACTTGTAAAAATATCGCGCAATAATTCTTCATCTTCATTGACGCCATATGTACTAATAGCCCGTAGCCCAGAACTGGAAATATGCTTATCTGCCGCAAAGTCAAGTTTTAAGAAGCCTTCGTCAAATACGCGGGTAGCCAATAATGTTTTGTCGTATAATGCATTAGCCGCATCTTCCCATTCTGCTCTGGTAACTTTTTTAATCCCACGTCGTTTTAATTCTGCGGCAACATCTGCTTGCAATACATCTTCAGGAATAATCTGTTTTCCATCTTTTGATCTGTAAACAAGTGATACTACTGAATTTCTTTTTGCAAAAGTGGATTCTACGTCATCTTTAAATTTATTGAATACACCCCAAATAGGATCATCTTTCTTTACGAGCATACCTTTTCCGTAGGATTCAAATTCAACAGATCCATCTTGCAAAGTTTTAAATCGCAAATCTGCCTGAGTCTTAAAATTATTTGCCCATTGACCTTGTGTGTATTTAGCTTTTCCTGTTTTAGCGTCTATTGGAAATCTGCCTGGAGTATAATATACTTCGTTTCCAACAAATCTTGCTTGTCCAGCAACTGGATTATATAGCACATCCCATACTCGACTGTTAATCCAACCGCCGCCTTCATATGGCATAAACTGACTGCCAAAAATTTCAGCAATCAATGTGTCGTCATGATTTTTTTGGACAAGCATATTATAAATTTGATTTTTAACCTGATCATTAGCTTCTACAACTCCAAGCCGCAATCTGTTTGATAATGCAATACTGCCAGATTTAACAGAAGATAATTTTTGCTCGCCAGGTGTTGCAAGCCTCGGACCATACCTTAAGTTAATATTTCCATCTTCTAATATTTGATTTTGCCATGCTTCTTTGCTTGTGTTAAAATAAATGGAATTGTCTAACTGTGACTGCATAATGCCGTTGATATCGCTTTGTAATTCAAATACGCCCGGCATTTGTGCCAACGTATAACGGACTCCTTCAGCTCCTGTTTGTTTAGCCGCCGGCATTAAATTTACATTATCTATATTTGTAATTTTACTGCTCATAATAGCATTTTCGCCAAACAGTAAATTAGTTAAAGCTTCTTCTTCTGCTTCGCCAATAACAGGGTCGTTAATTTTTCCGAAGCCAGACAAATATTTCTCTAAAATATTTATCGAGTATTCCTGACTTTCGTTTAATGGCATATTCCGTCCAAGATTGACAATCTGACGTACCGATTTTTCGCTGAACATTGGTTGTGTATATGCGTATAACAAATTGCGCATATCGCCTGCCGGCATTCCCGAAATTGCCGGCATTTTTCTGTTTAATTCAGCAGGCTTCGTTAAATACCATTGAATTAAAGTTAACGGGTTTTCTCCCATTTCAATATTGGTCTTAATTTTAGAATTCATGGATTTGAACCAATCACGATAGGCATATTCCATCATAGAACCTAATCTAATACCCATATCATCATTTAATTCAATCATGGATGCAGCAACATATTTCGTTTCTCTTGGATTAAATATCCAGGACATAGTACCAATTGTATTAGTTCTTAATTTTGGCAGATAATCCGTGATATCAAAATCGGGACTGTTCCCAAATTTTAGAAAAGCACTGTTGTTGCCGACAGATAATGAAATTCCGGTTCCGCTTAATCCTTCAACGAAACCTGTTGCAATTGCCCGTGCGGCATCACGATGAGATTCATATATTGCGGATAGCATCTTTCTCATAGGTTCATCATAATCTTGAATCAATTCATCATAATTATCAATTTGTCCAAGTATTAATCTTCGTAATCTATCTGTTAATACCTGTTTATCATGATTTGATGCACCTATCATGTTCCGAGCTTCTTTTGCTGTTGCCTCTGCTATTGGCAATAATTCGGCTTGAATACGTTGGGCCTGTGATCCAGTAAAAGAAGTCATTTGTGTAAATGGGGATAGTAGTTCTGAATATACAGTACTTGGCACATTGCCAGTAGCTGCACGATTGCTAAAACGACTAAAAATTTGTACTAATTCGCCGGAAATTTCTGCAGGATTCTTGCTTTCGATTAATCCCGTAGAAAAATGGCGGTTTGATTTGCCTCCGATTAAAGGACCAACCCGTGCCCATTGTGGATACCATTGGCCATTTTTCCCCTGTTTATATCCAACTTTTTGTTTTCTTCGTTTGCCAATTATATTGCCTTCTTCGTCGAGATTTCCACGGAAAAATGTTTTAAAATCACGACGTTCTTGTCTTGTAAAATCCGGATTATGAGAAGCCCAATCTGCAAAATCGATAAGATTTCTACGTAATCGCCAATCTTCTACGTTTTCTCCTTGCAATCCGGTAATTCGTTTTACTTCATTCATAACAGACCATGGATTTTGTAAATCTATTTTCATCCATAAATCTAAGGCTTCTTCTTCTGTTTTTGGCACATAATTGTCCGGTCTGTATTTTCTTGCAAAATCCATTACGTTCAGATAATAGTATCTGGAAGTATCAACAGCTTTTTTAATTACACTATTATCTAATGCAGCTTCGTATTCTGCTTCGTTTAACTGAGGTAACAATAATTTGCTGTAATTAAAAACGGAATTAACGATTTGACTGTAAATCTGACCTTGATCATAACTACCTAAGTGTTGATATTCTGGTCGGCTTAAAATATTTAAGCCGATACTCATAGTTTGATCATATAACGAACCTTTTTTGGCAACATTCGCAATAGTTAATACATTAGTTAGCCATGCATTAGAAAATTCTTTAATCTGTTCTTTTTTTCCTACTTTAAAAATCTTTACGATATCGGCAGCAGAACTTTGAATAGAGCTTCCCTGCAGGATGCTTTCTAATTGTCCTGGAGAACCTTGAGATGCCATAAGTATTGCTTTATGTAATTCTGTAACTTTATCTGCTGTTTGATATGTGCCGTTATCTAATAAATTTCGTACTGTTAATACATTTAAATCTGTTGCCAATGAATGTTTTGTAAAACTGCGTTCTGCACGGTCCATGGCTTTATTTTGTTGTGCTTCTTTTAACTGTTTTTCAATATCATCGGCTGTAACAATGTGTCTGGCACGATATTTTTTGCCATCATCAGGTAAATTTGCAGGAGCACCTTCTTTTGTAATATGGCCGCTATAAGAATAACCGTCACTTATATGTTTTGCTCTTTGACTTTCTTCTGCATAGGCATTAAAAATAACTTCTCCATCTTTATCGCGCTGTCCAATAATGCGGAAATTTTTGGCGATAAACCTGGAAGACATGCTTTCAGGAACATATACAGTTCTTGTTTCTAATGCGGATTCTGATAAAACCTGATTAGAATCTAAGAAAGTTGATTTAAGATTAAATTGTACAATATCTTCGCCAGCTAACGCAGGATTTAACAGTTGTAGTTCTTTTGCTAAATCGCTGCTTTGATCAATAATATCTCCACCTACGATTTCATAAGGCACACCGGCTGACCATGCACCAGGCAAATATTGATTCATTTTCATTAATCTTTTATCGGCGGTTAATCTCATACCGTTAGAGGTAAAAATATCACCGTTAGAACCTTTTACAGTTGCAAGTATATTATGATCGTATTGCCCTATTTGCTGTAAAGATCCACTTGTCTGAGCTTCTATAATTAATCCTTGAAAACCTTGGATTCTATTTCCGGATATATGAATTCCGCCGGCGCCACCATTGGATTTCAAACCTTCTATTTCTTCATATTTGTCAATAACTTGTTGAACCCATGGATCATATACGTCTGCCAGAATAGATTTTTTACCGCCTAATACTAAATCTTCTTGTAACGTATCGATATATGCGTCATGGTGTGTAGATGTAAATAATAATTTTTCCGCTTCGGTCCAATATCCGGTTGTGTCTAAGCCTTGAGCTGCTGCTATAGTTTCAAAGCCTAAAAGTTCCGGAGCTTCTGTTACACTTCGAGACGAATTTCCATAGATTCTGTGAATAAAGTCTTGAAAAAAATCAATATTTGCCGTACGTACAATATCGTGATACGGGTCTATCATGTTTCTTCTAAAAATGCCTAAATCAGCGAGAGCCGGTATTTTTCTGGCATTTTTACCCGTTAATGCTGCTACACGTTCCTGCAAATATTCTCGCATACCAGGCTGCTGCCCTAATGTACTCATGATATGATTAGCATCAAACGGCACGTTCCATCCGATTACAATGCTATTGCTGGAATTAGCGATAACTTCTGCGACATTATTGGCTAAAGCAATCATGTCGGAACTTATTCTGTGTCCATTTATTTCTTTTCCGGTAGCCATTGCTCTGTTGCCGCGTTCAATCAGAGCATCAACCATTTTATTGTAATTAGTTAATGTTCCAAATTTTTCAATTGGCTCCTGCGTCAATGTTAAATGCGCTGCCATATTTGTTATATCTGTAATCTGAGATGTATCGGTAATAGAAGCGCCAGCCCGCGCAAGATATTCAAAAGATACCTTTTGATCTTTGCTTAGCCCCTGTATGCCTTGTGTAGAAACAATATCTGCTATATCTTTTAAATACTTTTTTTGACTGTCATCGGTTACGCCAATGAAAAAACTTTGTATTTTATCGTCGCCTTTAAAAGCTCCAAAAGTTTTACCTTTATGTGTATGTTTAAAAGTTGCATGATAAATAGAGGACTGTTCTACTCCTAAAAAATTCGGAGCACCAAATGTTTCAATATCTACGGTAGTTCGCAATGCATCTTGCGCTGTATCATGCCAAAAATCTTGTAAAAGCCGTAAGGATCTTACTTTGTCTTTAGGCAAATAAGATCCCGACTGTTGAAATTCTAAAGCTTCTACCATGGCATGTTGTAATTCCATTGCGCTATTAGTTCTTTTAACGAACGGTTTTACGTTTTCCGGATACCTGATATAATTTAACTGATCACGATATGTATCAACTAATTCCATATCTGGGATCTCTACAGGAGAACCGGCATAACTTTTATACGTATATATACTTCTGAGATTTGCTTCGTTTATTGAATTTAGTGTATCTTGTAAAAATATTGGTGCAATAGGAGTAAATTTGCTTGCCATTTCTATTCCTCAAATTAAAAACTTAATAGTTTGTCGAATTCTTCGCCAATTTTATATGGAATAACACGCGCTATGTTTGCAACAACTTTGATACCATAATCCTGAGATGGCTCTACAGATACTTTACTTGCGTCTAATCCTGTTCCTGTTAAAGCCATTTGTAATTTTAATCTGGTTAATAATGTAGACCGTTGCTCTTCACTATAATCGATATTTGGCGCATTGATTACGTCTGGTTCCCGATATTGTGATGCATAAATACCCATATCGGAATACTGCATTCCTTCGTTGTATATTACCTTTGCAGCTACATTTGCTAGGTCAATATCGGGGCGCCAGCCAGCCCATGTTGGCGCCGGCAGCGTATGATGTTCGAAATATTCTTCATTCGATACTTTTTCCGGCAAAGGCATCTTCCATATCGTACGAAGCGCACGGTTCAATAACGGAGATACGGTCTTTAAAATTTCTTCCCGTTTTTCTTTATCTTTTTCTTTCATGAACTCGATAAAGTAATCCCGCTCCGTTTTTGGAAGCGCACGGACAATATCTGCCATTAATGCGTCTTCGGACAAACCAAACATTGTGGCATCGGCCGCATTTTTGTACATGATGGCCGATTTTGTAAATTCGCCGCCGCGTAAACTTAATTTAACACCGGGCATATTATTTAGCCGGCGCCGGATTATTTTTTTTGCTTCTTCTGAATCTGCATCATGCTGTCTATCTAATTCTTGTAAATCTTTATGCAGCTTGTCTTTTTCTTCTTTAAGCTCTGCTCTTTCTCGTTCCTGTGCAGCAATAATGGCTCGGATATTAATGCCCTCTTTTGATTCGGCCATATCGGCAGCCTGTTCATATAAACCCATATATTTAATATAGGTTAATCTATCAAAATATTCCTGCATATCCCATTTTTTACGAGTAGAATCAGGAATATATGTATTGGCTAAATCATCGCTTGCCAACATTTTTTGAGCAGAAGCCCAACGAATAGCTCCAATTGCAGCGCCTGTCATGGTTGCCAGTGTACGGTTTTTATGAAGCATTTCGTTGGCAAATTGATATCCAAGACGACTCCATGCTATCGTAGAAACAGCTAAATTATTTGGATTCGCCATAGCAGCGTAAGCTAATCCTATAACTGAACCTATTTTTTGCAGTTTTACGGATTTGCTTAGAGATTCACTACTTCCCATAAAACCAATACGTCCGGCAAAATGACCGACCAGAGCACCTCTGTCAAGGAAACGTGCTGCCCAGGCTGCTTTACTTTTTAAGCCGGAGCTTACAGGTTTTGAAAAATCTATATTTTTGCCTAATGCCTGCAAGATATTGGTTTGCTCTAATGTTTCACGTATGACGTTACGAACTCCAGCTTGCCCTTCATTGTTTAAATTATTGCTGATAATATTAGCAATAATTCCCGTAGTAAGTATATATGGATTAGATGCTTGTATTTGCAAGCTTGGTTTAATAAATGAATCCCAAACATGAGACCAATTTTGGAATGACGTACCATACACGTTATCGTCCAAATAAGATTCCAGCGGGGAATTCATATTCATTACACGTGAGTGAAAAATAGGAATATTAAGATGCCCAATAAATTCCTGCGCCATGTTTAACGTATTAACAACGTTACCATGGTTAAGCATATAAGAAGGAGCAGAAGTATCGCCTTTTCGTTTTTTGGCGTCTCCGGCTTCCAGCATTTGTTCTGCTATGTTTTCACCAGCAACCATAACACCGGCATTAATAGTTTTATCTTTGTCGTTATTTCTTGCATAAGCAGGATTTTCGTCCATAAACATTGTAATTTCCTGCCCTGGAAGAATATAGCGTGATAAAACCTGTTGCGTAGTCTCATTAGGATTGCCAGAAATTTTAACGCCGGATAATTTATATACCTGTTCAGAGCCAGCAATTTTAAATTTGCCAAAATTCAAAATTTCAGACACAACTGCATTTTGTTGTGTCATGCCACGACCGATATATTTATAGTCATAAAAATCATGGCCTTTTGTTTGCTCTGCTACACGATCTTTAATCTCTTGTATTTCTTTTTTAAGCTCAGGATCTTGTACTGTGGCACCAACAACTTTTTTCCAGAATTTATATTCCGGAGAATATGGTGCTACATCAGCTAATATTTTAAATCTGTCAAATGCGCCATAATTTCCAAAAATATCAGGATGCAGTTTGTTTAAGGACTCGTATCCTCGTCCTGGGAGTCGTGCTTCGCCTTTCGGAATACTGGCAAACGGATCGCCCATTCTAAAGCGATCAGGGAGCCAGTCCGGCATCGTGTTCATCAATGGATTAACCTGTTGCATACGATGATATTCTGGAATAAAACGACGCATAATTTCCATTATATCTCCGTATAACGGATCATATCCGCCAATACCTAAGTCCCAGAACGAACGTCCTGCAGATTCCATATTGGCAGATGTAGCAATGCGTTTTTGGTTGTTTTGTCCCATGCCAAAAGCAAGACTGGCCATATATCCATATAGACCAGTGATCATTCTGGTTGATACAGCCATTTCATGGATATAATCATGCCCTTGGCCCTGTGTCATTAAATCGGATATAGTTTCAGAATTAGCTAACAAATCATCGATAGAAGATGATTCATACTGCATCTTATTTTCATAAAACAGGCCTTGATCTTTTCGAAGCATGCCTTTTTGCCGAATTTTAATATTGGCTCCGCGCAATGCATCAAATACACCGGTCATTTTTAGCGAGTCAACCAATACACCGGCAGCTACGTTGCCTTTTGCGGAAGAAATAACAAGCCGGTCTGAAACAGACAGTCTTTCAGAATTTACAGGTGAAATACCGGATGCAGCACTTCCTAATTGTTCTGCATTAGCTTCAACAGCTTGCGTATATTCTTCTCCGTCAATGCCTGCTCCGTATTCTCCATATTCTGTCGACATTGTAACAGCATTTCCTTGCTGACCTACGATTCGTTCGCTTGGAGTAGGAGCATTGAATGCCGTAAACAGCATAGAACGAAGTTTCCCGTTTTGCAGGTAAATAATATCTCCATTCTGCTGATTATTTGCACGACGCCGGATATTATCATTAATATGTTCTATTAATGCTTTAACGTCTACACCGTCAGACCCGAGTCTGTCACGATGCATTTGTTTTCTTGGTTTGACGAATGTATCAAATATCGGATTTAAAACAACGCCCCATGGCGTATTTTCTGCAAATGTAGAACCTGTAACCGGATAAGGACGATCTTCCTTATGAAGCTCTTCCAAATAATATGGGTCAATCAGATAATTAATTGGCGATAACGGATTTAATGGCGTCGGCAATAACGAGTGGGACCATTTTGTCCACATAGAACCTTCATACATAGATTCCATATAATAATTGGAACGCATCATACGTAATGTATTCGGTTCAAAATAAGAAATACGTCCGCCGCGATATTCATTAGAAGAACCAAAAGCCCAGAAACGCGCTTTACGAATCGGCGTATAGCCTCGTTCATAATAATCTTTTTGTTCTTCATAGCTTTTCCATGCAGGATTGATATCGCCCGTGTAGTCGGCATAATAATCCGCAAATGGACTATCTGATGTGATTCCCTTAAGTACGTAATCCAAACCGGTTGCGCCGGTTATTTTTTTTACGCCTAAATATGCGTTGGCCAAACCAGATACGCCGGCTTCGCCCAATCCCATGCCTGTGATAGCTCTGGTAGAATCATCAAGAAAATCTAAGTATGTTACACCAAATGCAATCGGTGCTACGCGTTTTAAAACCAGATTTGCTGCTATTGCAGCTGCCGATCCCTTATCCTGTTTATCTAAACCTAATCGCAAACTAAAATGCCGGCCAAACAGATTAAAATCACGATTTAACTGTTTGTCTACCAGATTCATCACATTGTATCCAAAATAAGACAATGATGACATGGATTCGGACATTTTTCCGCCGCCGGCAACAAATTGCGTTAACGGTTTTGCAGCTTCTATTGCGGCATTAATTAAAGCTTTGGCTCGCTCATTGTCGTTTGCGTTGCGAACCATATTAACTGCTGTCTTAATTGCAGTCGGAAAACTGTAAGCTTTATGGACAACAGCCCAATTTCCTGTTTTATCCCATGCTTCTGCTGCGGCACTAAAATTGACTCGTTCACCTTTAAAGTTAAAACGAGTACTTAGTTCTTCAAGACCGTTAAAAACAAAACGATCTTCTTTTGTCGCTCCATTGCGTATGTTATTAAGTACATTTAATGCTTGTCCAGCTTTAACGCTATCAGATAATTCATATACGCCACGGGAAGTGTCTGCATTAAAAATACTGGTTGCGACAAAAGAGCGTAAATTGCTTGCTTTTTCACCTGTAAAAGAACGATTGATAACTTCTTCTATGATATCTGTAGAATCTTGTCCCGCAGCTTTTTGCGCAACACGAATTTGTAAGAATGCTTCACGAACCAATTCCTGTGCTAAGTTTTTATCAAACGGCTGGGAATAAAAATGGACGCTACCCGCTTGCTTTTTTGCCTGATCTACGCGGGTAATCATTTGTTTAATTGTAGGTTCAGGATTTTTTTGGAAATTGGCAATCAGGTTTGCTAAACTTACGTTGGCGATACGTTCAGGTTTACTAAGCGTTCCATATTGAGAAGCATATCTGATTGCTTCTCTTCCTGTTGGGTCGCTAATTATTTTTACGGCCCGGTCCATAGCAATTAGTGCATCATTCGGAATTGCGTCTGGCATGGTTCGGTTTATACTTCCCATGCTACTGAATATAGTATTGAGTCCCGCTGCCGTAAGCTCATTTTCTAAATGAGAATAACGATCCGTAGTTTTATATAATTGTTGGATACGACCTAATGTTTCAGCACCGCGTGGAGTATTTCCAAGAATTTCAGCGTATTCTTGCGCAGCATTGAAGTTCGGATTGTGCAATGCCCAATCAAACTGATTGCCATATTGTTCCCGTAATGTTTTAATTTCCGATTTTCGGAAATTCCGGAAACCGTCAAAAAATCTATTTTTGCCTCGCAGTGCAGCTCGCTCCGTATCTCTTGTTGCCTGAAATAAATCACGGCTGGCACCAACTTTATTAGGAGCCAATGTGAGATCGCGTAACCTGTCTGATTTTTCCCATGCACCGTTGATATATTCATAGAAATCACCGTGAATCCGCATTACATCACGAATGGTTTCTAATTCATATCCTGAATTGCCTAATGATTTAGACAGAGCATAGTCTAACGTTCCTTTGTTAAATGCAGCAAACATGGGCTGTTCGCGGCTATACATTGACTCTGTCACGCGAAGCATTTTACCGGGCAAAGTATCGGCGAACATTTCTGCGGTATCTACGGCTAATCCTTCTAAATTTGCCGTAGAATAAATTTGTCCAGCACTATTTCTTCGTAATCCGCCTATAATGAGCTTATCGAACTCCTGACGATCCAGGCTGGTATAATTCATACTGCCATTATTGCGGATATCCCGTAACGCTTCAAATGTATTCAGGAACATCGAATCGCTGCCGCCGTTATAATAATTGCGTTCCGCAAATTCTCCGAGACTGAACTCTCCGGCGTTAATAGCATCTTCTACTTCTTTATAGGTTACATGTTCACCCAGTAAAAAAGTTTTAGCCCGTTCTGCCCAGGAATTATAATATGTATCCTGTGCTTTGCGGACAGCAATAATATCTTTAGCAATTTCACCGGCTTGTTTTGTTTGTTCGTCCGGATTAGCTGCTGTTATACGATCTATAACGTTAGATGGATTCCAAATTCCCTGACCGGTATGTGGATCAAAGCCAAGAAATTCTTGTATATCTGCAGACAAGCCCTTGCCTGTTTGAATATTTTCTCTTTTGATTTGATTGGCAACGCTGTTCGGATTGGCTTCGTCCCGCATCCTGTTTTGCAATTCATTTGCAAATAATTCTGCTTGTGCGATTACATCTTCTGATGCGTCTTCTCCAAACCATTTGCGTATTGTTGTACCAATTGTGACTGCGTCTACATCTTCGCCATGGGTAAAGTCACTAATTATATTTCGCAGAATATCAATCTGCGTTTGGTCTAAAAGAAGTCCATTATTTTTATCAACCCCCGACAACATTTCTTTATACAGTGCTCTACCATAATTTAACTGGAAATTTCTGGCATATTTGCTGGAATACAGATCTTTTGTGCGTCCGCCCATAATAATATCTGCTCCAGCATATAAAGACTGCAGCATTTTATCTTGTGTCAGATCTGTATATCGTTTTGCGTCACCGCTAAGAACATATCGTTTGGTAGTTTCGATGCCCTGTTTAATATTCCAATGTTCAAAAGCGCCTTCGGAATATGCACGGCGTGCTCCTGTTAAGTATTCTCCAAAACGACTTAATCGTTCTACGCCGCCACCGTGTTTTAAAAAATAAGCGGCCCCGGCTCCGATTGCCAGGACCGCACCTGCGTCTTCTACGTAATCTTCCCAGGTACGTTCCCGGGCATCTTCACGTAATTGATCCATTTATAAATTATCCTTTCGGTTCTTGGGATGACGAAGGTCTTCGCCGCATAGCATTCCATTGACTTGGTGTCCAGTTTGCAGGAGATGTAGTATCAACATTTGGCTGATTTAATAAGCCATCGATACCTTGCCGACCATTATCGTGTTCCCAATCAATATTCGGATATTTCGCTTTTAATTCTCTCAGCTTTTCCGGAGTTAATGTCGTATTACCGGTTTTTTGTTTGGGTGTTCCATCGTGTGCTGTTTCGCTTTTTGATGCACTGGATTTTAATTCGTCAGTTTCTAATTCTTCTGTTTTGATTTGTGTTGCCGATGAATAACTTGCATTTGGATCTTTTTCTTTAAACTGTAATCCATGCAAATTATGTAATGTCCATTCTGCTCGTGAATAATATTTGCACGTTGTTTCAATATCCCAATTTTCTACTGTTTCCATATCCAGATTCGGGAATGCTTCCAGAATGATACATGTCATTTGATTATCCAAATCATACATATCCTGACGGAAATAATTTAAAACGCGTTCCCGGCGTTCTTCGGATAAATATGAATTTTTAATGATTTCAGAAGCCAATGCCGTAGGCAATCCTGCTTCATCACAGTTTTCGAAATCATAATTCTGCGGATATAACACACAAATATTGCATAATACTTCTTCTTTTGTTGCATCATCGATACGATCATTTAGAAATACTTCTTTGTATTCTCTTCTACCTATCGGTCGATAAATGAATACTTCGTTTTCAAACTGATACGTGTATAGTGTTTTATAATCTTTTCGTAAGCGGAGAAGTATTCTTGTAATATCCGTTTCCTGATTTTCTGTGTTTAAAAGTTTCATTTTTTATATCTCTTCAGTTTTTTCTTTTACTGCGAATCCGGAGTTGGCAAAAATATCGTCAGAAATAACAGTGGCGACACCTGCTTCGTATTCTAAAATATAGTCTACCTCTTCTGTCGACGGATATAAAATACAGGCTCTGCATATTTGTTCTTCTCTTGCCCAAAAACGTTCATCAGAATCATCCATTTTATCGAATTGGCGCATGAATTCTTTATATTCACTACGCTTTAACCGGCGCCATATTAAAACGGTGCCATCGGTTAAGGTTGTTTTAAATATTTTTTTATATTCCTTTTTCCAGGCTTCTAATTGTTTAATATCTACATCAATTGTTGGTTTAGTTTCTTCAGCCATAAATATAATATCCTCCGTAACGGCTTTTTGATTTTCGCCATAGAATTACGGAGGACATTTTTATTATTCACTTTATTTATTTGATAACTTTAAAATCTCTTGCCAGAAATTGATAGGATTCTTGCAGTACGCCATCATTAGTAGCCATACTGATTTGACTTCCCATTAAATGACAGTCCCACAAAATAATATGTTTTGGTAAAATAACGGCCGATTTCAGTATGTCAGATTCTCCGAAAACGATATCAATATCAAACCGCGGCGACCATATGGTGGCATGAGCCGGATTTGTTTCTATTTTTGTCTGCTGTCCCTGAACATTGATCGTTGTTCTGCTTACGGTTTGACTTACTTTTTCGTAACTTGCCACATCTGTGTCGGCACGTTCATTTACTTTGGATTTTGCGATAACATCGTTTAAACGATTTGGTTCTGTAAAATTAATGGAGAATGCACCGTAAATAATTCGATTTCCCAATGCAACATCATCGTAGATAAAAGAATTGTATCCAAACAACGGATAAGTTTGCCGTTGTACTTGCCATTGCACTGCAGAAATATCTTCAAACCAGTGGCCATTGAAATATAGTTCCGCACTGATATCGGAATAATATTTCTTGTACACAGAAGAGCCTACGATGCCGTCTATCGTCTTTTCTGTGCCTACTGCATAGTTCTGATACCCCGGTGTATTTCGGAGCTCCATAAGGCGATTTACAACGTTAATCCTGTTCTGATTTTGTTGCTGATTTGGAGTAGTGCCTTGTTTCTGATTTGGAGTAGTATTTTGTTTCTGATTTGGTAACAGGTTATGTTTCTGATAATAAGCAATGATTTCATCGTATTGCTTATTATATAATAGTCCAAGAGCCTGCATTGCTGCATCTTTGTCAACAGCAGCCTGATTTTTTTCTGCAGAATTGGCAGTTTTATTAAATTCGTTAACTTTTGCTTCAATTTGTTCTACGATTTTATCGTAAGCATTTTTTAATGCTGCCGTCATTTTTTCAAACGTAGAATTTTGCAGTGTGCTTTCGGTAAAATCGATGATTTTATTTGGAAGATTAATATTGATTCTGTTTTTTACTTCTTCTTGCGCCGACTGTTCTGGACTTGCTGGCGTTTCTGGTTTTTGGTTATCTTTTGGATTTGAATTGTTTTCCGGTTTTTCCGGAAATTCAAAATCAAAAGTATAAACTCCTTCTACGGCATCCCAGCTTTCTGTTCCGGCGTATATTTGTAGCGATGGGACATTAGAAGAACCCAAATATTTTGCAATTTGATACTGTGCATCAATAATTGCAGCTTGTTTTGCTTTTCGTTCAGCTGCTACGCCGACAGCAGTAGCCGGTGCTTTTCCTATTGCAGTTCCTTTTTTAATAGAGGCCATGTTTTACTTCTACCTCCAATTTTGGAAAATAAAAATATGACGCTGTCGATGCATCAGTATTGTTGTAAAATGCAATTGAAGAAAGTTTCCAGGATAAAGGATCGATACATTGGAATATCGTATAGTCGTCCTTGTACATTTGGACTTCGGTTGCACCATAGCCTGATCGTATTGTTTGATATGTGATTTGATCTTTGTTGATACGCATAATTCGAATTAAATACGTAGAAGATGATTGTGGGAATACATGCATTTTATATGGCTCTGCATAAACTTGTTGCCGCATAAATGTTTGATCAATATTCATAAAATATTGTAAGTCGCACAAAAGAAGCAATTGTATAATGCGTGTAATTGAACTTTTGTCTACATCAAGATTTACAACTTGACCAATAATATAATCTCTGATAGGCACATATTCGATTTGACTAATAAAATATTTATCTGCGATAGATGAAACAATATTCCACTGATTTTTTCCGTATTCTTGAAATACTGTATATAATTTTCGTAAATATCTGTCATGCCAAATGCGAAGATACGTTTCAGCATATGTATCTGAAGGATATTCTTCGTCAAACGAAACCAATGTTGGATGACATAATTGTGTTCCGGCGTCATCGATTATATAAAACAGATATTCTGTATCCGTATTCGGTAAAAATTCCAATCCTCCGCAATTCATAGTCGGAGCCGTTATCTTTATTTTATGAGGTATTTTTTGGTATGACCATGCTTCAGATAATTCCAAAGCTGCCAAATAGACAGTTCTTTGGCTTTCTTTGATGACATCATAATCCGGGATAGTACAATTTATCATCCGATTATTGCCGGGCACAATTTTAAGAGGACGGAATATTGGACGTGTTACATCCATTTGAAACATAGATGCAACAGCGTATTGTTCATCTTTAGAATTATTTATTTCTTCGTCGTCTTCAAATAATTCGTGAATCTGTTCTTTTGCTTCCAGTGCTGCCTTAATTGAGTCTTGTATTATATTTTCTTTGACTTCAGCAGAAAATTCATAATAATAAAATTGACGAATTAATTCTCCATCTTTTAAAATTACGATTTTATATAATGAAGCTGCATCTCCGCACAATTGAAAACTGTCTGTATTATATTGACATAATGCAGGCTGTATAATCCATTGATTATATTTGGTATCTAATTTGTAAACGTGAAAATCATAGGAAATGTAATCCGTTGCAGAAATAATATATTTTTCTGTATTTGAAAAAGTGAACATTGGAGTAACGAACAAATTTAATTGTTCTTGCCGTGCATTATATTGTTGCGTAAAAATATCCAATAATTCTTCTTTTTCTGTTCCCGGATTTTCTATGTAAAGTTTATACAGATTTTCGATATAATTATCTGACTGTAATTTTTTAAGAATATCCGTATATTTCGTATCGGCCTTACCGTGAATGGCCAGTAAGTCAGTAAGATATTCCTTTTGTGTAGAATAATCGATATTGATTTTAATATCTCCTTCCGTATTTCCTTTTTCGTCGATACAGTATAGGAAATATTGGCCAGGCTGCAACTCCAATAATTTTACTTCAGGCCATTGTAATTGAATTGCTTTTTTGTCGATAGCCATACGTGCATAACGCAGAATTGAATATCCGCGTTTCATACTATTAACGTATAAGTTAACCTGATCTCCGACTTGATCTAATATAATAATTCCATATGCGCTCATGATTTATTTGTTTCCTGCTTTTTGTTGTGCTGCAGCAATAGCCGGCCAACTTGCTTGATCTGCATATTTACTAGTAGAAATGACGCAATAAACTGGACGATCATATCCCTGTTTATGTTCATCTTTCATGCTAATAACATCGCCTGCGGTTCTATACATAGGATCAGTATTCATAATTCTTGCAACTCTTTCTGAACCGCCACAGTCAACATATTGTTTATCAGATATGTTAATTGCTGCATGACCATAAGGACTTTCTCCTGTCGTCATAATAATAGTATCGCCGGGCTGTTTTTTAAATGCGATTTTATTAGATGGATTTTCGGTCCTGTCATTACCTTTATAATACAAGATGTTGCCGTCTGAATCTTTTTCGTAATCCCAAATTTCATCGCCATTTGTATCTATTTTTGTTTTTCCTGTTGAATCTTTAACAGGTTTAAAAGCAACTGGTTCATAGTAATCCCCTCTTTGCTTTGCTATCTCAATCATTTGCGTTGTTTCTGCGATGTTTTTTGTTCCATAAGGTGTACCTTCCATTGCAATGGAAACAAATCTTGTGCAATTCGTACCGACAGTTCCCCATTCTGTAAAAGGTTCTAATACGGGATTTGTTGCTACGCTATCTTTGGATCCAACCTTTGGCTGGCCATCTAATGGATATTGCATTCGGACTAAATCTTTTGCTGCATTTACAATACGCATACCAGAATGCTGAACTTCGTAATTACCTGCATCATCAGCATCTTCCAGTTGTGTATTACTTTTACGATCTTTCTGTTCAAAGTATTCACGTATGTTTATTTTTGTATCAAAAAAATTATCGCTTTGTTGTTTTAAGTTTTGTTCTGTATTTTTGGTTGAATTCTTAATGGTTGTTTCCCGCTCAGCATTGTATTTGTTTGTTTCGGTTTCTATAGCTTCTTTTGGAGTGGCATAAGTGAATATATCAGGAATGTAATCAGACATCGTTTTTGTTGTATTATTTTCTATTTTGTTTTGCTGGGCATTTGTATAATTTATTTCTTCCATATTATCGGCATTTAAATCTGAAAAATATCTGGAAATACGCTCAGAAATATTATTATACTGTTTGTCTAATTCTAAACTGTCATTAATGACAGCTGTTTCGGCTACTGCGGCTATCGTTGGGTTACCTATAGCTGCCGATGCTATTACAGCATTTTGAATCTTCTCTTTATTCTGGTTATAAGTATCCAGTATTTTTTGTTGCAGACCGGGTTCATCCATTGTTTTTAAATCATTTGATGTAACACTGAAATAATTAAATAATCTACCTGTATTGTCATCTGTAAAATATTCATCTACAGATTTTTGTATGATATCATTATATGTCTTTTCACTTAAATCACGTTGTTTTAAAACATTGTATGCATCTTGCAAACTATAGCTGTTCTGCTCAACGTCATTAAACCAAGAAGATATGTACTCTGTAGTATCCGGCGGTAGAATTTTTGTTTTTTCAGCGATGGCTTCATAGGCTTGCGCTGTGGTCTGTCCTTCTTCTGTTAAGTATTGTAATTGGGCCTCTTCGTATTCTTTAAATTCTGCAACAGGTAAATTACCTTTTTCGTAGTTTATCGCACTTACGGTTTCATTGACTTTATTGATATAATCGTCTCTAATTTCTTGTACCCGACTCAGATAGTATTTTCCTTCTTCGCTCGCTACTTGCCACCATTCTTTAGCTTGTTCGGGAATATAAAAAATTTCGGCTTTTTGTTGTGCGTTTTGTTGTTGTGTTTGTGAATATTCGTTAATCATTCGATTAGCATCAGTATAGCTTTGGTTTCCTTCTGCGTTAATATTTTTAACTTGTGTTAAAACATCTTCGGCAGATTCTCCTGCTATATCTTTTCTTAAACTGTCCAAATATTGCGCTTGTTCAGTAATTCTTTGATTTTCTTCTATCAAGCGCCGATTGTATGCTTGTATTTCCGGGTTATCACTTAAAGTTGAATCTTTATCTTTAAAACCATCAAGCATTTCTTGTTGCTTTATCTGATAATATAAACTACGACTGCTTTCCGGATTTGTATTGTATTCTTCATATTTCTGCCGGATATAGTTACTTTGTACAGTATCAATTAAAGATATGTCTTGAGATTTTTCCTGAACTTCTTGAATAGTTTGACGTTGTTCATCATTGATACTTATTCCTTCTTCGACAATTGCTTCTTTTGTTGGATAATCTGTTACGGAAGAATTTTGTAATGCAGAACTTCGATTATTGATATTGCTCATTTTTTCATTGTGCCAGTCTTTAAGCGATTGCCACATATTTGCTACACCGATATTTGATTCATATGCATCTTCTGCTGTATTGGTATATTCCTGATAATCGTTTTCAAGAATATTATCAATTAAAGTAGAAGACGGAATTTCCGGTGTTTTATCGACGAGTCCGGTAAAGATTTTTGCTCCAGCTCCAACAATTTGTGTTGCTTTTTCAACAATTCCCGGTTCATTTGTTTTTTCAGGATAATTATCCTGTATTTTACGCATGTTAATAGCATACTGATTGTTTAAAGATTGTTCTCTGGCAGTTGCTCTTGCTTCACATTCTTCTTCTGGCAATAATTCTATATCTTTATATTTTTGCTGCTGAATTTGTTCTTTTGTATCATTAAAATTATTATATAAATCAATTTTAGCCTCATCTCGGGTCAATCCAATTACCGGCATTTTTAATGTCGGTTTTTCGTCTTGAGGCAAAGAATTAAAATTTTCTTCAATGAATTGTTGTTCTTTTGTATATTCTTGTTTTAATGCCTTTCGTTTATCTTCAGCTTGGCTATGTGTAATTTCTCCATTCTCTGCCTGTTGATCTATTTCTGCGTTAATTCGCTCATATTCTTTATCAAGTTCGGACAATTTATCATATTTGGCAGTCTTGTTTATTTCCTGATCGCTGACATTAACTAATGTCTTTTTCCAGTCATTCATTTCTTTTTGTTCTTTATCCCAAGAATTCATTTCTTCATATTCTTGGTCTGAATCTGGTTTATTTGGATTTGTTGGCCAGGAATTTGCTTCGTCTTGTTCTTCGTCTTGCTGTTTTATAAATTCTTCCCAATGTTTAGTCGTATTTTGTGCTGCAGCTGATTCTTCATCAACGATAGGCGTATTATTACTGTTTTGATTTATTTTTGCTTTATCAGCTTCATGCTTTTGTTCTAATTCATACATCTGTGAATCTACAGTATTTTGAAGAGCTGCTAAATCTTCTCTTGCTTTTTGTGCTTCTTCGGAATCATAGCCATACATATCTTCCGCATCTTGTACGACTTCTTTTGCATCTTCTATTTTTTGTTCTAAAGCTTTCTTCTCTTTTTCGTGTTTTTCTTCTAAATTGTCCAACTGTTTTTGTTGAGAAGGCGTATTCTGTTGTACAGAAGAGTTGAGTTGTTGTTTGAGGCTTTCCAGTTTTTCCCTTGCTCTTGCTGCTTCTTCTGATTCAGGACCATACATTGTCTCGGCCCGTGCTAATTCTTTTTCGGCAGCTTCGATGGATTTATTTAAGTCTTCTTGTTTAATATTTTCCGGTTCTAATTCTTCTTTTTTGTCGTCAATATCTTTTCCGACCATTTTTTGTTTAGCCGCAGCTGCAGCTTCTTCTTCAGCTTTTTTTGCAGCAGCTAATTTAGCATCGGCATTAGATTGAATAATGCCGGCGGCTTTTGTATTAGTCCAGCGTCGTCCTACTTTATCAATTGTCTGCCATGTATTTAACGCGTCCATATATTCGATATCCATTGCTACGAATTGGTACGTGTTTTCGATATAAATATCGTTAATGCTCATAACTTGGCCTTCTGTCATGAGCCGGACGCCATAAAGAGCCATCTTGGAATCATAGCCGTATTCATTGGCAAATGATACGGTTATATCAAACGGAGGCAGTTCATCGGCAATATAATGCCAATTTTTCATAATGCCTTTATTAACCAATTCATCGTAAATATCAACAAGCCAATGACGGTTGAAAACAGCAAATACTAAAGAACCGGCAATTGTACGCTGACCATACACATAATCTTTAGCGTTCATATTGCCCAGTACACGAACCGGTTGTTTTTGTTGATATATACTATAAGATAATGTTTGTAATTTGCCTAATACCGCACGAACGTGATCTCCGCTATTCGTTTGAATATCGATAGAACATACGATATCACACATTGAATAGGTATTATTTGTTCCGGCGTATCCCGATATATTTTTATTAAGCTGACGGCCTTCCATGAAAGTTCCATACAATGGCGTTGTCAGAATACCTATTTTGGAAGTACCTGTCCGTTGTGTATATGGATCTACGTCATATTTATAATCAGGTGTTAAACCAAGTTTAATACCTTGGTTATTTACAAGTTTTTCGTAATTGTTGGCAATTTCGCGTGGAACGTCTGCAACGTATTGATTGATATAATCACGGTCGTCTTGCGTTAATCCTGATTGTGTTTGGTCGACAATTTTATTTGCTTCATAAATCATCGTACTTTGAAGAATCAAACTATCAACAGGTTTTGTCTGGTCCTGGTTCGGGAACCATATACCGTTATTTATATTGATGGCATCTTGATAAATACCGGTTATTGTTTGATTTATTAATTGTACAACCTTTTTACCGGTTGTCGATAAATTTTTCTTATCTGCGGCCATGTGTAAAACTCCAAATAAAAATAAAATAGGACTGAAGAATAATTTCTTCAGCCCTATTTATTACGTTTATTCGATTATTCATCCACTGGCTGCATGCTCTGAACACGGCGTGCTACGAAAGTGCATGCCTTTTCAGAAATGATGCTGTCAATGCTATAACCAGTGCCTTCGTTCAGGATTTCTACACCATAAATAACGATAACGGCTTTCTGGCCATATTCATTGGCGAAAGAAATCGTTACATCGAACGGAGGAATTTCATCTACGTAATACGGCTCAGCCGCTACGGCAATTTTTCTTGTTACGTCTTCTGCCTGACTGGATGCCAGATTATCGCCGGCTAAACCAGTCAAAGAAGTCATTTTCTTATCCCATTCATCAATACGGATCGGATGCATATTTAATTCGCCGCCAATACGTTGGAAAGAAGCAGCATTTGCTGCATTTTCTTTCAGGGCATATAGCAGAGCATCACGGTCAAAGCTGGTAAATACCATAGAACCGGCGACACCACGTTTTCCGCGGGAGAAAGAACGTGGTTCTGCACTGCCTAAAGTGTATACCGGAGCTTTTTCACGAGATACGGAATAAGAAATGGCTTGTAATTCTCCGATTACTACGGATCCAAATGTGCAGACTACGTCGCAACCAGAAAATGAGGTATAGGTACGTGTATAATCACTGGATACGTGATTGTAAGCCATTTATTCTATTCTCCTTATGAAGTAAAATAATCTCCGGGATACGCCCCGCGATAAGCAGGGCGCGCCCGGGCACTATGCAATTATCTTGTAACCCGGATATGGTTGTAGATATTGCGGATTTCGTTCACAGGACGAATTGTGTAGTAGATATCAATATATGTATATTGTTCTGCTGTAGCATCGTCCGCCAGGCTGAATTCATAACTCAGCAGTAAGGCTGTGTTATCATTCGCGTTCCTGTTTTCCGTGATACGAGACAGAGCAGAATCAATGGCTGTAGACAGGCTGTTACGATTAGTAACGGTGTTAGCCTTACCGATAAACGGTTCAGTTGCTGCACGCAGCAGGTCTTCCACATAACCCATAACACGAGTATTGAATAAGCGTTTCAATACGTCATCAATCGGAGCCATTGTAATACCATCTGTCACAATATAACCTTTTGTAAAGGAACGACGGATACATACAATGCCGGCGCCGGTTAAAGCGGTTAATTGAGAATGCGTTAATTCAAACATCGGTGTTAAATCGATGGTTTGTGCTGTAGAGGACTGCTCTAACGGCAGTGCAGATACCATACCAGCATATGCGGTTGCACCGTTGCAAACCTGTACATAATTGCTCGGCGTCGTAACGCGATTCTGTGCAAAAACTGCGGAAACATTACGTCCAATTGGATATGGCAGATTGTTACTGTCAAGCATGTTGCGGCCATAATAGGTCTTGGCGTAAAGATCCCAGTTTTTAGCTTTTAATTCGGCCACTTTTTTGGCGAGGCTGGTCTTTGACAGGTCAGTTACCCGTTTAAAGCCGATTACGCCACGAGCAGGACCGGTTTTGAGCTCGGTATAAGTACAATGTTGTGCCAGATGCCGCATAAAGTTATCGGTCGTATAATACGGTATATGCTTGCTGTAGTCATATCCGCGGGTACGATCGGCTTCTAGTTTAACGGCAGCACCGTCTTCGATCATGCTTTGTGCGTTGCTTTCACCATTCTGAATCGCATTTTCTTTTGCCTGAGTGTCGGCTCCTGCAATTTTCTTATCCGGATCAGAAGGATCTTGTGTATCAGCAACGTATTCGTCACGCAGTACGGTACCTGCCGAGGTTAAAGCAAAGGTAAAGATTTTATGCAGTGCACTTTCATTTAATGCCTCAACAAAATCGGCAAGTGTCATGCTCTCAAGGTCTACACCTTTAATTGATACGATGTTTTCGCCAATTTCATTGTTGCTTGCAAATACGAAGAGGCCGATTTCAGCATCTTCATCTTTGGTCAGATTTATTGCAGTATCATATTCGCAAACCGGTGTTAAAGTTGCGTCATTTTTCATAACGAACAACTTGCCGCAAGATTCAACTAATACAAAATCTTTTTCGATTTCGCTGGGATCTACTTGCTGTAAAGTAATAGGAGCATCTGCTTCTGTCACTTCGTCAGCTTTAAAGATACCATTTGTAGTTGCATACATCTTGCCGCCATATCTTATAATGCCATTTTCGTCGGTATAGCTTCCGGCGTAGTTTTTATCCACGACATCGGTAAACTTACCTTTAGCATTTGCAATATAAAGAGTTGGGCCATTATCTGCTACAACAATAGCGATTTCACCGGGTTTAGCATTTGTGATAGCTTCAATATCGTCAGTACTTTCAGCATAACCTACTGATACTGCAATACCTTCTTTATAAAGAGTTTCGTCGTTAAGTTCTACCGGATTTTCAGCTAAATCATATTTTTCTACAGAGAAGGAATATGCTTTTGCTGCAGTAGCATCGTCTTCTGCAACTTTAGGAGTTACGTTGATCAGACCGTTCATTAACAGCACATCGTTGGCAACCGTTGTTTTAAATGCAGCTGCTTTCGGGATTTTGCCGCCAATTTCCTGATCTGCACAAATGCCACTGGCCAGTACGTGATACTTAATTTTTGCATCCTGCAGGATAGAATATACACCGTCGCCTACCGGCTGAATTCGCTGTACATCGTCCAGAGGAGCTTCTTTTACTTTCGGCAGAATTTCGTTTCCATTGCCATCAACACGACGTTCGGCAATAGCGGTTACAGCGTAACCTTCGCCTAACTTCTGATAAATCTGGAACGGAGTTAAAGAAGTCTCTTCGTAATCTATTTCGTCATTTTTGAATGCACGAGCGGATATACCCTGCTCCTTCAGATAGTCATCGGCTTCTTTCATTGTGATGTTCGCAGATAATAATACTTCACGCATCTGACGAACATTTTCATAATAAATCGGGTATTCGGATGCTACATCAGAGTTAAATTTCAGTTCGGTGTAGTAATTGCCGGTGAAACCAGTAAACGGTTTCGGATCGTCTTCGCTTAAGACCAGATGCGAAACTACGTTGGTACGTTTTGTGCATGCAGATTCACTGCGGCCCATAAAATATACGCCGGGGAACAGACAACCCAGTGTGATGTCATATGCATCCGGAGAAGATGTTACATCATTCCCGTTCTCGTCGACAATTGCCAATTCTACAACGTTGTTATAAACGTGGTCGTTTACAATTTCGATAACATCGACAAGTTTGCTGTCTTTTGTAAATCCATAATCATTTGCTAAACGAATTTCATTAACCATGACAGAAGTGCTTGATTCAACAAGACCATTCATCTTCTCGCGAATCGTAGCACGGATTGCCGGTTTATAAATCGTAATAGCTTCTGCACCAGGAGTATTTACAAATTTGACGTATACTTCCTTGCCTAAATTGGAAGGATATCTGGAACGTACACGCAGTTTAAAATCGGTATCGGTTACAAAGCGGAAGTCTTTATGCATTTCGATGCCATTGATACGCATGCCGTAAATAGTACGACAACCACGATCCCAAGCATCCTGGATGCCGGCCACGAGATCTGTTTCCTTGCGAGTCACAGAATCGTAAGACTTGCCATACAGATATGCACCATGAGTCGGGCTGTATACCGGCACTAAGTCACCGGTCGGCCCATCAAATGCAGTACCAATTACAACGACAGAATCTGTAGTACCCCACAGAGACGTATCCCAATCGGCTGCATAAACAGACTCGATTTCCGTAACGACACCAGGCAAATAATCTTCGTTACTAAAAATGCTCATTTAGTTAGTTTACTCCCTAATTAAATAGATATTTCTTCGATAGTTGTATCGAATACGGTGGTCAGTTTCTCTATTTCAATATCGTACTGGAGGCTGCGTACAGACAGCCACTGGCGATACCGATCATAGGTCTTATCCGTGTAATGGCGTTTGAAGACGAGCTCCGCAACGCCTTTGCTCTTAAAATAACCAGTATAGGTGAAAATCGTATCTTCTAACGTAGTCATTACCGCGTTAGCTGTAGCATAATCACTGGCAACGATGTTGAATTGGATAACACATGAAAAACGTTGTGACCAAGTTCTTCCATGTCGAATTTGTTGGTCAGGATCAACTTGTTCTGTAATTTCTTCCAATTGCCGAGGCTTTAATTCAAGTTTAGGTACACGATTTACAACTTCGTATAGAATCACCGGATGATCCAACGTTTTATCATCGTCTTTTAATACGGCGCCCTCATTGGGATTTAATTCGGCATTCCATGGTTTCATTGCCTTGCTGCATACTTCTGCCAGCATTGAAATAAAGTCTTCTAATGTTGCGTTTTTTGTTGCTTTTAACGGTTTACTAAAATCTTTTTTAGGAATTGGTTTTCTCGTTAATTTTTCATGATGAGATAATAATTCTTCGAATTGATTATGATGTATGATCATAAAATCACCTCGTCTACATATTTTTCTGTTGTAAACTTTGGCCATATCTCATAATGGATATGAATTCCGATAGAACTGTCTGCATATTGTTCTGTATCTACAGAAATGATTTTATAATCGTAAATAATCCAATCCACAAAAGATTTTAAATATTCCTCTGATTGTTCTACAATTTTAACAAGTTTATAATTTGTAAATGCCGTACCAATATAATCATTCATGTCCGGCCAATTTCGTTTTAGCCATTTAATGATTCGGTCTACCATAACCGTTTTTATAAAAAAGTCGCCGGCGAAATTTTTTAAATTTTCAACGGTTGTAGGACGCAGATAGTTATTTCTAAACCAAACAAGATCCATATTTACATCACAATAATCTGTATCCCAATATGCATTGCCGATAAAATCCGGTAACGGATAATCTCCTAAATCGTTAAGCAACATGCCGGCAAGCACAACATTCGCTTGTGTATAATTCTGCAAACCATTGGATACATAAATTAGATTATTTTTTTGTAAATTGTAAAAATATCCATTTGTTGCATCAATTTCTGATTTTTCATACGCTAAATATTCTGTTAACGTATTGAAGTAAGACGCATGTATTCCTGTCATAATGACGGTGGACGGAACGTTGTTTGTCATCCATACCAGCAGCTGCGCATATAAATATCTTTTTTGTTCAAAGATATTATCGTAACTGTCCGACAAGCGAAGTCCAATAGGAATGATATATGTAAATATGTGCTGGTTAAAAAGTTCTTCTTCTTCCTTAAGATCATCCCAAGAATCTAGATTTAATACGGAAATATTTTCTGCATTAAAATCATCTTGTAAGATGCTGAATGGTTCAATGAATATGGAATCTTCGCCGTATGTATCGATTAAAGATTGGCGTTTTTTATAATCTATAATTTCGCCTAAGTTGATTTTATGATTATCGATTCCAATCAGCAAAATTGTATCGCCAGTCATTTTTTCTTACCTCGAATCGCCCGATAAAAATTAACCAGGAAGGGACGTGTATCTGCTTTTTTCCGGACGACTTCGCAATAATAATATACTGGTATATTGCTGTCAGAACAATATCTGTCTACTTTTACGATTTCTTCTATTTCATTGTTCCAGATAAGAAGATCTCCACGATGTACTTTATATTGGTTCTTAAAAAAATACCAACCTTTTTCCGTAGTAATCCCCATGTTTTCATATGAAATATTATCCGGTTGACGTACGCCTTTAATTTTTTTAATCTTTATTTTCTGTCCGGTACCAAGACAGCGTGGACACATCGGATTACCCTGTTTTGTGTCATAATTTTTGCAGACACAATCGATTTTCGGATCTGGTTGTACAATATACATATCGTATTCGAGAAGGTCGATCAGTGCGATAATGTTTTCGTCGAAATAGCGCATGAACTACCTCCTTATACCGGAGTCGGAGGCTCACGGTTAATATCGTTAATAAGCTGTGCAAACGTAGTTGGATCCTGCGTTTTATAAGCTTTTTTAGCCCATACAGGTTTGGCTCTGCCTTCTAACGTGTATCCGCGGATTGCGTCAAGCCACATCTTTAATTGGGCTTTTAAAAAATCAAGTAAATCATCGATATTCGATGCGTATTTTTCCGTATTTTCAAATGAAATTTTGCCAAGCGTACCTTTAATGCCGGCGCCTGCTGCTTTATTTATAAATGCATTCAGCAGGCAATCCAGCATAACCTTTGTAATAACGAAATTTTGAATCGGTACAGTAATTTCCGTAATCGTTGCAGACTGCCCTACTCCAACAGAATTTTCTACGACGAAATCAGCATATTTGGAGGCTGCACGGATATAATATAAAATCGTGTTTTCCGGAACACCAAATGTATCCTGTAACATTGAAACATCAGATACACTACAGTAAGATGGAGATAATTCTGTTACGGTACGATATTTTAATTCTTCGAGCTGTGCCTTTCCATCTGCCGATTTTAATCCTTTTACGCGGATTTCGTATTGGGAATTGTCTTTGATTCCGTCCGGCAATGTTATAATCAGGATATTATCAAGGATTTCGTATTCCGCATTTTTTATGATTTCCATAATTAAAAATCCTTTCGTATAACGATGACGGAATCTATCGATGTTGGATCCAGAGGACGGTCAAATTCAAATATGAATTGGTTGTTTTCCGGTGTCGTTCCATTTTGTGGATATGCAAGAATTTCTAAATCTTGTTCTACTTCGATTTCTTCAGCAGCCTGATCATCGAGAATTTCCTGTCCCAATAATTCTACTTTTGCGTTATAAAAATCTTCGAATGCGCTGGGCGGTTCTTTATCTCCACCTAACGGATTAATTGGAAATTCTGGTTCCGGTTCTTCTTTATAGATAAATGTTGCAATATTAGACCATGGCCCATATTGCTCTCCGCGTTGCGCTCTTGCACGTGCATAATATTGCCCAGGCAGAAGATCCGGATGAATTACGAAAGTAAAATCGGTTTGTGTGACTTCAGAATGATAGACTGTATTGTAGAATTTATTTTCTACGGCTAATTCTACGTAGTAGTTACCGAACGGAACTTCTTCGGAATCTTCTAACACGAAAGATAATGATTGAATTTTTTCGTGCATATAAGGGCTAACGATTTTTACTTTGTTTGTAATTTCGCTTTTAAAAACAAGCCGGCGCCGTATTGTATGCAGTAGATGATGCCCGATAATGTTTTCAATTTCTTTGTTAATAATAACAAAATATTCTTCATTCGGGCTGAACCAATCATCAAATTCAAGCCGGATTAAATCGTTTTTTACCGTAAAACGGAACGGGATATGATTATCGTCTCGTGCCCGTGTTACGATGATCGAGTCCCCTTTGACGGAATCCGATCTTATGTCGAAGTTGAACGTGAGATCGATAAACTTCTCCGCTGCAACCGACTGAATCGATAAAAGATTGAATTCCTTGAACATGGGTTAGCTCCTTATTCGGCTTCCGCTTGTTTTTTACGCCGGCGTTTTGGTTTTGCTACCGGTTCTTCTGTTGCAATTTCTTCGGCAACCGGTTCATTCATAACCGGTTCTTCCACGGCTGTTTCTTCGACAATGGGTTCTACAACAGGTTCTGCTTTGATTTCAACTACTGACTCTTCTTGTGCCGGTTTTACCGGTTTGGCCGGCGTTTCTTTTTTTACGGCCGGCTTCTCTTCGACTTTCGGAGCCACATTTAAAGAGCCGGAAACTAAGCGCAGACGACCGGAACGAATGCTTTTACGGATTTGAACCGTATTCATGCCGGCATAAATTTTAGCAGTCGGCCGGCTCGCATTTAAATAAATGCGGGAATAATCATCGTAATAGCCCACTTCACCGGGGGCCAGACGGATTTCAGCAATTACAGTTGCCATGAATATACCTCATACGTAAAAATACGACGGCAGCGTAATGTCTGCCGCCGTATCTGATTAACGGTTTTAAATATTAAGGCTGTACCGGAGTATTTTCGATCGTACCGGATACGTCGCTCTGTACTTTTACTACAGGAGGTACCGGATAGGTCGGAGCTACGGCCAGATTGCGTGCTACCACAATACCACGGCCATTGTCCTGGATGCCTACGCCGTAACGCTCTTTTACCTTTAACAGGCGAATATCACGTTCCGGATCGGTCCAGTTATCGGTAGACAGTGCTTCACGCTGTGCAATAACGCCAACTTCGTTCGCGTCCAGCACGTACATATCAAATCTCTTATTAACTTTATCGAAACGTACAAATGGGCTGAAGTTGATACGAATCGGCATCGGCAGACGGTTCTGAGTCTGCTCCGGAGTCATAATCAGCTTCTGCGGGCCCTGATCAGCTGCCAGACCGGCAAAGCCAGGAGTACCCTGAGTAGCACCCCAAGGATGCATCTGGGAAGCACCCATAGCACCGTAAGTCATGCCATTGCCAATCATGGAGTTGCGAGCAAATACAACCCAGGTCAGCGGATGCATAATTACGTCGGTTGGAACACGGTTCTGACCCATTAATGCCAGTACGAGATCCAGGAAGTCTTCTACGGACAGTGTATCGTTATAGGAACCGTCCTGATCGCGGCCACTGGTACCGGCTTCCGGTTTCTGACCACGGATTGCGTTATCGAATACAGGATGACCATGGTCAGAGAATGCGTTGAAGCATAACTCTTCTTTGTAACGAGCCATAGCACGGCCCATCTTGGCAATATTGATGCCCATGATATCCCAAGCACCATCGGTTACAGCCTCTTCGGTAATGGAAACTTTCAGACCGATTTTCTTTACACGGATCTCGAAGGTTCCATTTTCCAGTGTGCTGTAATCAACGGACTCTTCCGGATAACGGCCGCCTTCAGAAATTTCGTGCGCTACGAGTTCACCAACGATAGGAATTACGTATACGGCGGAATTTCCGGAAGCGATATTTACAGTCTTCATGAAACGGGTAGCCAGGTAGACCGGTTCTGCCGCTTCACGCAGTTTGCCTTCAATTACTTTCGGGATTAATTTGACAACGTCGGTAGTGTGCAGAGTTTCCTGTACGGTTACGTACCCTTTGTCAAAATTACCGATAGAGTTCAGGCACATTTTTTCGATCATATCAAAGGACTCAACTTTTACCTTGGGTTCTTCTTTGATCTTGCCAGCTTTATAATCAGCCCACTGAGCCTTAGCAGCTTCGCGCAGCGTATTATTCTCGGTGAGCATTTCTTGGATTTTCATTAGATAAAAATTCTCCTCGTAAATTTATATTAAGCGCGCGGGCCGGTTTCAGCCAGGAGGAGGGGCATCTGGCCCGCTGGTCGCTTAATTATTTCGTTAACAATACGTGTACGGAGCCTACGCAGCCGTCCCAGTCCATCCAGGTCGGTACGCCAGCCAGGCCGCGTTTGGAATACTTAAAGTAAACAGATACGGGCAATTGTGTATCGGCAGTTCCGTCGAATGCGTAAGTGCCATTAGCTGCTTTTACAACCTCGATTTTCACGATACCCATTAATGCATCACAGAAAGTAACTTTTAAGGCGCCGCTGTTCAGAGTCGCGCCTACGGTGCAGTTGGTCCAATCGGTAATGGTAGCACCATCAGCACCTACGGTCTTAATCTGCAGAGTATCTGCAACTACGTTTACATGATTCAGACGGAAATATTCTTCAACGTAATCTACGTCTGTATCATGTTTGTGAATTTCGCCGGCTTTCATTTCCGGCATTTCCTGTACAACTGCATTATAACCGTCGGTCAGACCAGGAATGCCCAGTTCAGAATACTGCCATTCGGCATCCATCCGAGGATCGTAATTACCATTGCGCAGGTTAGCACCCAGCATATGCAGATTGCTGTTGTTAAACGCTTTGTCGAACGGATAACCAGGATATTCACCGGTGCTGTTGTGCGGGCTGTTATTGATGGAATCTTCGTTGCGGCGGTTAGTGTCGCGATATACGGTCGGATTGAACTCTTCATAGTTCAGACGATCGGCCAGTGCCCAAGTAGCCCATTTTGCAGAACCTTCCGGTAACAGTGCTTTGCTTGTTGCATAAACTTCGCCGATAACCTGACGACGTTCTGCTTCATATTCGCCAATAGACATTGCAGCTACCAGAGCCGGATCATTTAACGGAGAAGCGGTAATACGACCGTTTTCGTCGGATTTAACCAGGTCACCAGGCAGTAACATGCCATATACGGAACCCCACAGATTATTTTCTGCTTTATCTTTATATGCGAACCAAGGCATTTCTACCATAGCGTCGGTGCGTACCGGACCAGGCATGATGCCGTTGTAAGCATCGATATCACGGGTATATTCATTCCGTTCGATCATACCGATCGGAATATTGCCAACGCGTACATCGTTAGCAACAACGCCATCTTTTTCCACACGACCAGTTGTAGCATTTACGGCATAACCTTCAGCAGTCAGCATAGCAGCTGGGCTCTGGAAGGCGCCACTTGTACCAGTACCAAATGGTTTATAGAATTTTGCAGTATATGCATCATCCATACCAATCAGTGGGCACCAATCTTTTTCTACGTTGGCTACGGTCTGATTAGAACCTTCATTAGAAACTAATTCTAAAGATTTACCGGTTTCGGCAGCAGTAGTTACGACCGTTTTATATTTATCAGTCGTTTTACGCAGACGTACTGGAACGCCGCCATTTGCCAAAGTCAGAACATTGTGAGGAACTTTGGTTTCAAAGTCCACAGTGGACATGTTCGGATCAACGGCTACGATACGGCCTTTAGGAACTACGATCTGATTGAAACCGTATGCAAAGCCATACCGGAACAGTACAGGCATACGATCGTCAAAATCATATTTAATAGGAGGCACATCATGGTCGGTCATGGACAGACGGTTGTTCGTGCGATTAATACGGACTTCGTCAGAACGATATCCAGGCAGATTAGCTACGAACTGTTCGCCATGTGCGCCAGGCTGTAAAATATCCTTCGTGTAGAAGGAATCATTAGGTTGTAACGCCATTTTTCTAACTTATTCTCCTTAAGATTAAGAAATTAAACTAAGCTGCGGAAGAGCTTTTCAATACCTTCAGACAGATTCACGTCACGGTGTTTCTGTTCTGTTTTTGTAGGACCACCATCTTTAGGTGGTAAGGTCGGATTTGGTACGCTGCCTTCCTGAAAATCAATATTACGCAATACAACGATTTCTTCGCGAATATCTTTGATAGCATCCTGCAAAGATTCCATTGCACGATTTGCAAGTTCTTCTTCTTTCAGTTCAGATTTACCAGCGATTTTGCGCAGGTCATTTAACATACCAGTCACAAAAGAGCGATATGATTCCTGTACTTTCAATCCACTTGCTTCTGCCGCTTCTTTTTCCTGGCGGGCAACTTCAGCTTCTGCTTTAGCTTCTGCAAGAGAAGTTTCTGCTTCAGCTTTTGCTGCTTCCGCGGTAGCCAGCGATTCTTTATCTTTTACGCCGGCTTCTTTTAATGTATCGAGCTCGGCCTGAATTTTAGCAACGTCTTCCTTTAATTGCGCGTTTTCTGCTTTTAATGCTTCTACGTCGGCAGGTTCAGGAGCCTGTGCTTCTTTGAGCTGTTTTTCCAGTTCTTCGATTCGGGCTTTTGCTTCCTGTAACTGTTTTTCTAAATCCATTTCAGTCGGATGATTTCCTCCGGTTTGTTCTTGTAGGGTAAGACCCTCGGTACCATCATCGCCCGCTGCCAGCCGGATGTCCTTCTCACCTACCCGGTAAGTGCGGATGTTTTTTGCAAACGGGTCAGATGGTACAATTACATAACTAATTTCTTTGGGGTCGATCGCATAGATGTCCCAGAAACAGTATTGCCCATCTTCCGTTTTTGCACCGCGGATATGTCCGTTAGGACATCCTTCGGTTGCATCGGTGATTTGGGCGCCGCATACACTACAGCGAACGTCGCTGGCGGAAACGCCAATCGATACTGTTTCTAACAAGCGGCTGAGGACATCGTGCTCCGCTTCGTGGTCGGGGACCGCGATCGTAAAAATCAGACCACCGGCACCCTCCACACTGGTATGGTCAGTATACTCTGTATGATAAACGCGACCTATGATTTTGCCGTCCTGATCATTGTGAAACTTGATCACCGGCTTTAAATATGGTTGCGTCCAACGAGGTACGCTTTCCTTCAGTGCGCCCGGCATATACCGGGTATAATTCCGTGTATGGAACGGGTGCGAATGGATCCCTTCGATATCTACCATCAACGTGCCGGCCACAGGTTCTGTTAAATCGCTGAACGTAGCTTCTTTAAAAGAGATATTGGCGCCTTCATCTTTTTTAGGGACAAAATTGCCATATTCTTTCAATAAAATGCTCATGACTTACTCCTCTGTTTTTGGTCGTTTGATACTGCATGTGCAGTACGGTGAGAAAGGAGGGATCTGATCTATGTCAAAATTATCAGTTTGAATGGTAGCTTTGCGGTCCTTATGTGTATCGGTCAATTCAAGCGGGACAGTTTTTACGCCCTGTACTGCGTAGCCTTTTATCGTCCCGTAATTCAAGGCTTTTTGTGCAAAATAAACGCAAGCGAACCGTAAACGATATTCCATGTAGTCAAAACAACTGTTGATGTCGGCATCCTTTGCCTCTACTTTAGCAGCCAAATCCTTGACGAATCTTGCTACCGTGGTATTGGCAGCGCGGATAACTTCATCGCAATTTATGTCAACACCGCCATAGGCTACCTGGTGATCTGATAATTGTGCCTGTGCGTAACCTTGCCTGGCAGATTCCTGAAGATACATTTTAAGAGCGGTTTGAAATTCTGCTGTGTATTCGGTTACGCGTCCTTTAGAGAAATTACCTTTCTCAATACACTCATTACGCAGGGTCTCATATTTTTTATACATTTTTGGAAAATCTGTTCGATATTCGTTCTCATGCCGGTCTTTTTTCAAAAGGCGCTGGAGCGTTATATCTTCATCTTCCTGTACGGGAATCATGGATTCTCCTATTTTTGCCGTCGTAGTCCCGTTTTGATTTGTCGGACGTGCAATACTTGTTGCTTCTTTCGTCGGCTTGGAAGATGCCGTTTTTCCATTCTTAATATTTCCGTTGCCGGTGATACCTTCTGCTTTAGCTTTGGCATCGATTAATTCAATTGCGTTGGCAGTTGTAATCATATTGCTATACAACCGTTCTTCATCGACGCCTTCTGATTCACGGCCTAAGCTGCGGCGCATTTCTTCGAAGGTAATCGCGTTGGATTGGAATTTCAGAATTTCATGATTTTCCATCTTGACCTTGGTATCAAGATTTACTTCATTGAATTCAAACGATACCCAATCATCCGGTGTAAAAATTGGATTGAAACCGCCTTCCAGCAACAGCTCGTTAAAGACACAGTTCTCGATAAAGATGGATATCATCTTCTGGAAATATTTTACGGTATCGTGTTGGATATTTTCCATTGAATCCGCATCTTGTTTAGAGCCGCCGCGTCCCATCATAGCTTCTGACATATTTAATGCGGTAAAGACGCGTCTTTCATAATACTGGAGATAAGGCGCTACGTCGATAGCTTTACCTTCTGCACCAATTGCCTTAAACGCCGTACGTTCATTCGTGATAATAATACCGTCAAGCGGCATTTTATTTAACTGATCCTGCGCATCAGCAATTTCCTGATCGGTTGCCATCATGTTTTCCTGTGGCAGGCCAATGATCATCTGATATAACGGAATCGTAAAACGATAAATCAGACTCAGCGTGTTGCCTTCAATCTTACGAAGGATCCGAACGTCTTCCAATGCAGCTAATACGCGTGGGGTGCCGAAGTTATTATTTGCTTCACGGTCGATATAAAAATGAATAACGTCTTCAGCTTTATATTCTTTTTCTTCGGAACCTTCCTGTTGTTTGTAACTTTTGATAGCGCCGGAATTGTCACGTCTGATTTCTATTGTTGTAGGATCGGTACGAAAATAACCGCCGACCGGTTTTTTGCCTAATACCGGTTTTGCCTGAAGGCCGCCCATAATTTTATCGATACGGCTCTTGACCCAAAATGCATTAGAATAAAAAACGAGATCGCGTGCTAATTCTTCCAGCATGATATCCCACGGAATACCGGTACCAAATGCCATGATTGCAAGCCGTTGTTTTAAATATTCAACGGCTTTTTCGTTTTTGGAAGAAATTTTATAGCCGGCTTTAAATACCATCTGAAACGTTTTATCGAGAGCAACTTTAATATAGCTGTCTGTCTCGATTGCGTTACGCACTTCAGATAAATCAGATTCTGCCGCTACATAATCGTCGGAATCCGGTTTATAGCCAAGATGTTTAATTTGAAACTGCTTTAAATTCGCATTTGTAATTTGCGTTGCGCCGGCTTCTTTTACTTTGACAGGCGCAATCGCGTTTGCAATTTTCTGACGTAGGTTGTTAAAAGACAGGTCCATTATGCGCCTTGTCCTTTCATTTTCATTTTCTTTTCTGGATTCACTTTGCCTTTAGCGGCTGTTTTTGACGTTTCTTTTGCCGACTTAACTGTATTATCCGACTCTTTTTTCCCGGTATCGTTTGATTTTTTCTTATTGTTGCCGGCAGTTGTATTACTAACTTCTGCTGCTTCATATTCTTTTTTCGCAAAAATATTTATTTCTTTTGCAAGTAAAGAACATTTTGATATCGCCAACTTTAATTGTGTATCCAACATTTCTTTTGATATCTGCGACATGGAATGAAGCAACTTGTACACATTAGTACGTGCGGAAATATAATTTTGCTCCATTTCATTACGGGAATCAGCCAGAAAATTTTTATCATACATTTCAATATAATTGCCGGCTGTTTTTTGCTTATACTGTTCTTTTAAATAACGTATACGTTTTTGAGATGCTACGTTGTAAGCAGTTAAGATCGCATCGGTCGTATATAAATCATGTGTTTTTCTAAAAATATCCTGATATTCGTCAATAATATCCTGATTCTTTACGATGATATCATTTAAATGTTGCGAATTAGCCGGTATACCAGTTACGGTTTCACCTTCATATTTGTAATTTAAATATTCTGGCGCATCTAAACCGATTTCGTCCATAGTTGCTACTAGCTGGTAAACATAGCCTTCCATAATATTATTGTATTCATCGGCAAAATCTTCTTGCATTGCAGAAGATTCTAATAAATATTGATCACGAGCTAGGTCCCAGACGTCTTTATTTTTAACGACATCGAAGATGAAACCTGATGAGGACATTGTCGGCCATTTATCAACCGACTGTTCGGACTCAATTTCTGTTTCGTTTGTTTTTTGAATATTTGGGATTTCTTGCTCTTCATCTTCAGGAAGCTCCTTAATTTTTTCTAATTCATCAACGGTAATGCCGGTCCATATTATAATCGTATCTAAAAAATCATCGACCGTATTCTTCATTTGAGGAGGCATGACTTCTGTAATTTTACGGATACGCATTAATTTATTGCCGGCTTTTATCGAATTTTGAATTGCGTCGTCAATCTCATCCGGAACTTCTTGTACGGGAGACTGTGTAATTTTCTCTTCTTCCGTCCGATTATCCGGTAATTGATGCGGGACAATGGCGTCCGACCGGTAATCGCGCTCGAGGTTAGTTTCCGGGCGATAAAAAATTGATAAATCTTTTTCATCCATTTAAAACATTCTCCGGTTTGTATTTCCGGAATTATTACCGCGGCCGAACCGGCTACCCCAGCCGAATCCGCCGGATTTTTGTAACGGTTTACCTAAGGGAACTTTAAAATACGTTTGTCGTTCTCCCCGTCGTTCAGAGAAATCGACTTTGTTAAGCCACGGATTTTTTACGCCGTTTTTCATGAACGATAAATCGACGGACTTATCTTGCCCTATCTCTTTATTAGAAACGATGATTTTCGACGTAAAATCTAATTGTTTTACGGTCTTCGTAATATCGGGAAATTCGAGTACGAATGCAAGATATGCCAAACCGAGGCAATCAACGAAATGTTCGTTTTCATCCGTAAACACCGGCTGCCCATTGGCACCGATACGAACGACGGAATAATCGATAAGCTGTTTATATAATGTATCGTCGTATGGCGATAATATAATACGGCCGCGCTCAAACGCAATCGTAAGCTGGTTTACCATAAACGGTTTCATCGGTTCCATCGTAACCGTTTTCTTTACGGGATCCGGTATCGGAATTTTATTGGAGAAACTAAATCCTTTTACTTTGACCTTAAGCCCGGTTTCCGGACGCTGGTCACCGATTAAGTGTAATCGTTCAATCTGGTACTCACCGGCCCCCCGGTCTACGTAGATCCAGGAAGGTGTATAGATATTGTTCAGATGAACGATCATGTTGATTGCGTTATCATACGTATATTCCGATTTCGGTATTTCGATACGATTCATGACGCGGAACCGTTTATATTCCATATCGAAATCCAAAATCAATATTGAACTTGACGCTCCATATTTATCCCAGTCAACTGCCATGGTTCGGAATATATTCTGCGGTACCCGGTTTCCGACCGGTGCAATATTTCTCGGAATATCGCGGCCTTCTTTTTGGCGTACGAATTCCTGAATCTGTGTTAACGGTGCATACGTAAAATTATCGATTTCACGAGCTTTATCGACACAGTCTTTATTGAATACGCCGGTATCCTGCGGACCGAAATCGGCCAATACTTCATGGATATAACCAAGCTCAGTTAATTCAGAACGGAACTCGGCTTCCATCTGATCGCTCCAGTTCGGATTATGCGTACTCGGATGATAATGTTCGGAATAACCGGAATCTTCCTGGCAGATTTTCCAGAACCAACCCCGTTTACCAGTCGGCGTCGAAGAAGCAACGATGGAAATATCGGCGCGTTCAGCAGCCAACATTGCAACGTTTTCAAAATCGGAATCGCCCATATAGTCCATCTCGTCGCAGATGATCATATCGGCACGCTGGCCACGAAGAGAAGCGGCACCAGAATTGGACGATGCCCCTGTCGTAAAACCTAAAATTTTGGAACCGTTGCTAAATTCAATAGCATATGGATTTTTCGTAGAACGTACGACTTTGTCCTTAACCATAGGTGATGCATCGATTAAGGCACGAAGCCGGTCAAAGATTAAACGGATCTGATTTTCGTAGGGCGCTACAAACATAGCCACGAACTCTCGGTTCGTGTTCGTTTTATATAGCGACTCTACGACCATTACTTCTGTCTTCGGGATACCGTCTTATTATAAGTGAATCCGCTCTATTTATATACCGCGCGCGGTTTATTATAATGCGAAACATATAAGACGGTTCCAGGACTATCTCTTCTATTAGATATTCGTTAATTAAAAGTCGTTGATCAGGACAGAGCCATTGTCGCCGTCAGCAGAAGCTGCTTCGTCCTGAATTTTAATCTGGCCGCTGACTTTTGCAACTTCGGTCTGGATGGCACGATACTGTGTCATCAGCTCGACCATTACTTCGGTAATTGCCTGTGCTACGTCGGTGATGAATTCATTACCTTCAGCCAGTACATCCTGTACGGTATCGGTTGTACCTTTGAACTCCTGATTCACGTTCAGGGAAGGAACGGATGCGTTCAGTTCAACGGTAACACCGGATACTTCGTAAGACTTGGAAAGCGTAATTTTCGGCGCGCCTAACTGGCGGATCGCCTTTGTCTCATCGGTCGTAAAATTACTGCAATACATGCTTACGGTTAAAGCACTGTCTTTTAATGCTTTCGTATATTTTAAATACATGTTTATCTAGCTCCCTCGAGGTTTAAGAAAAATCGTTTCGAGATATATCGTAAGAATATCTAATAGGACATATGTTAGTGCGTACGCACGTAGTCTCTGAACCTTCTCGTTATTAAAAACGAGCGTGGCTGCGGATTATCGTAGAAACAGTCTAAAATTTAGACTATTTCTCCGGTTTTCCCGCAATTTATATGTCGCCGGCGAGATGTTACACACCGGTGCGTCGGCCGCATCGATATACCTTACGTAAGCTCGTATCCTGAAGCATTTCCGCCTGATACCATCTTGCGGTCCATGGCGTATACGCTTTTTTAACGGCGTCGTAAGTTACGAGATAGGCCTTCGCCCATAAGACAGGATTGTTACGGATCCGCTGAATCATTTCGCGTTCTACCTTCGAAAGTTCTTCAGACATAGTTTCCTCCTGTATTATGGTTAATGAGCCGGCGCAATATAAAACGCGCCGGCATAATATATCTCGTTTAATACATTACGCTTCGGCGCGCATTTATATTTAATTCCGGTTTTTAACAGCCTTTACGGCCGCCTTTACGTTTCTTAGAATAAACCATAATACTTTTTTCTATTTAATTAATATATGGGTTGTTGTCCATATAATTGCGCATTATTCTGATGTCCGCGGGAAGAATTAATTGCGGCAAGCAACGCAGCGCCGCCTACGGCAGTACCTAAAGCTACGCGCATACCGTCAGACCATGAAGCTTCTGCTGATGATTGATTAATTTTTGCTAAAGCATCTGGATCACCATTGGTTGCAGCTATTCTGGCTTGCCGTTCATTTGCATCATTAAAGACATTTTTCCATGCTTGTTTGTTACGAGCTCTTGCTTCTTCTTTTGTAAAAACTCCAGTTTCGTACATTACTTGATTTAATCCGCGATTAGCTCTCAATATATTTTCTTGTTCCGGCAAATTCTGCCCCATAAAAGTACTAGCAAAAGTGGGTTGGTTTATTGGTTGAGGCGCTTGTTTAAGCTGCTCAAAAAATGCACGGCTATCTTCTGGCTTTGCCCACTTATTTCCATTAACAAGATTTTCTAAGTATGTAGGTTCATATATTCCGGCAGCTTCTTTGCCTAGAACTTGTTGTTGAACTTTATAATAATCAAGATATTTTGGATTTGCAGATGCTCTTATCTCTCCAAGATATTGAGATAAATTAGAATTCGCGTCTAAATTTTTGAAACCTGTAAAATCTGTATCTGCTAATTCATTTTTTAATCTTGACGTAAAATTTGTTAGTTCTTTACTATTTAATGGGCGTCCAATATCTGTTTCTATTGCTTTTTGAGCATCTGTAAGCCCTCTATAATAATAATCCCTAACAAGATCATCTGCTTGGCTTTCAGTTAAATTAGTAATATCTTTTCCTGCTTTATTGGCAAATGCTTCTAACTTAGCAGGATTGAAAACTCTTTTAGTATTTAATCCTTCTTTAACGGCCGGATCTACTGTAACATCAAACAAGGAATTTAAAGATTTTGTAAAATGTTTTATGCCTTTTTTGTCTGTAGTTGTGATAAATCTTTCAACCGCTTCTTGTAATAAACTTGCCATTTATTTTACCTATGCATAAACCTGGCTTCATCTCCCATTAAGGATTGCTGAAGCGCATATTTTGATTGTTCGGCTAAAGCCATCCCAGCTTGCCGCATCGTATATATCTGTTGTGAATCAACGAATGTATTCGTACGGAACGGAGCCATATTCTGTCCTTCCCGTTCTAATTGACGCATCGTCGTACTTATATATTGTCCGGCCGATAATGCCGCGCCCGGCGCCGCTTTTACGAGTTCGTATCCGATATACGGAACGATGCCCATCAATTCGGGCAATACGAAATCGAGCGTCGCATGCCCTAAGGCACCTAAACGTGTCTGACCTTCAGCACGATAATCTTTATAGGCCCCGATTGCGAGAGCGCCAAATATACCTGTACCGATATGTTTTCCTACGAAACCGGCTACGGTTTGAGATTTATTCGGGTCTAACGGTTTTCCAGTTGCCATTTATATTATCCTCGTCTGTTTCTGTTCATCGCAAAAACCAGATCACCGGTCGCACCCATTTCTTCTCCGAAATGCGTATAGTTAATACGTGGAGTAGGGGTGACGACTTCGCCGGTCGGCGTACCCATTTGCGACGTTTCATAATCGCGAAATGCGCCGACGGTTCCTGCGACTAATCCGGTACCGTATACAAGCGCTTTACCGCCCGACGTTAGTTCGGCGCCGAAAATCGAATTCGTATATTTTGCCGGATTATGATCGATTAATTTGCCCATAATTCCGCCGACGCCGGCCGCCATACTTGCTACGGCACCTACGCCGCTTGCTGCAGCCATGGCGGCATCGGTAGCCATGGTGGCACCGGCTTCTCCGACTTGTCCGGCATGATTGTATAATCCTTTGCCGGCTTTCCATCCCTGCTTACCGGCCCATATGGCGGCATTACCGAATGTACCGCCGACAACGGTTTTATACGCGCTTCCTATCGCGCTTAAAACACCCATTTTATATCATCGGTATTCCCGCAATATCGGGATTTCCTGCGCTATCGTGTGTAAGACCGCCAAGTACGCCGGCACCTAAACCGACCGTTAAATAAGAGCCGGCAATATTCCCGACGTTAATGCCGTCTTCTAATACGACTTTGCCACCGTTTTTAATGACTTGTCCAGTCGCATCGCGTTTTACGTTTTTCATATACGCATTTACGAGAGGATCTACGACGGATTTAGAGCGCCACATATCACTGGCAGTACCAATCGGAGTCAGCATCGATCTCGCGATCGGATTAATTGCGTCGTTCCCCTGTAAATGGCTCATACCATGTTGAATAACGTCGGCTACAACGTCGACGCCGGCTTTTATAGTATCTCTGTTTATATTCATAATCTCGGCCTCGTATGGTCAACTAATCTAAGAAATTCCGTATCCATTTTTAAGCGATGCATAGCCTGACGCCGTGAAAAACGTGCGCGGGCATTATATGCGAAATTGCCCCAGGAATTATATTGTCCCTGTATATCGGCATACCGTAGCATCTCGTTCTGATAATTGTGCGGATGAAACGGCTCCGTCCAACCGGATAAATGTTCGCCGGCTTCCATCATTAATTCCTGGAGGCTCGGTTTCGTCGTTCTGAATTTATCGGTATCTACGCCGCGCGCAATCCGGGTCGGCGCCTGATTTGTGAGCGGCTTATTCATGTTCGGGGTTCTCATTATTACTAGCTCCGTTCATTTCGTATTCTATTTAGTATTACTTTAATCCTTCCGGTTTCTTTTCTATCTCGAAGAATGAAGCATCGGAGAAAGTAGCACGCAAATGATCGATTTCCAATTTCGACGTATCGACCTTATCATGTTTCTTCGCTTTTCTCGTCGCCATCAGTCCTTCTTCGATTGCTTCCCGGCGCTTGCTCATTTTCTCGTAGGCTTCGTAGTATTTGGAAACCGCCGGCTGCGTAATTACGTCGCCGGTCTGTGGAGAAGAACCGATATTTACTTCGATAACTGGAGTCAGTTCCTGTGCGATCAATGAATTACAACGGTCGATCATGATATCGAGATGAACGAGTTCCTGAATCGCGAGCATATCTGTTGCAGTACATTCGTCGAAATGAAAATCTTTATCGTATTGAATCAGTAAGTTTTCTATCTTCGTCGTCTCCATGACGCACGGTTCTCCGACCGGCGGATGGATATTGTTCTGATACGCGAAACACGTAGAAGAATAGGGGCAGCCGGCGCCGTTACATAAGATCGGATACATAGCGTGCATACCCGTCTTTTGACTGTTTAAATGCTTCGAAACTAAATCTTTCGATAATGAACCGGCCGCAGAATAATTCCATTTATTCGGCAATTTAATCGCGGCGAGCATTTTTTTCATATGCTCGTCGGCGTCTAATAAGCGTTCCATTTCAACGCGTTGTTTATCAGATTCGCGTTTCGTTATTAGCTGATTCTCTTCGTATGCCTTAAGACGCTGATCGATTCGTTCGTCGATCGTTAATTCTTCGTTAGGTGAGGTATTCTGACCAGTCATCGTTTTCCTCGTTTACTTCTTCTGCTTTTATTTCGTAGTATTGGTCGCGTTGGTCCTGGAATTTTACCTGGAACATTCTCGCTTGAAATACGTAGACAATCTTATTCTCCGAAGATCCATAATGTTCTTCCAAGACCGTGACACCTTCTATATAATATCGATTCGTTTCGATTGTATTAATATCCTGAAGATAATATCCGGTCTCCAGCATACCACTAATCGTAATCTCCTGACCGATATCGCCAAATTCGTCGCGCTCGATTTTATTATAGAGCGCTGCCGATACAGCACCCTTAGCTACGACGGTTCCGTTTAATAATATTTCATCGTCGCTGATGCGACGTAGTGATTGACATGAAATCATAAAAAAATCCTCCCGGCTCACTGCGTTCGCCGTTCGCACGTCGCTACGCTCCGTGCTCAGCTTACAGGAAGATTACGTATTTTCTACCGTTAATTAAAAATCGTCCTATAGGAACGAAAAATCATATAAAAATATTTTTAGGTTTCGGTTTACGCCGGAGCCTTTTTTTATTTTGGCGTATTGGAATTTCGATTTTTATAAATTTTTGGAGAGGAACAATATTGATTTTGAAAATATGAAATTTTTCGAGGGGGACCTGCTTCGGTGAGTTTTTCTCCGGCCGGTTTTTCGCGCCCCGGCTGTGTTGACTTTGGCGCGTCGCCTGGCGTTTCGCTGGGTGCGGACTCTTCTCGGTTTCTGGTTTCCGGGATCTGCCGTTTGTACCCGTTGGCCTTTTGGCTGGTGTTGCCCGTTGACGGTCGTCGTGCTGTCTTCTGGGTTGGAGGTTGCTATGACTTCTCGTATTTCTTCTTTCGTTGTTTCCGTTCTGTTCGTGGCTCTGCTGGTTTTGGGTTTCACCGTTCCTGTTGCTTCCGCTCGGCCGGCGTTTACCGATGCTGAGTGGGGTGTTGTTGCTCACTCTGCTGGTATTGCTTCCGGTGCGCAGATCTCTGCGTTTCGGTCTTTGGGCGTTCGTGCGGCGCTTGCTGGTCGTCCCGGCGTTGCCGTGTTCGACGTTGACGAGTGCGTCTTGGACAACTCGCCTGTTGAGGCGGGGTTGTGCCTGCGCTATTCCGTCCCTGTGTGGGATGCGTGGTGTGTTCGTGGTTCTGCTGCTTCGCTGCCTGGCTCTGTCCCGGCGGTTCGTGCTCTGCGTGCTGCTGGTTGGCGTGTTGTGTTCGTGACCGGGCGCTCTCGTGGTTCTGCTCCTGTGTGGGCTGCGACCTGGGCTAACCTGGTGGCTTGTGGCTTTGAGTTCGACGAGCTGCACTGTGTTGGTTCGTCCCGTCGTAAGCCGGCTTTCTTCCGTGCTGCGCTTGCGTCTGGTCTTCCGGTCGTGTTTGTTGGCGATCAGCGCACTGATGCTCCTGCTCCGGGCGCTGTTTGGGCTGGCTTTGGCTGGTCCTTCGTTTTCCTGCCGAACTGGATGTATTAATTCGGCTCGGCGTTGCCCGTCCGTTGCCCCCTCTCTTTGGGGGCCTCGGCTGCTGCGTCCTTCCTGTTGGGCGGGCGTGGCAGCGGGGGCCTGTTGGTTGGCTTCGTGCTCTGCCTCTTGGCTCCCGGTTGCGCTCTTTCTTTTTTTGGTAGAGCGCGCGTTTTATTTTTTTTAGTGCGCTTATGCGCAGAAAGGAGGCCGTTATGGCTACTAAGTATCCACGTTTTATTGACCATGTTTTTAAAGATGTTACTTCTTTTGAAGAACGTTGCATCAAGAAAGATTGTCTTGCTCCTGGCGACCGTGATTGGCTGTTGCCCTGGCGTTGCTCCATGCACAAATGGACCCTTATTGATATGTGGGATGACGACGATATTGGCCTGGTTACGCTTGCTAATGCTTTTTGCGCATACTGTGAGCGCCATGGAGTTGTAGACTTTTCAAAAGATATTGCCGAGTATCGTCGTTGCCCGAATCCCGGTTCTGCTGATCATTTATTCTATAACGTAGGCTTTAATTGCTGAGCGCAAAGGAGGTTTTTTTATGAATTTGAAAGGTATCATTACCGCTTGGACCATGCTAGTAATCTTTATTAACATGGTAGTGTGCTGGGCTTGGCAGTTAGGCCCGTATGCTGCGCGGTAAAATCAAATGAGGCTCCACTATATATGGGTGGAGCCTTAAGCTTTTATTCTTGCTCGTCTTATGTAAGGCGGTCGAGAATAAGGGCTTAATAAAGACCCTAAGGTAGGCTTACAGGTGTGCCTTTCCTATTATTTTAAAACCGAGAAAACACCGTAGGGGGAAACCCAGAAAGGAGCCATTATGGCTAACAACGTAAAAATCATGCACAAATCTAATCACATCTCCGAAAAATCCGGTCGTCGGTTTGCAATTGATACCTATACCGGTAAAGAACAAACCGGTCCAATGGTATTGATGCCGATTCGAATCGGCAAAAACCTGCAGGAATGGTTGGATGAAATCCATAAGAAAGAGGAGGTACGTAAACAGGCATAACCATTTTTGCCGGTCGTCCTATATTAGGGCGGCCGGCCCTTTTATTTAGTATCGTTATTTATTTAACGGTGCTAAATAAAGGGGCCTTTATGGCTACCTAATTTAGAGCCCGGGCGAGGCCAAAATATCGCTGGAGAAAACTATGTTAAATTCTTACAATCACAAAGCCGAAATGATTAATCGTGTTAATGCTTGGTTGGAAGATTATGCTTCCGATAATGCAAACATGGAACCATTAGAAGCAATGGCAGAAGTTTTATTGGAATCAGCAAAAATGGCTGGCTACGATGTAAAAGAAGCAAACCGTTATGCTGACGATTACAGTGACGATTTTGTTCCTGCAAATCTGGTTGCTGCCATGAAAGCCTTGAAGAAGGAGGTGGAAGCAGCTTAAAGGACTGGGTCGACCGCTCTATATAAATAGGGCGGCCGGCCCCCTTATTTATTTTCGGATTTATATGCCGAAGATAAATAAAGGGACAACGGTTCCTTTAAAATGTCCATTTTTAAAATAAAAAAAGGAGGAAGAATTATGGACAAATATTTAGAAGCATTGGTAAAACGTACGCTGAGCATGAATGGCTTGAATGTAAAAAGCCATACTGGCGAAAAAGACATGCTCATGAAAATCCGCGGATTATTAGTCGCCGGTATCGACGTTAAATCCGCAGAAGTCGCTATCGAATATAAACACGATGGCGTAAACGTATTCCGCGACTGGTTCGAATCGCTGAAACTTGATCAGTTCTATATGTGGAAGGAAGGAAATATTATGAATTATTATATTCCTTCTTTCGCAGATAAGGAAAAGATTCATGCCGTATTGGCACAGTTGTTTCAGAAAGTTTGGGATATTTCCGAAGAAGAATACTTTACCCGTTTGACCAAAATTTATAAGAAAAAATATTACGGTGGACGGCATTACGAGCTGTATATGTCGGACATTCGTAATCGCAAATGTGCCAAAGAAAGCGGAAAACATTGGCATAAATAATTAACAACTGCGCCTGCCGTTCTTGTATTAAGAGCGTGCGGGCACTCTTTATTTTATAGGAGGAACAATGATGAACGAAAACAAAGAAATTGTTCAGGGGATGATCGAAGGCTTTGCAGAATATTTTGGCAGCATTGAAATTACTGAAAATCTGCTGAAAAAAGATTCTGGTACTGTTAATTATGAAACTGTTAGAATCTTTAAGTTTAAGAAGGGAGGCAAAGCTTCATTTAAAAAATAGTGCTTTTGCCCGGCTTATTTATATAGGCCGGGCCTCTCGTATAGCTCAAAAAATGTTACATTATATGTTTTCAGAATTAAGTAAATAAAGGAGGAATTCATTATGGCAAAGAAACATGTTCAGATTCCGCAGTTATATTTCGCAGATCAAGTTGGCATTGGTATCGAATTAAATGACGGTACTTTTAAAATTGAAAATGTTTTGTCTGGTACCGAAATTAAATTTCGATATTCTATGGCGGTATCGGCAGAAGAGGCAGCAAACAACATTAAATACAAGACCGCCACAAAGAAAGCCGGCGCAGACTGGAAAAACTATATTGGCTTTTTGAAAGTACATTTTGCGCCGTATCCTGGGACTACTGTGTTCCCGAAAGACGCTGAAGAATACAATAAAAAACAGGAGGAAAAGAACATGAACAAAAACGGGGTAGGGAACGAAAACGCGAACGCAATTGAAAATGCAAATGTACAGAAAGAGGAGGAGAAATCTATGAACAAGATCATCGACAACACTGTTAACAATTACATGGAAGAAGCCAAAGCAGCAGCGATTAATCCGGTTCCGAATTTCATGGACGCAGTAAACAACTTAAATGAAGAGGAGGCAGAAACTATGAACACTGAAGAAAGAGCATTATTGGAAGAACAGGCATTTCAGGGCGAAGTAGAAGCAATCAATGAAAACGATAAAGAATTAGCAAAAATCGAAAAGATTATTATTGCAGCCGGCGGTGCATTTGCTCATTTGAAGGGAAAGGTTTTCGTTATGAGCGATAACGGAGGCATTAAGTGTGATGGCGATATTGCTATCGAAGTAGCCCGTAAAGTATGGGTCGAAGCTGGAAAGATTTTTGATCAGGCTACAACAACTGCTATCAGAACCGGTTTAAAAGAATTGTTTTATAGCAACAAGGCAAAACAAGAAACAACGGCTCAGTCTAAAACTGATACCGTTGAAAAAAAAGCGCCCGAGAGCGCAGTTGAAAACAAAAAGGAGGAAACAACTATGACTAACAATCCGTATGATGCCGTTGCTGCAATGCAGCCTACATTCAATCCGTACATTACTGTGCGGTTTAACGTGATTAAGGGCGGCGAAAAGGTTCCGCAGGAAAGGTCCATTACCTGCTTGAGCATGAAAGACCGCATGAAACTTGCCGCAGAAGGCAAAGTAAAACCTATGAAGCTGGAATCACCGACGTATTACACCGGCAGTCTGTTCAATGGGAACAAAAAAGTCGGTACCTGGGCCTGGAATACGGTCCGTTGGGCATATCCGACATTGACCCTGGACACTGCCGATGGAAAAAAGAAAACGTATTCGTTCAACGGCACTGATCATGACAAACCGTTGGACAACGTGTCCATTTTGTTGATGGCCATGGTACAGGTCATTGGTACTGTTCGCGGCGTTAAATCGACCGTGAAATATTATCCGAAAAAATCCGGTAATACGGCCCCTCGGACTGTCGCCGGCACTGCAAAACCGTCTGCACCGGCTGCTACTGTTGCTACTGCTCCGGCAGTTGTTGAAACTACGCCGTCTATCGAAGAAGACGTAGCATTCTTCATGAACTAAGACGTCGCATTAGCGGCGTCTTTTTTATTTATTTTTTATTTATTTTTTATTTATTTAAGGAGGAAAATAATTATGACTATGACTATTGAAGAAATCAACGTACAGGTTCAGGCAGCTCGTAAAGAAGTGTTTGGCAAATCCGAAGAACCAACCGCAGAAGAGTTGGCTGCAATGGATGCCGAATTGCAGGAAGACATCCTTGAAGCAGAAGAAAATCAGGCTCGTGCAGCAGAAGAAGAAGTTGCTTCCGACGAAGCTGCTGCAGATGCAGAGGGCATCACGTACGAAGAGTACGTTGATAATAAAGAGGCCGGCGTTTATGATACGCTGGCCGCATTGGACGCAGAAAATAATGCGTCTGTAGTTGCCAACGATGGCAACCCTGACAAAACCTTGGTGGATGGTAACACCACTGATTCGAGCGCAAAGGAGGATGATAATATGCTCGAAGAGATGAAAACGTTAGGATGGATCGAAGATATTAACTTCGATGCCATCAGGGAACTGAGAGTTTCTATGAATGTGCCGCAGGATCCGGAAAAACGCCGGAAAGCGATCGTGTACAGTGCCGAAGCACGTATGCGTATTGCACATCTCAGCATCACGATTGAGCAGACAGGGGCTACTGCCCGCCGTCGTGCAGCACGTATGGGATACAAGCATTTACCGGCCCTGTATGAAACCGTATCGGCTCTTGTAAAGATCGATACCCTGTATGCAGGATATGCTCATGAGCGCCTGCTTGCGGCCAAGTATATGCATGTTGGTCGCGTTAAATTGCGCGATGCCAATAAAGCTGCAACTTGGGTAGACCTTGGAACCAGGGAGATTATCTCGGTATCGTTCGACGGTATCGGCGATAATGCATTAGTCCGGGCCATTGTGCCTAACGTTATCAACTATGGTCTGTGGATCATAGAAAACGTTGCGTGTGCCGGCGGATTCGCGGTGGTATATCGTGACGAGAAAGGGGAATATTTCTCCCTGAATAACCAGATCACCGGCTTAAATAAACCCTGGCAGATGGATAAATGGCTGCGCGATGGTTCTGCGCGTCATTATGTATGCTTTATTGATAGCCCGTCTGGCTATCGTCAGGGTATGATGCCGATGATTTATATTCCCTGGCAGGAAGAAGAAGACCTGTTTATTCAGTCCGAAGAACCGGCTAATCCGTATGCAGAATATATTCAGGATATCCTGAACTGCGCTACTGGCGGCATGTATAAGGTAGAGCAGACTGCAAATGGCGGCAAGTTGCTGCGCGTCGATAAGGGTATTAAGTTGGTCGGCCGTGAATCTTTAGGTGTTACGCCGTCTACGTTCTTCGGTTATGTCAAGAATCTGGCCATTTTCTTAGGCAAGTTTGGATTCTCTAATGGTAACAGTTATGTTTCCGTTCAGACGATCCAGGAAATGGCAGAAAAGAAACTCGGCTTCCCGATTTCTTTACTGGAAGCTTATAAGTTCGGTGGCCAGCATCGTATCAACAGCTTCTGGAAAGGCCATAACCAAATCGTCGACCGAGAAGCTATCTTAACTATCATCGAAGATTTGATTGCTCGCGGCATTATTAAAGGCGTTATTCATCTGAATAATACGCTGGAGGACAGCATTAAGTTTGCGAAGATGATGAACGATCCAGAATATGAGGGTTACCTCGTAGTATTCGGACTGTTGGCCCGTGTAGATTGCTTTGGCGATCTGGACGATGTTAAATGCTCCACCGATTTTAGTCAGCCGCTGGAATTACGTTTAATGGATATCTCCCATACTCCGAAGGGATTTATCCCCCTGTCCAAGCAGGGCATCGTTCAGATGCAGCTGACTGGCGATCCGTTTATCGAAATGTATAAAACGGTTGCGCCGGCTTCGTTAGACCGTACGTTCAAAGGCGTCGAATTTGACGACGTCGATGAAGGCTTGGATGAAGCCACGGATATGGACGTATCTGTCGATAAATATATCCTGTCTGCGGTACAGAGATTATGCCCGCAGGCTATGCAGTTTGACATGCACATCCGTCGCATGGCGATTTCTTCTGTAGCGGATACATTAAATAACCGGTTGAACCGCCTGAATTTAACGGTTTCCGGCCAGTATTTGAAGATCGTTCCTGACTTTGGTGGATATGTTGACACCGCATTGTTAGCTGGCGACGAATTTTATTCTCCGAGATGGAAAACTCAGGTAGGTGGATCTGAGGACGATGGTACTGGTTTTGATGCCGTTATCATTCGGTATCCGCTGGTAGACTTTGGTGCGTTCATCAAAGGGCGCGCGGTATCTAAAGACGAAATGGTTCGTCGTATCTTCGCGCTCAATGTAAGCACAAAAGTAAAACAAGCATTACTGAATATCCTGGAATCCATTACACCGGCAATGGTCATGATCGCGTCCATGGTTCCCGGAACCACGGATAAATTATCCGGCGCCGACTTTGATGGTGACGGTGTAAGCCTGCAGTCTGACCTGGCCGTTAAGAAAGTGTATCAGAATCTGAAGAGCTACTCTAATAATTTTGGCAGTTCTCGGCCCGGTAACAAAGAAGTCGAATTCGATTATAAGCTTGGTCCGATCAGCTTCCTGTATGCATGGGCGCTGGACGAAGACAGCAAGGGTCGTGAACCGAACCCTGCCATCGGCATTGTTGCCGGCCAGAATGTAACTACGTCTTCTGCATTGGCAATGCTGTATCTTGGCAAACTGACGAAAGAACAAATCTTCCATAAGTTCCTGGATTATTATGTGGAAGATGAAAAAGGCAATCTGGTCCTGATTAAAGCCAAACCTGGCAAGAACCCGTATAATCGTCTGTTTACGGCAGATGGTTCTAACGATTTAGGCGTCGACGTATCTTTTGAAGGCAGGGAAGATTCTTACGTAGAAGACTTCGTGAACGCTGCATATGAATGCGATTGGTCGTTTGAATCCTGCGTTCGTTTCCTGTGGGATTATAACGCCGTTCTGTCGAAATCAATGAACGACGTTATTGACGCCGCGAAAAACGGCGCCGTCGTCGTGGTTCCGTTCCTGAAAGTTACCCATGACCGTATTCGGTCTTCCTGCGTTGCTACGAAAGATTATGCCCGCATTGAAATGAGCCGTAGTGAATTAAAGATTGCAAGCTATACTCCTCCTTGCGGCAGCGAATCTTCCAAACGCGATCAGCAGAAATCCGGCATGCTGCTGATGGTCAATGATCCGGTCGGTATCATGAAACGCCGCATTTTCGCTTTGGCCAAAGACCGTTTAGAAAAAGCATTAGACTGCGATATCAAGACCGATATCCAGGAAGCATCCGGCGGTAAAATGCTCGACGGTTCTGTCGCATTAGCCTGTGAATTCTTCCAGGATTTGATGAAAGCGCAATCCAATGATAAACCGGCAGCGAAACGGCATGTTCTCAACATGACGTATTCCATGATTGTTGAAGACTGCGGTATTACGGATCCGGAACAGATTCTCGGCATACTGCTGAAAGCATCCAAGTATACCAAAGAGGGAGAAGATGGCGTTGTGCATTATAGCTCCTTCTATGCACAGTTTGCAGAACTGCTGCATCATTATGTCAGCAAATTCAATAAAGACATGCGCTTCGAGAAACGCGTTTATGGTTTCAAAGATGCAGAAGCATACGTCGGCAAGAAAGTAACATTTGAGAACGGTTTCAGTACGGATGGTTTCTATGTTGACGAGCGTATTAACGGTACGTTCTGCCTCGAAGCTGATGAAAAGAATCGTCCGATTATCAGCAAGCGCGTTCTCGATATGATCCCGCAGAATAAGGGCGACAACAAGGTTGTTGTAATGCGCATGTGGAAAGCATTCTTCGAGAAAGAAGATACTTCCAAGATCTGCGTCGATCCTACCTTCGATGTAACGAAGCGCATGGAAATGATTGAACAGTTCCGCGAATGCGATAACTTCAAATTCGAAGTGAAGCTGTACAATCCTGTTACCCAGCAGTTTGCAACCGAAGAACTGTCTAAACTCCAGGTTAAGGATTATGTTCCTATGCTGATGACCAATATCATTGGTAAGTCCGGCAAACCTTGCAGACTCGGCTTCATTAAGCGCCCCGGCGGTAACAGCGTATACCTGCAGCGTATCATGAACCGTCAGTTCACGATTAAAAACGTGATGAAGATGGGTAAAGATTTGGAGACGATCTGCATCGTAGCGGAGGAGGTGGCTTAATAGCCTCCGGCCTCCGGCTTGCCCAGTATCCCTCCGGGCAATGGGCAGCAAACCTGTTCAAGCGGCAGCAAGGAGTACAAGCGGCTCAAGGAGCTTCTTGTCTCCTGCATGTCGTTTTGTTCGTGATTCCAATTGTTACTTCCGTCTCCTTGGCTTTTTCGGGATGGTTGGTTCGTCCTTACAATTTCTACTTTAAGTTATTTTTCAAGAGGAGGTAGTTGTTATGCCGATGCCTGATGCACTGTATGCAAAGCTTGATGCAAAATTCAAAGAGCTGGGTGCTGATCCGGACTTTGGAGATGCAATGAATTGCGACCATATAACAATTATGTTGGAAGAATTAGTTAAAGCCGGGTTCAATCTGGACGCTTTTCTGGAAAAACAGGTCGAGTTCTATGATATGAGAAGCGAAGTCGAAGATCTGTATTATGTGTTTAAATCTACGGGAGGTGTGATTTTATGATTCGTACTATTAAAAGTGAGCCCGCCGGCAAGGAACATACTTCGTATGAATTCATTCATCACGATATGTTATTTCGTGCCTGGGATGAGCTGGGCAAAGGTCTTGACCGCCTTCGGCTCGAGATTCAGGTCAAATATGCCGCCATGCGGGAAGATAAAACCCGGCGTGTATATTATGTCGAACTGATCCAGAATCTGGAAAATCAGTTCACCCGTATGGTCGTGGAAGGCTTAAACGGGGGATCCATCGAGATTATTAAGACTGCAGAAGTTACCGTAAAAGAAAGAGAGGTGGCATAATATGCCGAACGAAGTTACCGTATTATTCAAGAATATCGCATTAAAAGGCGCCGCCGACGACGGCAAAGGAAAATTCGAACTGGTATCAACCGGCGACATCAAAATCACTGCTGATCCGACTACGATTTTAGCAATGGCAGAATACCTGGAGGAGGTGGCTGAACATGAGAATTGAATTTATGAATCAGAAGGGCAAGCTCGACTTTGATATCCGCGAAAAATATCCGCTGATCTGGCATACGGACAGCGACGGAAAACAAGTCGACGAGCTATATGTGACCCCAGTCAAAGGATCTGTTGAACTTTCCTGCGATATTATCGTCGATACGGGAAGCCTGAAAATTACAGATTGCCTTCGGCTGATGCGTGTCATAGACAAGCTGGACAAGAAAGAACATGCCTGCTATCGTATGGCAACTGATGAACAGGCTGGGTCCTAATCGTTTGTCCCGCGTTCTTTCGCTTGCGTGTTGTGATTGTTTCTTCCGTCTCTTTGGTTTTTTCGGGCGGGTTAGTTCCTGCCTATATTCCGTTAGTTTTTCTCTGTCTTTTTCGTTTTTCGTAAAAATAAAAAGGCAGACAGGATTGGGTGCTAACATGTTCCGCCCATATAAGTGAACAGTATTTTGGCGGGTTTCCAGTCATCCCTTGCAGAAAGCATAAAAACTGATTTTCTAACATAGTCGATATGTGACCACGGATTCCGGAATTCCGTGGCGGCTGGCGTGTATGAAGTAGTGCAGGTTTAGTCGTTCCTAGCACCAACCCATACACATATGCCACCGCTGACAAAAGTAAAAACGAACAGACCCGTGAGAAGCGCGGCAACCCAGTTTGCATGTTTATGGGAAAAAGAACATGCCATCGGAGGCAGGAGTGCACGCCTGTCGGACCGTAAAGCGTTATGTCCTCGGGGACGCAATAGAAAAAAGATCCCGAGGCGATTCTTCGGTTGTATAGCCCATTCTCACGATACGAGAAGCAACCCTGTTCCGGCAGTAACAGATCCGGACATACTGACAGAGTGTGGACGCACACAGGGCAAAAAAGAATCTAAAGGCAGGCTAACGGAGCCTATCCGCTACTGAAAATCCGACCTGATCCACTTCGGAGAAATGTGTGTGGATCCCGCTCACGCTGCAGCAAGTGAGCCCAGGCGAACAGGGCGTCGGCCTGAACCAACAGGCGCCCCCGATATAACCGTATCGTTAGATAATGGTGCGGTTATATCGGAATGTATCCAAAAATATATTTTATTGTTCTATGGAGGTGCGTTATGCCGAAATTCAAAATCGAAGAAATTAGAAACAATCCTCAAACCGGTGGTTTCTGCTGTGACTTCGAATACGAAGGCAATAAATACTATGCTGATGTAAGTTATGTGGAATTCTGCGGAAACGAATGCATGATTTTTGCATACGACTGCACAGAGCCATCAGGAATAAACTGGGGTGAACTGTACTGCAACCGCGATGTATCAATCACGCCGGAAGCGTTAGTCAACTGCATCGTAGAATTCATTCTCGAAGATGCAGGGGAGGACGCTAAATAGTCAATAACGGCAAGCCCGTCGCCGTATAAGAGCGGGCCCTGCATCGGTATCATGTAATGTGGTATCGATGCAGGACAAAAGGTTTGGCAGTGGCATCCTCGAAAAACTGCCTTCCTCCTTGTTCGATAGTGCGTCGCTCGTACAATAACGGCACAGTATCCAGTAAGGAAGAGCCTTACAATGCAAAAATGAACTCATTCTTTAGAAGGGAGGAATGGATTATGCCTTTATACAGAAGGTATGAAGACCCTTACAAAGTTCAGTCTATGCTTAACGAAGCACGGGCTGAATATAACCGCGAAATTAACCGGGGCGCGGACCCGGAAGATCTGATCGATCTGGTGATCCGGATCGGCGAACTGGAAGAACGGCTGAATTTCGCCTGGCAGGACGATGAAGCCGAAGCTTTCGGTTACGACTATTAGGGGAGGTGTGGTTATGCAATACCTGTTCTGGATAGTCGAGCTGTTTTCCATGCTCATGACTGCTTTCATCGGAACCTGCTTTTATGTCGGCGGGTTTATCCTTGCGCTGATTTATGTATTTCTACGCTGGATATATCGTTCTGTAAAGGAGGCACGCGCATGAACACATTGATCGAGATCCTCTTCGCATGCGTGAGCATCGCGATAATCATACTCTTCCTGCCCGAGATAATCGGACTCGGAGTAGTATTCGCCGCTGCGTTCTACCTGATATCGTTCGCGAGCGGTGTGAAGAAAGGGCTTGACCGTTAGTTTCGTTCTTTCTTCGGGGTTCAAATTTTAGTTGTTCCTTCCGTCTCTTTGGTTCTTTCGGGTGGTAAGTTCCTACTTCCATTTCTTGTTTTGCGTGTGATTTTTCTGCAATTCAACTAGGGAACACCTTTGGGTGAAGAAATGGGAACTGAAGCCTGTAAATAGCACTTCGGGAAATACAGTCCAATACAACCGACAGTGCACAATATTATTAAAGGAGAGTGTATCAACATGACCAACGCTATCAACAACACCGAAAAGAAAGCACAGCTGGAACTCGTAGTAATCGGAAGACTGGGTAAAATTCGTATCTGCCGTATGCGTCCCGATGTGTACCGGAGCAAAGCCAGCAACGCAGAAAAGAATGTACCCGAAAAGATGACCCTGCGTCAGGCGATTATGCACACCATCGCCGAAGAACTGGATATGGCTACTGCCGGCTTTGAAAAGCACGGTAAGAAAGTCAATATCGAGATTTACACCGTCGGTCAGGTTAGTATCAAATACTACCAGATGGTGAAGTTCTTGAAGGGCAAGCACTTCCCGACCGCGGAAGACATCGCAAGCCTGTCCGTGAAGAACGACGGAACCCGCAATAACGATACCGCCGAAGATGTGGCAGCCTACACCGCACTGGCTGAAGCGATTGCGAACTGCATCGCGAAAGGCAATGGTGTACACCTGCAGGCATCCGGCAACGCCGATGTGTTCGAGTTAATCGTTCCGGAAGGCGTAACCGTTACCGAAGGACAGAAACTGGACTTCGTCGACGGCGTATCCGCAGAGGGTGTACGCGTTCGTGGCTGGAATAAAGCCAACCGCATGGGTGCAGAAGTTATCGTAAAAGGTACCAAAGCACCGCGTGCATATATCAGCAAGGCTGCTGACCCGAAGAAACCGTGGAACTCTCTGGCTACCCTGCTGGAGACCATCAACGGTATTTGGGAAAGCCTGCCGGTTGCCGATAAGGATAAATCCCGCGACGACGGCTCCATGGAAGACCTGTACTCTGCATAATCCTGTTTCGGGGCGCGTGCTATATGTGCGCGCCCTTTACACGGATTTTCGTCTTTGTATGAAACGGAGGTATTGCAATGACAGTAGAGCGGAACAGATTCTATAGGCAGACACATCAAACGAAGAGGGACCTTGCAACCTCTCAAATCATAAGCAAGGACGGATACCGTGTAAAACTGCCGGCGGAATGTTTTAAAAAGAATACGGGCTTGATGAAAGCCGGCATCCTGAAACATGTAGTTGGCAAATGGAACAAAGAACGGGTACAGTATCTGGTTGACCATTACGGAGCTGTACTTATGGATAACGCAGAGGAAAGGAGCGTGTAAATATGGCAACAGCACAGATCCCGGTCGAAAAGACCATTACCTGCCCCGCAGAGAAGGTGGCACAGGTAGTACTGATTATGAATCAATTAGGGTTTCAGATTAAAGGTACGGCAGCCGGAGCTACCGCGGGAACCGTAGCCATGACCGCAGACCTGACAGACCAGCAGGTTAAAGCTCTGCAGGATATGATTTCCAAGCTGGAACGGCGGGAGACCGTTGCAAATATCCTGAACAAAGCCGGCAAGCTGACCACGAAAACCGTAAACTTCGCAGTTAATGATGTACTGGCACCCGGCGTCGGTCTTGCAACAACGGTTGCAACCGGTATCGCGGGCACCGGTGCAGAATTTGCCTGCAAAGTGGTAAGTGACGGTATTAATAAGATTGCCGAGACAGGGGTACAGACCGTACAGAATGTACGGGTAAGCCCTGACGCACAGAAACTCAAAGGCAGTCTGAAAACCATCGGAAGCTGTTTCGGTCTGTTCGACAGTAACGAATCCGATACAATCAAGATTGCATAGTGCAACAAATCCTCTTTTGCCGAGGCACCTTGTGTGCTTCGGCATTTTTTTACTTTGTGAACGGTCTTCGGACCGGCTTATTTTTTACCCGACTATCTACCCATCCCCCCGACTATCTGCCTAATACCCGACATGTACTCATTGCTTGTATGTTTTTGAAGCCGACACGAAGACTCAAGGGTTAGCCCTTGGTTTTTCGTGTCGGCTTTTTTTATGCACAAGCCGGCGGGGAAACAATGCCTGCTTTATTTACGGAACCCGGACCCTTATTATGCGCGCGAGCGTAAGCGAGCGCAAAATAAAAGCGTAAGCGGGGATCCGGAAAAATGAAGCGCAAGCGTTGTTTCCGGGGCAAAACCTAATCTCGAACGCTGGTAAAAACGGAAAGCGTAAGCAACGTTTTTAGCCAGAGCGTAAGCGCGCTCGAGATTAGTTCTGCAACGGAATAAGGAAAGGGGAGTGAGTCCTATGGATATAGGACGAAAGAACCGTCTCATAAAAACGCCGGCGGGCCGGATCTTTGATCCGGGGCTTAGGGTGGGGCCTCCGGCTCAACCTAATTGCGAGCGCTGATTGCGTCCTCTCCAGCCGTACATTTTAATAGACGAAAGTATTCAGAGAATACTTTGCCGACTCCCCCATTTTATCCGAGTTTGTGTCAAAAGTGTGAACTATTTTGTATACAAGTTGCGTTGCCATGAAAATCGGTTTACACTTTTTGCCGACCCGACCGTCGCATTGGCATATTTTTTACAAGAGGGAAGAGATTTTGTCCGCACAGACAGGACTTAATCGTGTCCTGGGGTGCGAGTCCGTCTCTTTGCTTCTTTCGCGTGATTTTTGTTCGTCGTAGCCGTTCGTTCGGCGTTCTCTCTCTAATTTCTACGGAAGAGACTGACGGCGGTGATAAATTCAGTAAAATAATCAAGGAGGTACCCATGAAAACGTACATCATCAACGTAGAACACAAAGCAAGCCGGGAATACGTCATCAAGGCGAAATCACTGGAGGAAGCCAAGCTGGAAGCGATCCGCCGGGCGAAAGAAGATCCGGATCCGATGCATGGGCCGGACCTAACCACGAGCGCGCTTTGCAAAAAAATATGTGATTTCGTATGATTATACAAGATTTATGCATTCGCAAACGGGACAGATGCATAAACGAAATTTTAATCTTGAATAAAAATACGAAATTTGATATCTGGCCGGCGGCGTTTAATAATAGCACGAATAAAACGGAAACAACGTTTTACTTTATTGACAAGTTCAATGATATATGCTATTATACAAACAACGGTAAACAGGGGAGGCCCTGTGGAGTTTTTTAAAAAACGGCCCGAGCACTAATCTCGAGCGCGACTAAAGGACCCCGGGCAGGCGAAGAGGCATGCGAGCCAATCATAATGAACCAGTCGTTTTGCAGAAATGAATCCGAATGTGATGAAATTTTCTGGGAGTACCTAGTCTTTTAATCGATTTTGGGTATTTCATAATCATGTTAAGACATAGTTCTTCCGTGGATTTTATGTATTTTTAATACGGTTTTTCTGCGGACTTCGGTTATTTTTTAACCAGTTCATTCGGCTCTTAAAAAGCTTATGGTCCCGGTATTTTGAATTTCTGTTTCAGACAAGATAAGGAGAGTGGTATATATGAAAAATAAATGCTACGAAATCTACGTAGAAGTCGATAATAAACATCAAATTAAAATCGGAGCTACCGATTCTATGGATACAGCTGATACGATTTACGCCGTATGTATCCATAACATGAAGAACGGATCCAATACATTCCGCGCGCAGGGACATGCCGGAAAGATCACGAAAGTTTATATCGTAAGAAAAGAAGACGATGCCCGGTTTTCATTTTCCCTGGCTGAAGGCTTCAAAGAAGAATTTAAAGGAGCAGCATAAAGGAGCATAAAATATGAAGAAAAGAAAATCAATATCTTCGATTATACGAAACTTTATTAAAGCGCACCCCGGTGTAACGATTAACGATTTCCGTACGGCCTTCGCTCCGACGACAAAGTCGATGGAAGCAATGTTCTATACCGAGCATAAGAAAATAGTAGGACCTGTGGTCCGGGCTATTAAACCTGCGCGCATCGCAATTACGGAATATATGTTAAAACATCCGACGAGTACGACACGGGAAATCAGCGAAAAATTTAACGTGGATATGAAGTTCGTCTATAATACAATCACGCTCGCAAAAGGTAAAGGAATTATTCTTCCATACCGTAAATCGTTGCCCTTGCCAATTATTAAACGCTCTAAAGCTAACGGAGAATATGTTACCGTACATAAAAATACGGCGCCGGACGAAGAAATCTGGCTCTATGAATGCGGCGTAGTAGCCGTATAATAAGAAAAATCCGGAAAATCCTTTTTAAGGGCCGTATTTAAGCCGTAGAAAAGATTTAATGCCCGGGCTATATAAAGTATCGCGTCATATAATTTGCGCGCGTTATAAACAATTTTAAAGCATTAATTTTAAAAGACCCGACAATTAAATATCGTTTCCGCCCGGCGGACGATCAAAGTCGGGCAGAAAGGATAAATATCATGAATTCAAAATTAACCCATATGACCCAGAACGAATATAAAAAACAGCTGACAACGGACTACAGCATGTTCAAGACAATGCCTGGTAACCGTGAAGTATCTTCCAAACGAACCGAATCTATTATGAAAAATATCGAGATGTTTGGTCAGCTGAATCCGATTATCGTCAATGAAAATTACGAAGTAATCGACGGACAGGGGCGCCTTGCAGCATGCAAGCTTTTAGATATTCCAGTCTGGTATATCGTATGCCCCGGGTTAACATGGGAACATTGCGTTGCAATGAATTCAACCGGCGTTAACTGGTCGATTAAAAATTATATCGACGCCTATGCTGATCATGGTCCCAAACATATCGCGGAAGAATATAAAAAGCTGAAAAAGATCTTCGGCAATAGTCGCTACGTACATGCTATCACAAAACAGTTACTTATCAAAATTTGCGCGAACGATTTTGGCGGGAAAAATTTAACGGATCGAATAAAAGCCGGCAATTTTAGATTTGCGCGCCCTTGGGAAGAAATTATCGCTATTATTGAATATATTATGCAGTATGCTGATATTCTTACCCGGGTCGGGCGCAAAGAATTTATAATCCCGATTCTTGTTAAATGTTACGAAGATCGTCGGGTCAGCCGAGATAAATTATATCGCCAATGCGTACGACACCAGGAAAAAATCCATGGAATCGGCAATACAAAAGAAGCATTGGATATGCTGAATACTGTTTACAATTTCGGAGCAAAAAAGAACAGAATTTGGCTCGAAGAAATCTTTAACACAAAAAAAGCCGCATAAATATATTTTGCGCACGGCTACGGGCATTTTATAAGGTTGATTTTGAAGGGAAAATAAAGATGTTGACACGAGACAATATGACTCAAATATTAGCAAAACATACAGATATTCACGTAGACAAACCTACGATAAACAGGTATCAAAAAATCGGATTAATGCGCTTATCACATTATGTTAGAAATCGAGGCGACAACAAGGCAGCGCGCGTATATTATGAACCGTTGGCAGCCGTAGAATTTGCAACAGCAGCATTAATGTTTCGCGGAGATTGGTTGTCCAGAAGAAGTAAAATTCGTATTGGACGATGCACAGACGCAGAAATACGTTATGGACGTTTATTGTTTTATAACAAGAATAATAAATTACTTCCAAAAGAAATAAGAAAGGAATGGAAAGAACAGCTGAAACAGTATGATGAAATATATGCTGTTATCCATTCGGATATGCCCGCATCTTTTATCAAGGCACGCCGACAATATCTTTATGAATTATATCAATCCATATTCTGGTATATGTATGGCATTTTAAAAGAAGATATAGAAGAAAAGGAAACCGTATAAATATAATGCGCGCAGAATAAAAGAAAAATGGATTATTGCGATATCACATTTTATAGCAAATGCCTTAATGCGTTAGTTTTTCTTTATAAGCTTATATCCGATTCATATCGTTACGGCAATAAAAGTATTAACGGCTACTATGAAATCATGGGCGAAGTGGAAGACGATATAGAATATGATGAAAAACATAACGATTACTATTTTAGCATATACTTAGATTATGGTTCTTATTTTGAAGAAGAGCCGATTCGTGAATATTTAAGGAATTTTAATCTCGACGCCGATATCGACTTCGTTTATCTTGCTATGAATCCAATGATACGCGAATGTATAAATACGGATAAAAGAAAACGGTTTTATAAAACACGATACGGCGTCGATATTCCAGGCATCGAATTGGGATTTTATATGAACGATGCATACTTCGACACAAAAGAAGAAATGATAGAAGCTATACAGGATTCACTTGTTGAAAACGGGTTGCCTCAATTAGAACTTTTAAGCAATCATATCGGTACAATTCGCCGCAAAATTAAGGAAATTTTCAAGGAACATAACATAGAAGATAAAACCGTATTAATATGGAGAATTGAGCCCGATAGAGAATGTTATTGATTTTAATTGAAAGGAGCAAAAATATGGAAGAAAGATCCAAATACGAAGAAATCGTTGCAAACAGCATTAAAAACGAAATGGTTTCAGACTATATTCAATACATGGAAGAATATCCCGATGCTTCTTACGAAGAAATAGCGGAATTTATTGTCGCCGTCGTCGAAAAATATTGCGCCGGCCGACCGGAAGATATCATTAACCTGATTAAGATGTGGTCTACCGGATTCTTCGCCGGAGCTATATACATGAGATATTATAAAGACACAGAAACGATTGTTACATAAGATATGAAACGTTATACAGATAAAGAGATACTGGAAGATATAGCGTTCGTTATAAAAACGCGCGGCCGGACATCGAAAAATATGTATAAATTATATGGCCGGTATCATATCAATACAGTATGCAGAAGATTTAAATCCTGGAGCAACGCAGTAAAGACGGCAAAAGAGGGGAGAAACAATGGAGACAAACTTTTCCGCCTATGATTTTGAAGAATCTATAAATTTCTTAAAAGGATTTATGGAATATGTACCGGAAGATTCAAAAGAATCTGCCGAAAAGATGATTCTTTTATTGTCGGAAGGAATGAAAGATGCCGGCGATTATATTCATATTGAAATTTTAAACAGGTTTCGAGATTTGATTGGCGACAACAAAGAATATATCGCAGTTTACGAATATTATGAACCATCTTTTGAATATGTCGTATATTTTCGCGGACATGAATATAAAGGACATCTTCTTGAAGACGAAGTAGAAGACGCGATTAAGGAATTAAAAGAACGGTTAAAAAAAGAAGCGCCCGACCGAATAGCAAAATCGGCTGCGAAAAACAACAGAGAAAATTATCGTATTGCACCATATTGATGATAAAAAAAGGGAAAAAATGAAAAAAATCTATGCAAGAATCACGATGGGATTAGAGGTAACAGATAAAGAATTCGAAAAAATAAAGAAACGTGTCGAAGAATATATAGATATCGACGATGAATTAGCGGAAAGATTTATCAAACAAGGAAGATTACGTAAAAACGGAGATAGTTATATCCCGGAAGAATGGTTAGATGAATTTACCGATGAATGGTGGGATTAAATTATGGCAGATTGTTGTTGCGGAACGTTCGACGTATTAAAAAGCGATATCGAACGACATCCAGAATTAAAAGAAGAAATCATGGATACATTCTATGATATGGACGGAAAATTATTAAACGACGATAACAATAATACAGACGATGATCTTCTAATGCATTTTTGCGATTATAATGCATTAAACGGCCGATTCGAATATTTGGAGAATTTATGTATGAAGCTTCATGTGCCGTATGACCGGTGGACCGATGCAGATTATGGTTATGATTCTTATACGGCATATTACCGTCCGGATATAAAGGAACACGAAGAAATATATTTCGACGGCGACGGTATACAGAAAATCGATGTAGACAAGATAAAAAATATTATTAAAGGCATCGATATTAAAAATACGGCCGCCGTCGGAGAAGCATTTCTTGCATTCTTAAAGACGATTCCCGTGATTAAACCGTTAGAAGAATACGAAGGATATAATCATGGAAAGTAAAGGAGAAACATTATGCATTTATGTAAATGCGGCGGCGAAGTAGAATTAGATTATCTTGGTGGTACATACTTTACGAAATGCCAGGAATGTGAGAATATCATTAAACTGAAATCTATTTCTTCTGGTGGCGCCGTTATGGAATGGAACGATATAAGAAAGAAAGAAGACGAAGAAGAGCAGAAAAAGCTCGACTTATTAATAACGCGCGCGCAGGAATGCTATAACGAACTGGATAGTATATGGGATAAATACTTTTCGTTGTATCCGGACGAAGAAGATTACTGCGGGCATATGGATAATCTTTTCTATGATTTAAAAGATATGATTAATCATATGAAAGAAAGAGAAACGTAAAATAAAAATACGCGCGGTCAACTCACACAAAAAGGAACTAATATGGCTATAAAATACACAGACGAAGAAATTCTTAATAATCTAAAAACAATTATTGAACAAGAAGGTAGGATTATTAAGCTAAAAGAATACCATAAAAGCCCTCTTCGAAAATTTCATCATGAAATTTTTCGTGAAAGATTCGGTAGTTACGAAAATGCACTACAAAAAATAGGATATGTAAAAGAAAAACCTAAATCATTTTATACTGATGAAAAACTTATCCAAAATTTACAGGAAGTAGCAGAAAGTTGTAACTATAAATTTTCTAGAAAAATATATTCCAATAGTCCTCTTAGAAAATATGCTACTTGTATTTATAGAGATCACTTTGGCTCATGGAATAATGCTATAGAGAAAGCTGGATTAATCTCAAAAATAAGAAAAGCCAAAACAAATGAAAAATTATATCAAAAACCAGCTTATTTAGACAAACAAGTAGTATTAGACAGTATCATAGAAATAACTACTGAATTAGGACATTCACCAACAAAAAAAGAATATGATGAACATCCTAAAAGATTGTGCCATTCTGAGACGATTACAAAATATCATGGCTTCTGGCATAAATTAATAGAAGAAATAGGCGGACATCCTCATATGAGAAGAGGCATACAGGATAAAGAGTTGCTTGCTGAATTATACCAAACTGCAATACAACATCCAGAAATTCATACTGTTGGAATATTATTAGACATGACAAAATATAATAGAACCATATACAAAAAAAGATTTGGTGCTTATGAAAATATAAAGAAAATAATGTTAAATAAGTACGGAATCGATATAAAAAATATGATTTTTATTAGAGAGCAAGAGAGTGTATTTATAGAAAAAATAAAACAATTTTATAATGAAAATGGCCGTCCTCCAACGAATAAAGAATTTGAAAAATATTCTGGTTATACAATTATGACCTATACGCAACAAAATAATATATGTTTTTCTGACCTAGTATATAAAGCAACAGGAGAAGTAGGCCGCATTACTACACTCATGGAACAAGGAGCGCCTCACATCCCTATAAAAAAGATAATAGTAAAACAGATTCGTAAAATTTATGATGAATGGAAAGAAAACGATAATCCCAAGTATGGACAATTAGTGAAAGCAATAAGGAGTAAACACAATGATCCATTCTTAAAAAAACATTTTGGATCAATAAAAAATGCTTTAAAAGCTGCTGGCATCAAAAAAGAAGAAATAGACAATGATACTATCAACAACGAAAAACAAAAAATTATCTTTTCAATCAAAGCTATTGCTGATGATATAAATGAAATTCCAACAAGAAGAGCATACAACAAACATCCGTTACGATTTTGCTGTTGTACAACAGTTGTAAGACGTTTTGGTTCATGGGATAACGCATTAAAAGTTGCTGGGTTAAAGTAAGAAAAGGAGAATAAAACAATATGACTGTTTTGGTTGGCTTAGAACAATATAGTACCTTCAAATTTATGAAGGGAAATAGAAAAACAAAAAAATCGAAAGTAAATAAATTTCGCCGCATCCTCGAACAAAATAACGGTATTTTGCCAGCGACTCGTGATTGGATTATTACGATCAACGAGTTGAATGAAATCGTAGACGGACAGAACCATTGGCAGGCAATTATGAATTATAACGATAAACATCGCCGCAATAAAATTGCCACTGTCGAAATTATCATAGAACCAGGAGCAAGACTGGATCGGGCTAAAGAAATTAACAATTCAAAAAGCGGATGGGAAGAAGTAGATTACTTCGATTCTTATATTGAACTTGGAAACGAAGACTACGCAACATTACGCCGTATTCGGAATACGCCTTATGGCAAATCCTGCGGGTTGACAACTGTATTGCAGGTTTGTAGTTATCTGGAAGATAAAAATGTTCTTAAAAAATTCCGAAACGGCGAAATCGAAATGATTCGTGAAGAACTGGATGCAACTAAAATGCTTAAGAATATCGCAACCTGTAAAAAGATTTTGGGTGAAGCATATGGCACACAGTCCGTCGCTGTTCTTGCATTTGCGAGATGCTTAATGATTCCCAATATCAATGTAGACCATCTTGTAAACCGCGTATTACATCCGGACATGAGAGCCCGCAATTTTCGATATTCTGTTGTCGAAGAAAAAATTGTTGAAAATATCGAAATTATGTATAACAGAAATCTCAAGAATACAAACGTAGAACCTCTCAATATTAGCGACATGTACAAAGATGTCCAGTCTCATAACTGGCAGAATATGCGGTCTGCGCAACGTCTTCCTAGCAGACGTACAGATCCACTTATGTCACCTAATCCGACTACGCCATATAATCCGCCCGCAGGAAGAGCTGCGTTACGTGTCCCACATGGTAATGCAACTATACAATCGTCAAAACGTCATAGTTTACGGGATAGCGGAGTAGTACCGGTATAAAATAATGCCGCCGGTCATATATAATATAGCCGGCGAGCATAAAAGGCATAAATACGGGGAGCTGTAAGTATGAAAGTATTTGAATCCGATTATGATAACTTTAAAATGTACGTATCGGACTTTAAAGTCGGCGCGCCGGGATATGTATGGAACGAAGGCGACGGTTGGTTTAAGGCTAAAGTTACATATGTACGGTTTTATGATGCATCTGCGTTGGACCGATTATTAGATTTCTTTCATGTTTCCGACGATGAAGAACTTTGGGAGCGCTTTCCAAAAATATTCCGAAACGAAGAATTTTGCGGTGAATTTGTAACCGATAAATTCTGTTGCTGGGTAGGCATGGAAGAAGACGGAGAAGAAATCCCGGAAGATGAAGTGAATATCGAAATCATCGGCTACTGTTAAAAGCAAAGGAGAAACGGTATGATCTACACAAGTTATTTTGGCAATTCAAAAAAATGGAAGAATATGTCCGTGATATCCATTGCCAGATATACGCCTAAGGGATTAGATATTCCTATGTATCCGCCCATGTATCCGCCGGCGGATTTATTATGGGCGTATAAAAACGGACGTATCAACCAGGAAGAATATATAGACTGGTACATGAAAGCCGTTCTTAACCATCTCGATGTAAAAGAAGAAGCAGAAGGATTAGATGAATGGGTTCTGTTATG
>JAEEGL013550059.1_pt1 | contig 158208 bp, 170 predicted proteins | sample 9134231 | NCBI WGS metagenome assembly JAEEGL01 (sample SAMN16246548, study PRJNA631951) | gut metagenome | biome: gut microbiome; feature: rumen; material: fiber-attached | host: Bos | place: Iran: Karaj | collected 2018-10 | reverse complement strand
TTCATACTTATTATACTTTACCAAAATAAAAAAAGCAATAGAATTTTTGAATTTCTATTACTTTTTTGCTTGTAATATTATATTTTTTTATTATGTGGACAAAATGTGGTCATGTGGACAATTTTGTCATCATTAATTATTTTTTGATTGTTTTGATATTTTTAAAAAGTGCTATTTTACTGTACTTTAAGCATTCTTACCATGGCAATTTTTGTACTTTTTACCACTGCCACATGGACAAGGATCGTTTCTTCCAACTTTTGGTCCATTATTTACTATAGGCTTTGGTTTTGTGTCTGATGCACTATTTGTTTGTGGAGCTGATTCTCCAACATCTATAGCAGCATTTTCTTCAAATCCTTCTCCTGTAACTTTTACATTAGATTCTCTTTTTAATGGTCCTTCTCTTTTAACAACATGTAATAATAGTTTTGTAACTTCTATTTTAACACCAGCAACCATCTCCTCGAACATGTTTCCACCTTCGATTCTATATTGAACAACAGGGTCTTTTTGTCCATAAGCACGAAGTCCTATACCATTTTTTAAACTATCCATTGCGTCTATATGATCCATCCATTTGTTGTCTACAACTTTTAGCATAATAAATCTTTCTAAGTTCTTAATGTCATCACCTATATCAGTACATTTTTTTTCATAAGCTTTTTTAACTTTATCTCTTAATTCTTCTAAAATCTTGTCAGGTTTTATTTTAGAATCATGTAAAGAATCCAAATCTCCTATATTAAATGTTACTTGCACTTCATTTAAAAAGCTTTCTGTTTCACCTTCTTCAAGCTCTTGATAGTAAGTTTCTACAACCATATGACAAACATCATCCATCATGCTAACAACATAATCATGCATATCATTACCATCTAAAACTTCTCTTCTTTGTGAATAAATAATTTCTCTTTGAGCATTCATAACATCATCATAGCTTAATACATATTTTCTAGCACTAAAGTTTCTACCTTCAACCTTCATTTGAGAACTTTCAATCATTTTTGTTAATATTTTTGATTGAATTGGCGTATCATCATCTAAATTCAGTCTTCCAGTAACAGCATACATTGCATCTCCACCAAAAAGTTTTAACAAATCATCATCCATTCCAAGATAAAATCTTGATTCACCAGGATCTCCTTGACGACCGAGAACGTCCTCTTAACTGATTATCAATTCTTCTTGATTCATGTCTTTCTGTACCAATAATTTTTAAGCCACCAACATCTATTACTTTTTGCTTTTCTTCTTTTATTTCTTTATTATATTTATCTTGTAATTGTTTAAAAGTTTTTCTAGCATTTAGTATTTCTTCATCATCAGTCTCATTAAAGGCTGTAGCTTGTTCAATTAATTCTTCACTATATTGATTTTTTCGCATCTCTTGTTTTGCTAAATATTCGCTATTACCACCAAGCATAATATCAGTACCACGTCCAGCCATATTTGTAGCAATTGTAACTGCGCCAAATTTACCAGCTTGAGCAATAATTTCAGCTTCTTTTTCATGATTTTTAGCATTTAATACTTCGTGAGGAATTCCTTCTTTATTAAGAATTCTACTTAATTTTTCTGATTTTTCAATTGATACTGTACCAACTAGAACTGGTTGACCTTTTTCGTGTGATGCTTTAACTTCTTTTGCTACTGCTCTAAATTTTGCATCTTCATTTCTATATATAACATCACTATTATCTATTCTTATTAAAGGCTTATTTGTTGGAATACTAACAACATCAAGATTATAAATCTCTTGAAATTCGTTTTCTTCAGTCATTGCAGTACCTGTCATACCAGATAATTTATCATACATTCTAAAGAAATTTTGAAATGTGATTGTAGCTAAAGTCTTAGATTCGTCTGCAATTTTAACTCCTTCTTTTGCTTCTATAGCTTGATGTAGGCCATCGTTATATCTTCTTCCATACATAATACGTCCAGTAAACTCATCTACAATTAATACTTCTCCGTCTTTAACGATATAATCTATGTCTCTTTTCATAACACCATGTGCACGAAGAGCTTGAGTAATGTTATGAACTAAATCAGAATTTTCTATATCATTTAAATTTTCTAGCCCAAATTCACGTTCAGCTTTTTCAATACCTTTTGCAGTTAACGTTGCACTTTTGGCTTTTAAATCAACAATATAATCATATTTTTCATTATCTTCTTGTTGTGATTCATCTTTAACGTCTTCTTCAATAATTACTTTTGAACTTAACTTTCTTACGAAATTATCAGCTGCTTTATATAAATCAGAGGATTTTGCAGCTCTACCAGAAATAATTAAAGGAGTTCTTGCCTCATCAATTAAAATACTATCAATCTCGTCGACTATACAGTAATTTAAACCTCTTTGAACTAAATCATTTTTATTAATAACCATATTATCACGAAGATAATCAAATCCAAATTCATTGTTAGTTCCATATGTTACATCTGCATTATAAGCTTCTTGTTTAGCTTGTTTTTCCATTCTACTTTGAATTAATCCAACAGAAAGTCCTAAAAATCTATAAACTTTGCCCATCCATTCACTATCACGTTTAGCTAAATATTCGTTAACAGTGATAACGTGAACACCTTTTCCAGTAAGAGCATTTAAATAAACAGGAAGAGTTGCAACTAAAGTTTTTCCTTCTCCAGTCTTCATTTCAGCAATTCTGCCTTGATGTAATACGACACCACCAACAAGCTGAACATCAAAGTGTCTCATTCCTAATACTCTTTTTGAAGCTTCTCTAACAACAGCAAATGCTTCTGGCAAAATATCATCTAACGTTTTACCATTTGCAAGTTCATTTTTAAAATAATCTGTTTTTTCTCTAAGCTCTTTATCAGAAAGTTTACTTATATCATCCTCTAAAGAATTAATCTTATTGATAATAGGAGTAATTCTTTTTACTTCTTTTTCACTATAACTTCCAAAAATTGATTTAAATAATCCCATTTTATGAATTCCTTTCATGAATGTTTAGGGACGTTCCTTAAATGATCTTTTTTAAACACTTAGGGACAGTCCTTCAAACAATCAAAATTTGCTTGAAACTTACTGCTTTAATATATCACTTTTTATGTGAAACTGTCAATGCATACAAAAAAACTTTAAGGATGTACCTTAAAGCCTTTAAAGTAATTTTTATTATTCTGCTTCTTCTACTGTAAATTTTCCTTGATCTAATTCCATTGCAGCTATTGTTAATTTTGATTTTTCATCTTCCTTAGTTTTTACCATTGGAGTTTGACCATCAATAATTTGTCTTCCTCTTTTTGAAATAGCTATAACTAATTCATATCTATTGTCAACTTTCTCAAGTAATTTTTCTGTTTTTGGACTTACTAACATTTTCATTCCTCCTAAAAATAATTAAAAATCATGTTATATAAATTAAAAAACGCTTTGCTTCTTTTTGAAACTTTGCGCTTAGATTGCTTCTTACATTAATTATTATATCACTTTAATATGTATTTTGTAAAGTATTTAATATAAGTTTTTTAGAAAACGGACAGTTTTTAGGCTGTCCGTTTTCATTATTAGGATTTAGGAATTAATGCAGGCATTAACCCCATCTTCATATCTACGTAATTCTTCTTCCGTAGCATATAAGTTAACAATTTGAAGAAGCCTTTCTAATGTTAAGCCACTTTTTTGGGCTACTTGTTCAAGAGTAATATCATTTTCAGATTGCCTTTGCTGAATTCTAATATTCCAATCCTCAAGTTCTTCCTTTGTCATGTTGGAACTACCTATGCAAATTTCTCCTTGGCAAAATCCGCCCTGTGCATCAAAGGTGCATAAGGTATCGGGAGGTTCTTCGCAGAATGATTCTTCATTCGGTTGGCCATTCTGTCTCTGAATACGTTTTTCTTTTCTTTCAATTCTGCGCTTTTGCAAAATTTGTTTTCCATTTTCAGAATTCCAATATTTGGAAGCATTTTCCATACATCTAAAAGCAACACCAGGCTCTGTAACTTTTTTCCAAGAAATAATATAATGATACTTATTCTTCTTAGAAATAGCATCTTCTGTAATCTTTTTAGAAACAAGTTTAACACAGAAGCCCATGCTCCGAAGTCTTTCTGCCTGATTGGGATATAGGGTCAGCTGTGAATGGTCATAACCCGATTTGGAGATTTTTATGACATACTCCACATACCAAGGGTGGCTTGAAGGCGACCGTCGTTGTTTACTCATGTTGTACCTCCTAAAACTAGTCTCTCAATCGAGAAATTTTTTCTATATCTAAAGGACATTGCCTTATAGATATGCATAAATATATTATCATCATTCTAATAAAAAATCTAGTCTTTTTAAAACAATTTTAAAATAAATGAATAAAAAAATAATTGATTCATAAAATTTAGCAAACTGATAATATCAATTAATATCAATATTTTTTAAGGAAGTGATTTTAAAATGTTTATTTGCAATCTTAAAGTAAATAAAAAAATGATAAGCAAAATACTAATTTTTGTATTTATTTTAATTGCTGTAATTTTACTTTTAATCTCTATTATTAAAATATGGAAAGATATAAAAAATGAAAAAACTAAAGAAAACACTATTGTAACAGATGTTATTCCATCTCCAGATGTTGCTTTGCTTACAGAAAATAATTTCACAGATGTTTTAAAAGAAGTTCATGAGGACTTAGATACATATATTGGTCAAAGGATATCTTATACTGGATATGTCTACAGAGTAGCAGATTTAAAAGATAATGAATTTATTTTAGCTAGAGACATGATAATAAACAGTAAAAATCAATCAGTTGTAGTAGGTTTTTTATGTGAATACGATAAAGCAAAAGACTTTTTAAATGATGAATGGGTAAATATTACAGGCACAATAGAAAAAGGATATTATTATGGAGAAATTCCAGTTATAAAAATATCTGAAATAGAAAAAGTATCTATTCCAGATAATCCATTTGTAAATGTTCCATCAGATTCATATGTTCCAACTGCGGTGATTTATTAAATAAATAGAAACATATTGTTAATAATTATTAATCACTATTATGGATATCATCTTCACAAATACACCCAATAGTATGCCCAACATCTTCTTCATCTAATGTTACTGCAATATCTCCAATAGATAACATTCCAACAATTTTATTATCCTCTATTACTGGCAATCTTCTAATTTGATTTTTTTCCATAGTTTCTAAAGCAGCTCCAATCTCTGTATCTGGAGTTGTTTTTATTACATTCGTATTCATAATATCTGAAACTTTTGTAGTATTACAATCTAAGCCACTTGAAATTGCTCTAGTTACTATATCTCTATCAGTTACAAAGCCTATTACTTTTTCTTCTTTACAAATAGGAATGCATCCGACATGATTATTATCCATTAATTTAGCAATTTCACAAATACTTGTTTCAGGGCTTGCTTGAACAATATCTTTTATTCCCATACAATCTTTAACTCTCATAAAATAACCTCCAAAAATAAAATATTAAAAAAGTAATTTTCTATCAATTTTAGAAAATTACTTTATAATTTATTATATTATTTGTAAAAATGTAAATTTTATTCTTAAATAAAATTAACTCATCATATAAGGTGGTAAAAAATATTGTGGATAGTTTGTATTTCCATATGTAAATGGAAATCTTCTAACATTATTTCTATTCATTAACTCCTTAATTGTCAAAATTTTAATTAAATCTCTTAACAAATTATTATTTTCTTGAGATTGAGTATTATTGGAAGAACAATTATTTTGGCAATTATTTCCTGATTGATTTATTTTTTTAGGTTCATTATTTTGATTAGTAAGGCTATTAATATCACCAATTGCAATTCCAAAAACTACATCAACAATATTATTAATTGAATCTTCATTTGTGTATTGATAATTGTTACCACTAATTACTTTTTGAATAACAGGATTAACAATTTTATAGATACTTGGATAATAATCATTTAAATTTTGATTATTAAAATTTAAATATGGATAATTATTAGAATTAGATAATCCATTAAAATAGAAAATATCTCTCATATAATCATCATAACTTGGGTAAAACATCATCATCTCCTCCTTTAAATAAATTATATTCAAATGACCATTTTTTATTACATTTGACAAGTTTTAAATTAATTGCTATAATTCATATTTACAAAACAAAATCATATTAAAGGAGAAAACGGAATTGAAATTTTTTTTCTTTGATCCAGAAAGAGATTATCCATATCAAGTACGGAGACAAAAATTTATTGAGCATCTATCCCCAAAAATGAAAGAACTCAATTCAGTTATTTATTTAGAAAAGGTATCAGCATGCTTAGATAAAATTTTTCATTTAATTAATGCTCTAAAAGAGAATTATCAAATTCTATATCAATCCTGTGATGAGTCTTCAGATGCTGATATGAGTAAATCTAATACCAGTGAACAAGACAAACTTTTGGAACACATCAGTCAAACGCTAAGAATATTACAAGAAATTAGAGAACTTGATGCAACAAGAGCACAATTAATTAGTAGTCTTAACAATATTATCAAAGACTTAAGCTAAATCCGAATTTCAAACTTAAAGGAGGCCGTCAATTTAGGCCTCCCTTTTCTATTTATTCTTATTTAATTAACATACTTTAATACTAAATCTTTAAATTGTCTTCCTCTATCAGCAAAATTTTTAAACATATCAAAGCTTGTGCTAGCAGGACTAAATAAGACCACATCTCCTTTTACTGCAATTTTTTGCGCTAATAACACTGTTTCTTCTAATGTTTTACATCTGTAGATATTTACGTCCTTAACCCCATTTTTAATTTCTTTTGCAACAACTTTTTCAATTTTATCAGCAGTTTGACCAATTAAAATAAGTGATTTGCAACTATTTACTATTGGTTTAGCAATTGGTTCAAAATCTAAATTTTTATCACAACCACCAGCGATTAAAATTACATTTTTTGTTGGAAATGTATTTAATCCGACAATAGTTCTTGTAGGGCTTGAACTTGCAGAGTCATTATACCATCTAATTCTATCTTTAGTTTGTTTTACAAGCTCTATTCTATGTTCTACCCCTTTAAACTCGCAAATAGTTTTAACAGCAGTTTCTAAATCTACATAGTCTGCAGTTGCAGCTATTGCACAAGCTGCATTCATATAGTTATGAAGTCCTTTTACTAACATATCTTTTGTTTCTAAAATATGAGTTCTTAATTCACCGTGACAAAATTTAATAGAATTTCTATCTATCATATATCCATCATCTAATTTAGAATCGCAACTAAAGAAAATTGTTCTTCCTTTAACATCTTTAGCAAAACTTCTAGTTATTTCGTTATCATAATTCAAAACAGTTAAACTATTTTCATCTTGATGTTCTATTATAGATTTCTTGGCTTCTATATATTCATCCATATCTGCATGAACATTTAAATGATTTGGTGTAATATTTGTTACAACAGAAACTTTAGGGCTTATTTTCATATTCATAAGTTGAAAACTACTTAATTCAAGAACAATCATGTCTTCAGGTCTCATTTCACCTACTTTTGTAAATAAAGGAGTTCCAATATTTCCACCTAAATAAGTATTATAACCTTTTGCTTTTAATATTTCATAAATTAATGTAGTTGTAGTAGTTTTTCCGTCACTACCAGTAACTCCAAAAATTGTTCCTGGACAAAGTTCCATTAGCATTTCTATTTCTGTAGTAACAATAGCTCCTCTAGATTGTTCTAACATTAATGCAGGGTTTGTTGGAAGAATACTTGGAGATCTAAAAATAATATCAAAATCAACAAGTTTTTCCAAATAATTTGGGCCTAATGAATATTCCATATCATAGCAAATTATTTTATTCATTAGTTCAGAGTCAATTTGATTTATTTCTTTATTATCAAATACTGTAACTTCAGCTCCAACTTCATGCATATATTCGATTAACGGTGTATTACTTACGCCCAAACCAATAATTGCAACACGTCTTCCATCAAGATAGTTATTAAATTCTTCAAGTTTTTTATTTACAAAATCCATACTTACCTCCTTTTTGATTAAACTTGCAAAGGTATGTTTAAAATTTCAAGTATTTTATCTGCACTTTCTTTTGCAGAATTACATTTTGTTACATCTATCACTTTTGTTTTTGATGATAAATCATAATATCCAACTTCTTTTTGTAGTTCATCTCTTTTAATAATATTATTTCTAATTTCTTCCAAACTATTATCATTATATTGTCTGGCTTTTCTTTTAACTCTTTCTTCTAAGCTTGCTGTAATAAATAAATGATAATCACAATCAGGATAAATGTTTAAAACTCCTCTACCTGAAAGAATAACATTATAATTTTTTCTTAAATTATTTATTATATCTCTAGCATATTCAAAAAGTTCATTTTCGTTCGTTCTTCCACCAAGTGATGAAACAGCAAGAGAAATTTCTTTAGATTGCAAATACTCTTCATCTATTTTTTTATCATTACAATAAACTACTGTCTCATTATTTTCTATTCTAAGGTCAATTCCTAATATATCCATTATTTGTTTCATATTAAGATTTGATGCATTATTTTTTAAATCATTAAGGTTTTTACCATTTTTTATTGCCATCGCTACAATTGCTCTATAAATATTTCCTCCATGAACTATTATTGTATTTGGCATATAATTAATTAACTCTCTACAAATACTAGTTTTGCCGAGCACCAACTAATCCTTCTATTCCTATAACCAAATTTGCCATTATTCTACAGCTCCCATAAATATATTATTAATGAAGTAATTATATATCAAATATTAGCAAAAAACAAGACTACTTTAAAAAAATAGTCTTGTTTAGATAATTATCCTCTTTTTTCGATTTTTGCTAATTCTTCATATCTTTTAATCTTTCCAGTTGTTGTCTTTATAATAGGTTCTTGAGTAATAGTTAATCCACGAATTGCTTTATATAATGGCATTGTTTTATTTATTTCTTTAATTTTGCCATTAATAATATCAAATATTTCTTTTTCATTTTCAGTATTATACATTTCCTTCATAATGTCTTTATTATATACTACTTCAACAGAAATCTTAATATCATTTTCATCGATTGCATCTTTATTTAATACAGGATATATCATTGATTCTGATACACCTTCAATTTTATTTACTAAGTTTTCCATTTCTTCTGGGAATATGTTTTTACCATTTTTAAGAACTATAACACTCTTTTTTCTACCAGCTATAAAAATATATCCATTTTCATCTATTTTGCATAAGTCACCAGTATGAAGCCATCCATCTGGTTCAATAGTTTCTTTTGTAGCTTCAGGATTTCCATAATATTCAAGCATTACATTTGGTCCTTTAAACATAAGTTCTCCATAGCCTTCTTCATTAGGATTATCAATTTTGGCTTCACCATTTATTACACATTTACCAATACTTCCATAAACATGATTATTATCATCTTTACCTGAAAAATGATTACAACAAACAACAGGGCTTGCTTCTGTTAAACCATAACCTTGCACCATATTAATACCAAAATTTCTAAATCCTCGTTCAACATTAACATCTAGTGCAGCTGCACCACTTATAAATATTTTTACATTTCCACCAAATGCTGCATGAATATCTTTGAATATTTCTTTTTTCTGTACCATTGGAGCATCTTTATATTTTTCAACAGCTTGCATAACAGCTTCTAATTTACCAGCTTTATTTAAATTATTTAATAAACCTTTATACATTAACTCATATAATGCTGGAACACATACTAAGAATGAAACTTTATAATCTCTTAAATCATCCATTATATGGCGCATATTTGTACAAAATGCAGTACTTGCTCCTAAATATAATGCAAGCATAAATCCTGCTGAACATTCAAAAACATGATGAACTGGAAGTACAGAAAGAAAAGTATCAGTACAATCTATATTATATACAATATCTCTCATCGCAATTAAATTTGCACAAATATTTCTTTGACAAAGAGCAACAGCTTTTGAGTTAGAAGTAGTTCCAGATGTAAATAGCATTATTGTCATTGCTTCAGGATCAACAGTAGCCTCAGTAAAAACTATGTCACCATCTTCTCTTAATTTTTTTCCTTTTTGAATTAATTCTTTGTATGAATAAACTCCGTCTTCATGATCTTCTGCATCAAAACATATTAAATGTTTTAATGCTGTGGTTCCGTCCATTGCTAATTTTTTTAATGTTTCTTCGTAAGGTCTAGAATAAAAAATTGCTTCAACTTCAGATCTTCTAATTAAACTTTCTAATTCGTTAGCTGGAAGAGCTTTATCTAAAGGTACTATTGTTCCAGTACCAGTAACAACTGATAAATAAGCAACCTCCCATTCATATCTATTTTCACCTATAACTGCAATTCTTTTTCCTTTTAGATTTAAAAGAGAAATTAATGCAGTTCCAAGGTTATCAACCATCTCTCTAACTTCTTTATGAGTAATTACTCTAAATTCTCCAGGAGTTTCAGTTTTATATTTATATGCAGGTCTTTCTCCATATAAATCTCCTGTCTTTTTTAACATATCTTTTATGTCAGTTATTTGTAAACAATCCATAATAATTTTCCTTTCTTATGTAAGACTTTTATAATAATTAGCCAAAAAATGTTTTTCTCGACTAACTGGTCATATTTTATCATATAGCTTTTTCAATTACAATATTATTAAAAAAATAATTATATATATCATGGTATAACTACAATTGCTCTTTTCGACTGTTTAGTCGACTTAATAGTTTTCATTTATTTTTAATGTTTAGCACAAAATATTTTTTTAAGAAATCGTTTACATAACAACATAGCATCTGCTATAATATAGATAGAAACAGCTGGAAAGTTAAACAAATTAATCTTTAGTTAAAGAATCGGGTTATAACCCAGAAAGGACTTTGAAAAATGAATAGGAAATTTCCACGGGGTATTTGGTTATTCTCAAAACATGAACTTTTAAATTATTTTGGTTTTATGTTTGGCCAAGCATCTCTTCAGGCATTGAACGTCTTTCTCACCTTGCGTTTTATTGCTGTTCAAAAAAATGTACAAAATGGTGAGGTAATCTCTAATTGGAAAAACTTTCTTTTCCTAGGCATTGCTGTTGCTATTGTTTCTGCAGTAATCCAAATCTTCAAAAAACTATATGAATTGAAAATTAGTATGTATCTTCGTTTTAATTTATTTAGAAGATACAGAAAAATGTTTCAAACCTACGAAAAGCCAATTAAACTTAAATGTGATTTTTTATTAAATATTATTTCAAGCATTGATAATATAATCATTCTTGTTTTTAATGCATTTCTTGCAATTAAAACAACTGAAATGATTGCATTTAATACAAAAATCACCATTTGTGCTCTTATTCTATTACTTTTATCTATTTTATTAGGTATCTGTAGAGGCATAAAAAGAGCAACTATTTCAGATGAAAACAATGCAATAACTCAAAAAGAAGGAAACCTTGTTAAGTTTCAAACTTTCTCAAAAACTTTTCTGGAAAATGCTCTGACTGTTTTAAGAATTGAAACAAATGCTAGAACACGTGATGAAATAAAATCTACTATACTTTCTCTTTTGCCAACAATTTTTAAGGCAATTCTCGTTGTCGTCTGCATTAATGGTTTTGTAAATACTTTGGCTGAAGGAGAAGTTTATAGTAATTATTATATTGTATTAACAGCATTTGGAACAATTCTTACAATTTCCTCTCAAATAAGTTCAATTCTTGAAAATATTTTTGCATGTATTAAAATCAGCAAAAATGAAGAAATAAAGGAATTGAATGCGTTTGAAAAGAAAGAAAAAACGGTTAAGGAAAAGGCCAAAAAAGAAATTGTGAATAAAAATCTAACAAGTGCAACTATTTTCACAAACTTCACTGCTGACATAGCAACTCATTCTGGGATTAAATTTTATAAGCTGTTAAATGATCTGCATATTAAAATTGGGCAAAACATAATGCTGGTTGGTAAAAAAGGAACTGGAAAAACTAGGCTTTTACAATTGCTGGAAAGTCTTTATGAAGACAGAATTATGATCTATAACGATCGCACCACTGTTTTCCAAAAGTTTTTCGACAATTTCAAGTCAAACATTGGTTGGAATTATGAACAAATTCAGCAACTAGCAAAAGGCTTAAAACTGTATAGACTTTTAATTCCTGAAGAAGAACTAAAAAGACTTGATCTTAAAAATCTAAATACTGGCGATATGCATCTTATGGCAGCATTAGTTATGCTATATTATGCTATCAACATACCAGATTATGCAAGAATTATCATTTTAGACGAACTTCTTGCAAACATTGACCAGGAAAATGCCCAAGAAATTCTAGAGTTTGTTGTAAAAACTTGTGAAGAGATAAACGCAACTATCATATTTGTTGGCCATAGCCAGCAAGAAATGATTAAACCGTACTGCTCCTCCCTGTGGACTATAACAGATTCAGAAAATGCCATTTTAGTAGAAGAAACTTTACTTTAACCAATAAGCCCACGCAGTGTTTGTATAAACTTGCGTGGGCCCTTTCTTTTTTTAATTATTCTGCATTAATTATCTTATATGATTTATCATCTAACTTAAGAACATAATGAATAAAATCATTTTCAGTTGAATTTTCTCCATTATTATCTGTTTCAGTAACATCAGCAATAACTTTAAATAAATCTTCTGATACTTCTGTAATTCTAAAATTTGATAATTGCATATTAACAATGTCGTCATTTATTAACATTTCTCTTAAATTTTCAATTACTGAATTTAATGTATCACTAAAATTTGCTTCAAATTCTTTCCACTCGTTACTTGATATAAAGGTATTATAAAGTGTTTTAAAATTAGTAACATTACCTTCTAATTCTGCATATAATTCCATTCCAGCAAAATCAACTGATTTTAATGCCTCTTCTATATTCCCATTATACAGATTGTCATAAAAATCTTTAACTACATTTTCAATATTATTTCTTTCTTCTTCGCTAATACTACTATTATTATTTGTTTTTGAACTTATGCTTACTTGATTATTGTTATTGTTTTTTTTAGAACAAGCTGATAATGATATTATTAATATTATGCTTAAAAATAAAATAACTGTGTTTAAAAATATCTTTTTCATTTTATTTTTCCTTTCTTTAATTAATTTTATTTAAATATAGTTTTGATCCATTTTGTATATATATTGGTCTTTTTTGATATTGCTTAAGATGATTATTATAGAACTCTTTTTCAAAATATTTATCAATCACATTATAAATATTTTTTGGATTTTTAGAAATTATACTTGATATGTAATTAATATTTTCTTCTTCATATTTATTACCATATACGCCTTCAAGAAAGCTTATAATATCTTTTGTAATATTATTTAAGTCTATCTCTTTTTTACTTTTAATACAATTATTTTCATAGCTATATCTTCCTAATAGAACACCTATAATATAACTTAAAAACGATTCTATAAATTCTTCTTTATTAAATGGTTTTATAGTTAAGTCTCTATCATTTACTTTATATTGAACATCTTTTTCTACATTAAAAATTTTAGCATATATCTTATTTAGTTCTTCTTCATTTTTTCTTAATTTATTTCTTAAACTGTTATAATGCTTTTCAAATTTTTCTAAAGAATCAGATAATTTTTCTGATTTAATTTTTTTTAATAGAAGAGGATGAACTTTAAATTCAATACTTGTTTCATAATAACTCCACTCTTCTTTGCAGATTTTAATATTCTCCTTAACTAGCTTATTAATCTTTTCTTTATATTTTACTAATTCATTATTATTATCTATATTTTTGTATGGCAGGCTTGCTATATTTCCTACCTGAAAATTGACTGTTGGAGCAATTATAGATAAGAATTTAAAAGCTGTGCTACTACATAAATATCCAATAACATAATATAAGTTATCTTCGTCTGGAAACATTGATGAACCTGATACATCGAAAACATAACCCTTATTCTTATATCTTACTCCAAAATTTTCAAATCCAAATAATGACCATGTTATCCCTGGCTTAAAATAGTATTGTCTAGACGGCAAATGATTTCCTTGTTTTGACAAGATTTCGTAATTCTTCTTATCAAACTTTATTACATAATCATAATTTCCATACCATTTTCTATATATTCCACCTTTATTATATAAAGCATATTTTTTCCCTGATTTATGCAATTCCTCTAAACTTCCACAGTTTAATCCAATCTCATTAATTGGAACTTCATACCAAAATTTTATAAATTCATTGTTATTTCCTGTAGCTAACCCTTGCCTTGCATCATAATAATCTCCAAGTGTTTTATTCTCTATAAATGCTTTTTTTAAATTATCTGAAATCCAATATACAAAAGGAATTCCTTTAATTTCAAAAAAAGTATTTTGATTTAAATAATAATAATTCTTCTTATTTTTAAAATTTTTCATTTTATCATTATAATTATAGTAATCAGCTAAACGCACAAAACAAGAATCTATCTTAAGATTTTCTTTTTTCCAGCAAAATGCTGTTGAAAGCACGTTAAACGAACTTAAATCAGAAAAAGTTGCAGCACCTGAATGAATCATATTTATTATTGTTCCATTATTTAAAACTTTCCTTCTTAATTTTTCATAACTTGAAATAAACATCCAAGTATGTATTGTTATCATTGACATATAGCCTTTTTCTGCAGTAAATTCCATGCAACGTTCTATAAACGCTGCATACAATTCTGATTTTGTATCTGGATAATTTTTTTTCAAAAAATCTGCTAAATCATTATTTATGTTTTTTCTACCCATATATGGTGGATTAGTACAAACAACATCATATTTTTGAGACAAAATTATATTCTGCTTACTAGCGCTACACTTATTTTTAGCAACTCTTGTTAAAGAACCTGCCTCAGATGCATCTTCCAAAGTCACAATAATATTTAAACTTTTGATAAAATCTCTTTCAAATACTTTTTCATCAAATTCTCTTGCTTTTAAAATTACACTGAGTGATGCAAGTTTTATTGCAAATTCATCAATATCTAATCCATATAAATTCTTAGTTAAAATATTTTCTACAGCTTCTTCTTTGCTTATGCCACTTGTTAAATAAGCTTTCATTAAAACATCAAATGCATAAATTAAAATATTTCCACTACCACAACAAGGATCAATAAACTTTATTTCTTGCAAACTTTTAAGCTCTTGTGTGTCTAATGGCTCTAAAGGGATATAATATTTTAGGCTATCACTTATATTTAGACATCTTCCTAAACTATTATCTACCATATATTTTACAATCCAATCTGGTGTAAAAAGTTGAGTTGCTGCAGGAATGTTTTCATTCGATATTTTTATATTCTTTTTTAATGCTTTAAATATTTCTTCTTTCTGATCTGCCAAGAAATATTGGTATAGCCAGCCGAATTATTTCTACATTTTCAAATTCTTTATCAGGAATATTTTCTAAAAGTTTTTGAATTAAAGTATTTTCTGTACAACATATTAAAATATCTATATCAAAAAATTTATGTATTTTGGCATATCTAATAATAATGTTGTTAATAAATTCGTCTACAGTTACATTTAAAGATTTTATTTTTGCAATAGTTTTTTTAATTATATTACTATTCATTTTATTACATCTCCAAAATAATTGTTGTCAATATTCTCAGCTACCACTAACAACTTTTCCGTCTTTTAACCTGATTAATTTATCTCCATATTTTGCTGCCTCTTCTGAATGAGTTACTTGCAAAATTGTAATGCCTTCTTCTTTATTAATTATTTTAAATAAGTTCATAACTTCTGTTCCAGATTTACTATCTAAATTTCCTATAGGCTCATCAGCAAGCAAAATATTTGGACTTAAAATTATTGCTCTTGCTATAGATACTCTTTGCTGTTCTCCACCTGACAACTGATTAGGAAGTGATTTCTTCCTATTTTCTAATCCAATTATTTTTAAGATTTTATCTAATCTTTCTTTATAATCTTTTTCTTTTTTTCCATCCATTACAACCGGAAGCATAATGTTTTCTTCAACCGTCAAATTTTGTACTAAATTATAAAATTGAAATACAAATCCTATATCTTTTCTTCTCAAACTAGCAAGTTTACTTTCTTTTAATTTGCTTATATCATTCTCATTAATATAAACTGTTCCAGAAGTTGGTTTATCTAATCCTCCAATTAAGTAAAGAAGAGTGGATTTGCCACTTCCAGAAGCTCCCATTAAGGATACAAATTCTCCTTTTTGTATTTCAAAAGATACGTCATTTAAAACTCTATTAATATTTGATTTATTTCCAAATTCTTTTGTCAAATTTTCTACTTTTATAATAGCCATATTTAAATAGCCTCCTACTCATATTTTATTTCATTAACAACATTCATTTTTCTAAGCTTTCTCATTGGAATAATTAATGTAAACAGTAAAACTATAAATACAATACCCATAAAACCAAATACTGTTTTCCAATCATAAAACATTTCTACATACATATTTATGCCTTGCATAAATGAATCTATAATTTTACTTAATATAAATCCAAATGTAATTGCTAAACTGCCTGAAATAATATTTGTAAGAACCGTTTCAAAGAATAGCATTTTTCTTAATTGATTTTTACTCATACAAGTTGAACTCAAAATTGCAAGTTCTCTTCTTCTTTGCATAAATGATATTACCTGATTATTTACAATTCCTATAAATGATAATGCAACAGCAAGTCCTACCACAACATAAACAAGAGACATTATCTGATTTACATCTTTTTTCTGATCACCTATATATTCATCTATTGTCTTAATATTGGCAAAAGGCTCTTTTATTTGTTTCTTTATTATATTTTTAAGTTTATTTAAATTAACGTTATCTTTAGCATTTATTTCTATTTGAGATGGAATAGTAGTTAAATTATCAAAGAAATTATCTTGATTTACTATTATTACATTTCTTGCTGTACTAAATTGTGCACTATTTACAGTACCTACAATTTTATATTTTATTTCTTTATCTAGGGCTGCAAATCTTAGATTTATTGTATTTCCAATTTCTAAATGATTATTTTCTAAAAATTTTTCATCAATCAATATTTCATTATATTTTAAATCTTCAATCTTATAATTTAGTTCTTTAATATACTTATCTGTTTTTTTCAAACCAATAAATGTTGGAACATATGAAAGCTTTTTATTATCATTATATTTTAAATTTTGATCATAATAGAAATAATAATAATTTGTATCTTCAATATCTTCCAACTCTAACAATTCATTATATACTTGCTTTTCTTGAGACAAATTATATAGTATTATATCAACATTTCCATCTGTTAATTTTTCAAAAGAGCTAAAAGTATTATCAATAACCTTTGATAAATTTAAAATTGAAATAATTAAAGTTAGCGAAATAACAGTTAGTCTTGCTGTAGCTATAATCATTTGGTTATAGCCAATATTTTTACTAGAAACATAAAGAGTCTTGCATCCTAATTTTCTGAACAAATTTGAAAATATTTTTGAAAACACTTTCATTACTAGCGGAACTATATTAAATATTCCTATAAGCATAGCAATAATAGAAATAATAGTTAAAGACATTTGTTTATCTACATTTACTTTATTTATAGCAATACTTGCTATAATTAAAAGTATTCCAAATATAACTGTTATCCTTTTCAATATGTATTTTGTACTTTGTACGTCAAAAATAATGTCCTTTATAGGCTTTTTATTTGCCTTAATAATTGCTCCAATTGTCATTAGCACTTCTAATATAACTGCAAACAAAAGTCCCATAATAATAGTACTTACCGGTATTTTAGATGTTTGAGTTGCAAGTTCTGTTCCAGATACAGAAATAAATAACTTAGAAATATTACTATTTAAAATATTTGCAAGTATTATTCCTATAGTACCTCCGATTAAGCCATATACAGCATTTTCTAATATTAAAATTAAATTCATTTTCTTTTTAGTAGCGCCAATACTTCTAAAAGTTCCTATAACTGGCATTCTTTCAGCAATAATAATTTTATTTAAAGAATTTATAACAAAGAAAATCATTGCAGTAGCAAGCACACAAACAATTAGCATAATACTTGATATGAATAACACTTGCTCTTTGATATTATCAATATCTAATACCTTAGTTATTTCATATCCTTCATTATTCTTTTTTAAGTATTCAATATATTCTTCTATATTTTCATCATTTTTAACATCTATATAAATTACACTTTTTTTAGTATCAGTATCTATTTGATTTATAGTTTGCATACTTGTAACAAAGACAGGAGCATTATTTACCTCCATAGCATTAATGCCTTTGCTTTCAACTATTTTTTTATTTTTTAACTCATATTTTTCATTTTGAACATAAAACTCTATAACGTCTTTGCCTTCAAATTTATCCGAATTTTTGCTAGATGTTACAATTTCAAGTTCATCTAAGTTTGGTACATCTTCATAAAGTACATTTACTTCTTTTCCTTTAGGCACGTCTACACCATACAAAATAATTGGATCACCATTTTGATCAGTTCCTTGAATCATACTCATTTCAAGAACTTGAATTTCCTCATTACCTAAATTTAAATCATCTAGTTTTACATTATTTTTTTCTGAACTTATTGATATATCAAGCTTTCCAAATACTTTTCTAAAGGTCTCTTGTACTTTTAAAGTTACTTCGTTTGGTATTAGCAAATTAAGTGTAAAAGTTGTAGTAGCAATAGCAAGTGCAATAATAATTAATAAGCTTCTCCATTTTTTTGACCATATATTTCTTAAAATATGTTTTAGAATTATTTTCATTATTCTTATTCTCCAAATATATTATTGATTTTTTCTTTCCATATTAATAAACTCTTCAATAATTTTAATTAACTCTTTTTCATCTTTATATGTTTTAATATTCTTAGTAATAAAATTTAATGAACTAGAAGGCTTTTTTTCTTCTTTATAAATACATAATATATCTACATTGGCATCTACTGCAAAACCAAGTTCTATACCTAAACCTGTTGAAGGATATGATACTTCTGCAATAAACAAATCAGATTGTTTTATGATATCTTTGGTAGATATTTTAATATTACTATCCAAATGAGGAAAGAAAAATTCATTATTAGCATATAAAAGTGAATTTTGAATTGGTTCATATAATTCTTCTTTATAATTTTGCTTGCTTGAATGACCTAAATATATTTTCATTTAAAAAGTCCCCTTAAATTATTTTTTTAATACATACACTAGCCACTTGTTATCATTGTCACCGCCTTGAGTAAAAAAATTTAAAATTCTATAATTAGTTTTATAAATTAAATCATCTACTTCATCTTGTTTAAAATAATGATAATAACGTTCAGCACCTAAATTGTATTCATTTGAAAAATCAACAAATTCTGAATCAACATTAGTTGTTTGTCTATTTATAACATTAAAAATAAAAATTCCATTTTCTTCTAATGCATTATATGTTTTTTCTAATACTTTCAATAAATCATCACTTGTAAAATGAACTAAAACTCTCCAAGCAAAAATACCATTATATTTTTCTTTAAAATTATCAGTTAATATATTAAATCTAACAACATTATTAACTTTGCTTTTAATAGAAGAAATAAAAGCATCTGCAATATCGCTACCTGTAACATTAAAACCCAGCCTACTTAAATACTCTATATTAGTTCCATCTCCAGACCCAATCTCGAAAATCTTTGCATCTTTAGGTAAATTACTAAAAGATTTTTCTAAAAATTTATTTAGCTTTTCAGCTTTTCTTTTAGCTTTTTCTGGATCTATTGAGTCGTGAATACTACTTGTTTCTAAATATCTATTTGCATATTTTTCATATACTTTTACAGTTAACTCATTTTCTTTACTCATAAAAAACTATATTCCTTTCTTATTTTATAAACAATGTAAAAATTACAAGGTTAATTTTATTATTTTACAATTTTATAAATAATGATATCTAATAAAAACAAAATGAAAATACTCCACGAAATAATAGTCAATTTCTTTTCTGAAATTTTTGAAATAAGTTTTTTTAAAATAGGAATAATTCCATAAATTAATAATAAACTAGAAAATCCAAAACATAATATTGATCTTAAACAAATATATCCATTTATATTTCCAAAATTCCATATTTCTACATTATAATCCCATAACCTTACATGCCATATTTCATAAAGTGCAAAACCAGTTAAATATTCTAAAAATCCAGTTATTATACAATTTAATATAAATACTAGAAAAGGTTTTTTTCTAAATCTATATGTAAAAATAGTAATTAATAATCCTCCAAACGCATAAATTGGAATCCATGGTCCAAATGATGAACCTCTTTTTATAAAATAACCTAAATCTATTTTGTAAAAAATTGTTTCATATATAAATCCACAAAATCCGCTTATTATCATAATTAATAACAATATATTAATTGTATTTTTCAAGTTAATTTTTTCATCTTTAAAAACTAATAATTTTTCTTTCAAAACTTATACCTCACTTATTCCAAGTATCCTGTCTATTCCAAAAATCATCGTTTCTGCCGTTATAATACTTTTCTAACACAATATCCATAATTCTATAAGTTTCAAGAGCTTCGCTAGCTAAACAAGTATTTAGATGTTCTTCTGTAATTAAAGAATTAACAACGTTTTCAATCATGCTTTCTTGAATAACTTTAGGATTAGAAATATCTAAAACTTCTTCTCCTTCTATAGTTGTAACAAGTATTGGTGAATCTCCATGTACGCTAAATTCAAGTTTTCCTTTTGTTCCATAAACTATCATTTTATCTTTTTTATCTAATGCTAATGCATTAAAATTAGCTGTTCCTACAATACCTTTATCTGTTTTAAATGACATTACAACAATATCTTCTACTTTATATTCATCACAATTATTAGATGCAATTCCATTCAATTCTACAAAATTTCCAAATAAATAAACCATTATATCTATTGAGTGTGGTGCTATATCATAAAACTTTCCACCGCCAGATAATTCTGTATTAAATAACCAAGTATTATGTATTTCATCATAATTATATTTTCTGTTTAATCTAAAATCAACTTCTGTTATTTTACCAATCTTGCCACTATCTAATATATCTTTTATTTTTAAAAACTTCGGTAATGCTCTTCTATAATGAGCTACATATAAAGGGACCCCTGCTTCTTTAAACATTTCTGTAATCTGAAGAGCTTCTTTAAAATTTCTAGCAAAAGGCTTTTCTAAATATGTTGCTTTTTTGGCTTTACAACATTTCATTGCTTGCTCTAAATGTAAACCCGGAGGAGTTGCTATATAGACTGCATTTACTTCTCTATCAGCTAATAAATCTTCTACATTGTCATACCATTTTTTTGCTCCAAGTTTTATTGCTGATTCTTTTGCATTATCTATGTTTCTTCTCATTATTGCGTAAATCTCACTATTTTGTGCTGTATTAAATGCAGGCCCGCTTTTATTTTCTACAACGTTTCCACATCCAATAAATCCCCATTTTATTTTTTCCATTGAATAACCCCTTTTTAATTTTTTTCAAATTAAATTTATCATAGTTATTCTTTTTTTTCAATAATATTTAAAATATAATGATTAAAAAAAGAAACATTCGCCACTTTTTGTGACGAATGCTTCTTTGGGCAGATTAAACGACGCTCGGGGGATCAAGAAGACAGCTGGCAATCTCATGATAGCCTTGATTCTCCAGCTCATTTCTCAAATCATCCAGCGGCATAAAGGGAAATCCCGCGTTTGGGGAATATTCCCTATAGATAGCACAAATAGCTTCTTTTTCAGCTTCTGTGAGCATTCTGCTCACACTGAGCACGATACTGGTATTTTCGACCAAATATCTTTTGTGCTCATTTTCGGGCTTCTTGTTTTCCGGCAAATATAGCCAGGGAAAAATATTGATTTCCAAAATAACACCTCCAAAATATCTTGTGGCTTGTATCAAGAATATATTTCTGCCCAAAAATAATCTTGACACTATGAAAAAGAGCAGAACGCTCAATTTACATAATTTATTTTATCATAAAAATTACATTTTGTAAATATCTAAAGGAATTAATAATTATTATACTCATTCTTTTCTAAACAAAAAAGAACACTTATTGTGTCCTTTTATCATTTTGGAGCGGGATGCGAGAATCGAACTCGCGCGACCAGGTCGGAAGCATGGCATTCTACCACTAAATTAATCCCGCATATATGTAAAAAGCCATCATACTAGTGAATCTAATACAATGGCTAATTAATTGGAGCAGGTAGCGGGAATCGAACCCGCATAGCCAGCTTGGAAGGCTGGAATTCTACCATTGAACTACACCTGCAATTGCAGTCTCCTCTGATATTTTCATATTATAAACTCTTTTTTAACATTTGTCAACTACTTTTTTAAAAAATTATAACAATAAATAAACCCAAAAATTGACAATGTATTAATCTCTATCTCCTAAACTGTTTTCTTCAATAGTCATATTGTTAGCTGTTTTGCCTTGTTCTAATTCTTGTTTATTTTTTATTTCTGCTTGTAACTCAGGCTCTAATCCTTTAATTATTCTATCTATATCTAGCCCTTCTTTAACTTTTCCTAAAATATTTGTAGCTCTTGCACTTGCTCCAGAATCAGCTTTTAATATTTCATTACTTCCATCATTATTAGGAATACTTTCCAAAACAAGCCACCTCCTTTTCATTATTATTTCATATCAATAACTATATTATCTTTGATATTCTCTTCTACTTCTCTTAAAGCTTTTGACATTTTTTCTAAATCTTCAACTTTCTCATCATCTAAACTTACTATTTTTCCTGAAATAAATTTTTCTCCAATTTTATTACTCATCTTTTACCTCAATTTCTTCTAATATTTTTTCTATTTCTCTTGAAAAAATTATTGTATTTTCTTTAATCTTTCTTGAATATTCTTCCATTAAATTTGTTTTTATATTATTAATTTTAATAGCATGCTTTTGTAAAATATTTTTTGAAAAATTCTGATAGCCATTAAACTTATTTTTTATCTTAAACCATACTTTTTGAAAAATGTTTTGTTTATTAACAATAGCTAAAGCTTTTTCAACTCCAAATAAATCTTGAAAATCTTGTGCTCTTCTATTTTTACAATCTTCAAATTCTTTGTCACATCTTGAAAGAATTTTTTCATATACTTTTATTTGTTTTTTATAAACTTCTATTTCTTTATCAAAATCTTCATATTGCACTGCAGGTCTTTCTGCATAAACATATAATTGTTTAGTAACAATTAATTTTCTAATTTTAAAAATTAATACTTTCTGTTTTTCTTCAGCATTATAAACCTTAGATTTAATATTCATAAATTCGTCATTATAATATTTCATAAATAAATTAATTTGTTCTATATAAGATTTTACAATACTATCTTGACTTGCTATATATTTTTCTGGCATTTGTCCATAATATTTAGCGCCATAAGCAATATCAAGTTTAATGTCTTGTAAATTTTGTATACGCATATCATTATTAGCTCTAATAAAAGCCGCACTTTCGACAAAGGATCTTGAGTCTTCAGTTTGGGCTAATTGGTTTAATTTTTTAATTAATGCTTGATTTTCTACTTCTATTTTTTCTAATTCATTCAAAAGACTCTCCTCCTTTCTTTATTATGACACAATTATTGTATTTTATAGTAAAATAAAAATCAATATATGTAACATAAATGAAATAAAAAAGAACAGATTGCTTCGCAATCTGTTCTATGAGTTACTCTGCATTAAATCTCGAGCAACAATTTACTTAGTAAATTGTTTCACGGGATATTCCTCGAGCGACGTATTTCTTCGAAATCCGTCTCACGAGTTACTCACCACTCTACTATTTCAAATTATCTACACACTTTGAGCTTTGTTCCACTGTTATAATTAACCCTATGAACATATTGCTTCGCAATCTGTTCTATGAGTTACTCTGCATTAAATCTCGAGCAACAATTTACTTCGTAAATTGTTTCACGGGATATTCCTCGAGCGACGTATTTCTTCGAAATCCGTCTCACGAGTTACTCACCACTCTACTATTTCAAATTATCTACACACTTTGAGCATAGTGTAGGATATAATTTTATCGTTCCAACTGTTGGTGAGTAACTCCAGCATCTTTCACATTTTTCGCCATCAGCTTTTGCTATTTTTACTCCTAAATCAACTTCTTCATCTTCGTTTCTTCTGTTGTTCTTAAGTTCAACACCTGAAACTATGAATAAATCTTTTAATAATTCCTCTTTACCAGCTAAGAATTCATATTGGTCACCTTCTGCAAATAGTACAACTTTTGCTTCTAGTGATGTTCCTATTTCTTTATTAGCTCTTGCTTCCTCAAGTTTCTTAGATACTATATCTTTTACTTTTAATAATCTAGACCATTTTAATTCTAGAGCCTCATTATTCCATTTTTCATTTACTTTTGGATAATAATTCAACATTACACTTTCCAAATTATCATCTTTTCTATGTGGCATATATTTCCATATTTCTTCTGCTGTAAAAACTGTCATTGGAGCCATTATTCTTACTAATGCACTTAATATCTCATACATTACTGTTTGAGCAGCTCTACGTTCAACTGAATCAGCTTTTGATGTATACAATCTATCTTTTATAACATCTAAGTATATAGCACTCATATCTACAACACAGAACTGATTTAATGCACGATATGCTGTATTAAATTCATATTTATCATAAGCTTTTGTGCAGTCTTCTATTAATCTATTTAGCTTAACTAATGCCCATTTATCAATTTCTAATAAATCATCATAAGAAACTGGTTTTTCAACATCAAAATCTGATAAATTTCCAAGTAAAAATCTTGCTGTATTTCTTAGTTTTCTATAAACTTCACTTACTTGTTTCATTATGTTTTCTGAAACACTAACATCAGAAGTATAATCTGAAGCTAAAACCCAAAGTCTTAAAATATCTGCGCCATATTTTTTAATTATATCTTGAGGAGCAACTACATTTCCTATAGATTTGCTCATCTTCATTCCTTTTTCATCAACAGTATAACCATGTGTTAATACTTCTTTATAAGGAGCTTTTCCTTTTGTTGCAACAGATGTTAAAAGTGAAGATTGAAACCAACCTCTATATTGGTCACTTCCTTCTAAATATAAGTTTGCTTCTGGAAGTCCACGTTCTGCAAGAACAGATTCATGTGTTGATCCAGAATCAAACCAAACATCCATTATATCTGTTTCTTTCTTAAATTCAGTAGATCCACAATTTGCACATTTTGCACCAATTGGCATTAAATCTTTAACATCCATATCAAACCATGCATTTGTTCCTTTTTCTTTAACAATTTCTTGTACTTTTGCTAAAGATTCGTCTGTAACATACTCTTTTTCACATTCCTTACAATAGAAAATTGGAATTGGTACTCCCCAAGTTCTTTGACGACTTATACACCAATCATTTCTTTCTTCTATCATTTTTGTGATTCTTTCTTCTCCCCAACCAGGAATCCATTTAACAGTTTTTACTGCATCTAAAGTTTCTTTTCTAAATCCATCAACTGATGCAAACCATTGATTTGTAGCTCTAAATATTACAGGCTTTTTACATCTCCAACAATGTGGATAAGAGTGATTTACAACTTCATCTGTTAATAATCTATTATTATCTCTTAGCCATTCTAAAATTGCTTTATCAGATTTTGCATAGAACATATCTTTAAATGGTCCAGCGCCTTCTCCTCTTTGAAAACCTTTACCATCAACGCATACTAATATTTCACTATTATGTTTTAATCCTAATAAATAATCTTCTTTACCATAACTAGGAGCAACGTGAACACATCCTGAACCAGTTCCAAGCTCTACATTAACAGAGTCTTCAGTTCCACATACAACTATTGAATCTCTATCTAAAAATGGATGAATACATATAACTCCTTCTAATTTTTCTCCATCTATTACATCTATAACTTTATAGTCTTCTATTCCCGCTTTTTTCATAACCGTCTCAACTAATTCTTTTGCAAATATTAGTTTTTCACCATTTGCTTCTACAACAGCATATTTAAAATCAGCACCTACTGCTATCATTGTATTACCAGGTAATGTCCATGGAGTTGTTGTCCAAATTACAACATATGCGTTTTCTTTATCAAATAATCCTTTTGAATCTTTTACAGGAAATTTTACATATGCAGTATTTGAATTTACATCTTTATATTCAATTTCTGCTTCAGCTAAAGCTGTTTCACAATCAGTACACCAATAAACCGGTTTTAATCCCTTATATATAAATCCTTTTTTATACATAGTTGAAAATACACCAAGTTGCTTAGCTTCCATTTGAGGTTGATATGTTATATAAGGATGTTCCCAATCAGCTAAAACTCCAAGCCTTTTAAATCCTTCTGTTTGTATGTCTTTATATTTTTCTGTAAATCCTTTGCAAGTATCGCGAAACTCTGTTACTGGGATTTCATCTCTGTTTAAGCCTAATTTCTCAATTGCTTTTTTCTCTGTTGGCATTCCATGCGTATCATATCCAGGGATAAAAGGAGTATAGTATCCCTGTAAATTTTTATATCTAACTACTGTATCTTTTAATATTTTATTTAATGCGTGACCAATATGAATCTCGCCATTAGCATATGGAGGACCATCATGTAACACAAATGGAGTTTTTCCTTCATTTTTCTTTAACATTTTTTCATACAAACTTTGAGTAAACTTTTCTTCACCTATTTTTGGTTCATTTTCTGGCAAATTTCCTCTCATTGGGAAATCTGTTTTAGGCAAATTCAAAGTTTCATTGTAATTTTTCTTTTCTTCGCTCATAAGTATATCTCCTTTATAAATATTCAATAATTTAAAAAACAAAAACTTCGCTCTATAAGGGCGAAGTTATAATTCACGGTACCACCTTAATTAAAAACACAAGATTTAAAAGTGTTTTTATCTTATTACTTTTTAACGCAAGTAAAACGGATTATTCTAATAGTATTAAAAAGAGTTTCAAATAATCAACTCAAAGGTGATAATAAATAATCTATTTTCTTACCAGATTTTCACCATTACATCCGGCTCTCTAAAAGTTTTATTATTATTTATCTTGTCCTTATCAAAGTTTTTAAAATATTATGTAACTATAATACACCAAAGTATTAGTATTTGTCAAGGCTTTTTCACTTATAGTCATCTTTTCTTCTAATAGTATTTCCAATATTACTAGCTCTAGAAATTTTTGAAAAACCATATTTTTCTTTAATGCTATCTATAGCACTATCTAATTTATTTTTCTTTTGGTCATTTTGTAGGTCAAAAATAGAAATCTGCCCTTCTTCTGTACTTGATAATTTATCTAATCTTACACCAATTAATCTAATAGGAGTACCTGGTTTATACATTTCAATTAATAATTTTTTGGCTTGTGCATAAATCTCTTTATTAGAATCTGTTTTTTCTATCATTTTTCCTTGATGAGAAAAATCTATAAAATCTTTTGTTCTTAATTGAACATTTACAACACTTGTCTTCATTTTTTGTTTTCTCAATCTATAGCAAACTTGTTCTGTTATAGATAATAAAAGTTCTTCTAGTTTTTCTATATTTGAAACATCAACGGCTAATGTTGTACTCATGCCAATTCCTTTTGGCTTTTCTGGATTAGAATTTACTTCTGAATTGTCTATACCGATTAGCAAATTCCCACATTTGTTTTCCAAATTTGCCGAATTTTTTTATTATAAATTCTTTATCTGTTTTAGCCAAATCTCCTATTGTTTTAATTCCTATATTAAATAATTTTGGAACAGTCTTTTTACCTAAAAACAACAATTCTTTCGTTGGAAGTGGCCACATTTTTTCTTGAATTTCATATGGATACAAAGTATGTATTTTATCTGGTTTTTCAAAATCTGATGCCATTTTTGCTAATAATTTATTTGTTGAAATTCCAATATTTACAGTAAACCCCAATTCTTTTTTAGTCCTTTGGTTTATTTCTTTTGCAATATCTAAAATATTTCTTCCCATAAGGTAATGGGTCATGTCTAAGAAACATTCATCAATACTAAATCTTTCTATTTTATCTGTATATTCTAAAAGAAGTGTATATAACATTTTAGAATACATACTATATTTTTTATAATCGCCTTTAAAGACCTGTAAATTAGGACATTTTTGTCTTGCCATATATAAAGTTTCGCCTGTATAAATACCACATTTTTTAGCAGGTATACTTTTGGCTAAAACAATTCCTGAACGTCTATCTTCATCTCCACCTATTACTGCAGGGATTAGTCTAATATCTTCTTTTTCACCATTTTTTAATTTTTCTAAAGCAGTCCAACTAAGAAAAGCATTATTAACATCCACATGCAAAATGGTTCTTTCCATTAATATCTCCTTAAACTTTAAGTAATATACAATATTTATATCATATTTTTTAAAATTATTATATATTTTTTATGCAGCTTTATTTATCTTTATTAATTCTTTTGCATGATCTAATGCAGCTTGCTCAGTATTTCCACTTGAAATTCTAGCGACTTCATTTATTAATTCTTCATTATTTAATTTTTTAACATTAGTCTTGGTTTTACCATTTTTTACATCTTTATAAGCAAAATAATTTGTGTCTGCAGATGCTGCTATTACAGCTAAATGAGTTACAACAAATATTTGATGATTTTTAGATATTTTTTTCATTTTTTCACTAACAGATTTTGCTGCTATACCACTTATTCCTGTATCTATTTCATCAAATACTAAAGTTTGATTCTGATCTATATTTGTTAAAACAGTTTTAATTGCAAGCATTATTCTAGATAGCTCTCCTCCTGAAGCTATTTTAGTTAATGGTTTAAAATCTTCTCCAGTATTGGTACAAATTAAGAATTCTATTTTATCTATACCATTTTCATTAAATTTTCCTTCTTCTGTCTGGAAAAAATTCACCAAAAACTTACTATTTGACATTTCTAAGTCTTTTAATTCATCATTTATCTTTTCTGAAAGAATTTTACTATATTCTTCTCTATATTTATGCATATTATGTGCAAGTTCTGTCATCTCCAATTTTATTTGTTTTAATTCAAGCTTTATTTGAATATTTCTTTCTTCTAAATTTTTTATATTAGATATATCATTTTCTACTTCTTTTTTATACTCTAATATTTCTTTAATATTATTTCCATATTTTCTTTCTAGATTATGAATTAAATCTAATCTATTTTCTGTTTCTTCTTTTGATGAAGAATCGAAATCTAAATCATATTTATAATTGTATAAATCCCTTGAAATTTCTTCTATATTATAATAAGCATTTCTTAATTCTTCTAATTTTTTTTTATAATTATCATTTAAGTTTTCAATTTTTTCTAAAGATTTTATAGAAGTTTCAATTCCTTCTATAACAGATTCGCTTAATGTTTGTTCTGAAATTTCTAAATTTTCATTTATCTTATCTAAATTTGTTAATTGTTTTCTTTGTAATTCTAATGCTTCTTCTTCTCCATCTTTTAGATTTGCCTCTTCGATTTCATTTAATTGATAATTTAATAAGTCTAATTTTCTTTGTTTTTCTTTTTCATCTCCATAATTTTGCTTTAATTCTTGTTTTAAATTATTATAATTTAAAAACAAATCCTTATATTTATTTAATAAAAAATTTATATTTTCACCAATGAAACTATCTAAATATTTTATGTGAGAAGAAATATTCATTACATTTTGATTTTCATGTTGCCCATGAATATCTATATTTTCAAGCATAAAAGATTTTAATTCGTTAACTGTAACTAGTCTTCCATTAATTTTGCAAATATTTCTACCGTTTGAAAATATTTCTCTAGAAACAATAACTTCATTATTTTCATATTCTTGATCATTTAAAACTTCTTTAATAATTATTGCTTCAACTAAGGAACTATTTTCACCCTTTCTAATCATTTCTTTAGAAAATCTACCACCACTAATTATTTCTAAAGAATCTATTATTAAACTTTTTCCAGCTCCAGTTTCTCCAGTTAAAACATTAAATCCATCTTCTAAATTAATACATAAATCTTCAATTATCCCAATATTTTTAATATGTAAAAATGATATCATAATACAAACCTCCGTTTTGAGAATATATGTTCGTATTAATAATATCACAAAAATTTGTTTTGTCAATATATAAAAAAATAAAAGTGATACTTTTTTATAAAATAAACCCTCCTTGTTAAACTTTTTTGTCTAACAATTTGGGTTCACTTCATTTTACAATATTACATTTATTATTTAAAACTTACCATGACTCATAGGATCAGTAGGAATAAATGGTGGGTCTATTATATCACCAGTTGTGCCAGGAATTACTATTTTTTCTCTATCAAAATCAAACTTATCAAAACTATTAATTACCTCTTCTTCATTTTTCTCATTTATATATTTTATTGAATAATCCTCATTTTCTTCATTATACATAAATATATAAGCATTTTGTAAATTGTCTGTATCCTCTTCATTTATTCCTAACAAATTATTTTTATTTATTTTCCAAGAATTATCTTCACCTTCAATCTCTGAAATTATTCCTTTTTCTAATAAATACTCTGGTAACTCAATATTAGTATCACCAGCTTCTTTTTCCATTTGATAACCTGTACATTCTAATTGAAATAATTCAGATATTTGAGCATGAGAAGTTTTAAGTTTAGCTTGTTTTGCTTTATCTAATACACCATTATTTCCTACTACCATATTTACTGTAACACCAGCAAGAATTAGAAGAACAATAATTGTAATAATAAGAGCAATTAATGTAATACCTTTTGAATTTCTAACCATTTTAATCACCTCCTTAAAATTACTTTTCTTAATTATATTATACAATATTTATGTAAACTTATCAAAATGTATTGTTGCTTGTTTCCTTACGGACTCAAGGCATTCTATTTTTTAATATTTTTATTTTAAAAAAAGAACATATTATTTTTAATATGTTCTTTCTAATTTTTATATATAAATAAATCAAAATTTAAATAATCTGAACTAACTAATTTTAATTCAATTTCATCTATATTCCCTTCAACTGCATCTTTATAAGATTCACCATGCAAATGTCCATAAAAACATTTTTTTATATTATATTTTCTCATAAGTTTAAGGAAATCAATTTCATCAGGTACTTCTTGTTTAAAATATGGTGGATAATGAATAAATGCTATTATTTCTTTATCTATTCCATATTTTTGAATTCCGTCTTTTATTGAAAGCTCTAACCTATTTAGTTCTCTTTTTAGAATTTTATAGTCTTCTGCATTTTGAGGAGAAGTGTTATTCCATCCTCTTGTTCCAACTATTATTTTATCCTCTATTAAATAACTATTATTAAATAAAAAATAAATATTTTCAAAATTATTTTCTTTCAAATACTTATTCATACTTTTAATAGTTGTCCACCAATAATCGTGATTTCCTTTTAATAATATTTTCTTTCCTGGCAATTCATTTAAAAATTTAAAATCATTATATGTTTCGTTTAAATATGTTGCCCATGAAAAATCTCCAGGTATTATCACTGTATCTTCGTTATTTAATTTATTTATCCAATTTTCTTTTATCTTTTGAGCATGGTTTTCCCAATTTTTTCCAAAAATATCCATCGGTTTATCTGTTCCAAAAGATAAATGCAAATCACCTATTATATAAATTGCCATTATTTTTCCTTTCTATAGTTTTAAGTTAGGCACAGCATTTAAATTCAAATCTGCAAAATTACCTTTGATAAATTCAAAATATCCGCTAGAAGCAATCATTGCTGCATTATCTGTACAAAGAATTGGTTCTGGATAATATATTTCTACGTTCATTTCTTTAGATAACTTATCGAAGGCATTTCTAATGTATGAGTTCCTAGAAACTCCTCCTGCAAGCACAATTTTATTTTCATTTTTTTCTTTTATGGCTTTTTTTACATTATTTAATATCATATCTGTTACTGCTTTTTCAAAACTAGCACATAAGTCAGCTTTATTTGTATTAGGGTTTTTATGATTTAAATTTATAACAGCAGTTTTTATTCCACTAAAGCTAAAATCTAAATTATCAAAATGTGTAATAGGAAGCTCGATATTTGCTTGTCCATCTTTAGCTAGTTTATCAACTTTAGGACCTCCAGGATAACCGTAATCCAACAACTCTTGCTACTTTGTCAAATGCTTCTCCAATTGCGTCATCACGAGTTTTGCCTAAAATCTCACATTCATTATAATCTTTAACATTAACTAAATATGTATGACCACCAGAAATTATTAAGCACAAAAATGGTGGCTTCAAATCTTTGTGAGTTATAAAATTTGCTGCGATATGTCCATTAATATGGTTTACTGCAATTAATGGTTTACCGAGCCCCAAAGCTTAAAGCTTTTCCATAAGAAACACCTACAAGCAATGCTCCCACTAAACCAGGCCCGTAAGTAACAGCTATAGCATCAATATCATTTATTGTAAGATTTGCTTGTTTTAAAGCTTCTTTCATTACTTGATTTATAACCTCTGTATGACATCTTGATGCTATTTCTGGAACAACACCACCATACTCTGTATGTATATCAATTTGGGAATTTATAATATTTGATAATACTTCTCTTCCGTTTTTGACAATAGCAACAGAAGTTTCGTCACAACTTGATTCAATTCCTAATATATATATATCTTTTGGCATATTTCTCCTTTCTAAACATTTAGGTATAGTTCATCAAATAAATAATCCGAATAATTTGCCTGATAACCAAAATAATCCATTTAATACTACATTAATTACTGGTGAAACAGCATAAGCTAATAGTCCTGTAATCCATAGAACCATAAACACTATATAAATAATATTCATGTTTCTATCTAACCAATCTTTAACACTATATGGTAAAAATCTTCTAAATATTTTAGAACCATCTAATGGTGGGATTGGAATTAAATTAAACACACCTAATCCAACATTAACAGTAATAGCATACCAAACTATGGTTAATACTATAGGAAACCAACTCCAAGTTACATCTACAAAAAACCATAATGCATAATATCCTAACATTAATAAAAATGCTAAAATAAAATTCATCATCGGACCAGCTAAAGCAACTAATAATTCACATGTCTCTCTTGATTTATTACTTGTAAAATTGTTTGGATTTATTTCTACTGGTCTACCCCAACCAATGTGTGCAAATAATAATAACATTATTCCAAAAGGATCTATATGACTAACTGGATTTAACGTTAATCTTCCTTGAGCTCTTGGCGTCTTATCACCTAGTTTATCTGCCATCCATGCATGAGCAAATTCATGAAAAGTCATTGCAATAATAACTCCAGGTATTGTAAGTAATACAGAAGCAAATTCTCCTGACAATAATAATGAAATAACTACACAAGCTACTAAAATAATAATTAATGTACGTCTATCTATGTTTGCAAAATTTCCAAAAAACATAAAATATCTCCCTTAAAATTCTATTTCTTTACTTTTATGTAAAAACTTAAAAAACTCTCTTAATACACTACCGTTAATATCATTTTCATCTTTGATAGTTGGTATTCTAATGCGCATATATCCATCTCCATCATCAGGATAACTTAAGATTTGACCTTTAGGATAATGTAATAATAATCTACGAAATGTTAATAAAAATCTTTCTGTTTTCACTTCACTTATTAAGTCCATTTTATCTCTTTTTTCATTTAATTGTCTTTGAGCCATTCCAAAAAATTCTGGCATTAATTCTTGCTTACGAGTTGGCCATTCATGTTCAAATGCTTCTAACATTCTATTATTTTGAATTATATGATATTCATAATCAAGTGAATATAAACTTGGTATTTCTATATCAGAAATTCCAGCTTCACTCAAAAAATCAACAAAAATACTTAATGCTAATAATTTTTTAGGCTCAACTTTTTGTCTATCTTCCCATGAAACTCCTTTATTAATTTTTGATCTTTGTTTATCTAATTGAGTTTTTAAACTATCGTCTTTGCCATAACTATCACTATTACTTGATTTATTTTGAATAGATCCAATACAACAGACTTTTTTTCCATCTCTTTGATAAATACCATATCTTATTAATGGTAATTCATATTTAGCTTGATTTCTTTTAAAAGTATTATAATATCTTTTATCATAAATAGTAATTCTAAATTCTCTTGGACTCTCATCATAAATATTAGTAACTCCATTTTGTACACAAAAAATATGGCCATTCAAATAATCTATTGCTCCTAAAGAAGTTTCTTGATCATATTGCTTAAATGTTTGATCACCCATCATTTGAATTTGTTTTATTAGAAAGTTTTCAGGATTAGCAAAATCATATGCAGTAGCTCTTAACCATAATAATTCAAAAAAAGTTGTTGCTCTTATTACATTAATATCAGTTAATGTATTATCTAAAAAACATAATTCTATATAATTTTCATAAGCACGTCTTAGTAATTCAATAAAGTCAGAATAACTTCTAACTACTAATACAGGAAGATCAGAATTATCTCCATGTTCTTTTAAATCATCTAAAACATTTTGTGCACCCAATTCAGTTAAGAAGCACTCTGGACTTTCTTGATCTTTGTCTAAAACAGTTTCTATTCTTTCTAATGCTTTTTGTTCTCTAAAATCAATTTTGAAACAAGGATAAGTGGAATCAAAAAGAATATTATGAAGACTCCTTGTTACAAATATTTTTTCAACATTTTCAGTTGTAGGTTCTGCTTCAAAACCAATTTTTCTTGAGTAAATATCATTCATTTTTTCTCCGAATTAAACATTTTATAATAATAAGATAAAAATAGCTACTAATTGCATAATTTTCAAGTTTAAACTATTGGCTTCATAGTTGGGAAGAATAATACATCTCTAATTGAAGCACTATCTGTAAATAACATAACCATTCTATCGATTCCAATTCCTTCTCCACCAGTTGGAGGCATTCCATATTGAAGCGCATTTATAAAGTCATCATCCATCATTCCAGCTTCATCATCGCCATTTGCTTTTGCTTCTACTTCTGCTTTAAATCTTTCATATTGATCAATTGGGTCATTTAATTCTGAGAAAGCATTTCCATATTCACGTCCACAAATAAAGAATTCAAATCTTTGAGTAAGTCTTGGATCTGCTTTGCATTTTTTAGCTAGTGGTGAAACTTCAATTGGATAATCATAGATAAATGTTGGTTGAATTAAAGTTTTTTCAACATATTCATCAAAGAATAATGCTATGATATGACCTCTAGTTTCTTTTCCATTTGGAATTTCAATATTATGTTCTTTTGCTACTTTTACAGCCTCTTCGTTAGTTTGAATAGTATTAAAATCGACACCACAAGCTTCTTTTATGCTATCTATCATTGTAATTTTTTTCCATGTGCCTGGTGTAAAATCTAGATCTTGTCCCTGATATGAAAATTGATAAGTTCCTTTAACTTTCATAGCTATTCTAGAAAACATTTCTTCTGTTAAATCCATCATATCATTATAATTTTGATATGCACTATAAAATTCTATTGATGTAAACTCTGGGTTATGACGAATATCCATTCCTTCATTTCTAAAAATTCTTCCTATTTCATAAACTTTATCAAATCCACCAACGACTAATCTTTTTAAATTAAGCTCTGTTGCAATTCTTAAATACATATCTAAATCCAAAGTATTATGATGTGTGATAAATGGTCTAGCTGTAGCTCCTCCAGAAATTGTATTTAAAATAGGTGTTTCAACTTCTAAATAGCCTTTTTCATCTAATATACTCCTAATTTCTTTAATAATTGCTGTTCTTATTTTAAATGTTTCTTTTACTTCTGGATTCATGATTAAATCCAAATATCTTTGACGATATCTTAAATCAACATCTTTTAAGCCATGGAATTTTTCAGGAAGTGGTCTTAAAGATTTTGAAAGTAAAACAGCTTCTTTTGCATGTATTGAAATTTCTTCTGTTTTAGTTTTAAACACAAAACCTTTTATTCCTATAATATCTCCAATATCCCAAGTTTTAAATGCTTTATAAGCTTCTTCTCCTAAATCATTAATACTTACATAGCTTTGAATTTTTTCATCACTATCTAAAATTGTACAAAAAGATGCTTTTCCCATAATTCTTTTTGCTATAATTCTTCCTGCTACTGAAACATCTTTATTTTCAAAAGAGTCATAATTAGCTTTTATTTCACCAGCTGTATTTGTTCTATCATATTCTGTGATTTCATAAGGATTTTTTCCAGCATCTTGTAATTCTTTAAGCTTATCCATCCTTACTTGCATTAATCTATTAACTTCTTCTTGAGTTAATTCTATTTCTTCATTATTGTTTTCACTCATTTATATTTCCTCCATATTATTATTTTATTTCTTTAAAAATCAGGTTCTTCAGGAGCTAGTTTAGTTTGATATTGCTTTCTATGATATTTTAAATAATCAAAAAATGACCAAAGGGATTCTAAAACTAGTTTAACTTCACCTTCTAAATCCTTTTTGACTGCTATATCCATAATTTTTTCCATTAATTTAGATACAATGTCAAATGCTGTTTCACCTTCATCACATACTAAAATCCTTAATTTTTCAGGACTAATAGAGTGGTTTTTTACTCCATTTACAATACCAATACAGTCTTCATTATCAGCAAAATCTACTTCATCTTCTAAATAGTCTACACCTTCTTGAGCATCAATTACAATATAAGTTTCTGTTTTCATTTTAGCTAAAAATGCTTCATAAACTTGTATAGGTGTTGGAAATTCGTTACTATCAAACCTCGTACCTATAGGAAAAAATTCTCTATATTCATCCGGAATTTTATTTAAAGGTGTATATCTAAAAGTATTTATAAATAAATTTTTAGTACTTAACAATCCTTTAGCCCCTTTTGAAAAATATACTCTTTCAAATTCTTCTCCAGCTAAAATTGATGCCCCACCAGTCTTTGGTACTAGTCCTTCTTTTGCAATACTATTTAGGTTTCTAGTATCTGTAAAATGAAAAAACGATAGATTTAAATCAATATCTTTTAAATTAACTTTCTCCATTTTTTCTCCATCAATTATAATTATATATTATATATAAAATCATTTTTTTCGTCTTAAAATCCAATCTTTTTTCCAAGCAAAATCAGTAATTGGCTTATTCAAGATAACCTTTTGCTCTGCTTTTCCTGGATTTACTGTTGAAATTTCTTCTAAAGTCTCATCATTCCATAATTTTTCTATTTTAAACTCAACTGGTTCTATTTTACCTGGAACAATTAATTCCATTTGATCTCCAACATTTAACTTATTTCTGATTTCTATTAACACTTTATTTTCTTGATCTTCTATTACTTTTCCACCAAATTCATATGCTTGATTGTATTGATGCCCTTCGTAATCTTGAATATCTTTATTATTTCTATCATTAAAATAAAATGTTGTTAGACCACGTGTTTTTGTTTTTTCTAATTCATTTAAATATTTTTTATAATCATAATGTTCTGAATCTTTATAATAATCATCTATTGCATTTCTATAAGCATTTACAACACTTGCTAAATAATATTCTGTTTTTAAACGTCCTTCTATTTTAACACTATCTACTCCCATTTCTATTATTTCTGGAATTTCTTTTATTAAACACATATCTTTAGATGAAAAAATATAAGTTCCTTTTTCATCTGTTTCAACAGGCATAAGATTTCCTGGATTATTTGTTTCTTCAACATAAACATTATATGCCCATCTACAACTTTGAGCACAATCTCCAAGATTACCATTTCTTCCTGCTAAAAATTCACTTAAAAAGCATCTTCCAGAATATGCAAAACAAATTGCTCCATGGCAAAACATTTCAACTTCTAAATCTTTAGGCTTATTAGCAATTAAAGTTTTAATTTGTTCTTTATTCATTTCTCTACCAAGTATTACACGTTTTGCGCCATTTTTATACCAAAAGTTTGCAGCGTGATAACTTACTGTATTTGCTTGAGTAGAAATATGAATCTCTGTATGTGGTGCTGCATTTTTTACAGCGTCTATTACACCACCATCAGACATTATTATTCCATCCACACCAAGTTCATCTAATATTTTTGCTTGTTTAATTATTTCATCATATGTCTCATCTTCAGCATAAATATTAATTGCTGCATGCACACGTTTGCCGTTTTTTATGAGCATATTCAATAGTTTTAGCGATATCAGAGTCACTAGCCTCTGAACGAGAACGAAGTGACAATTTAGGTGTTCCTATATATACAGCATCTGCACCATACATAAATGCAATTTTTGCTTTTTCAAAAGAACCTGCTGGTGCTAATAATTCTATTTTCTTCATCTCTCCCTACCTTTTTACATAAAATTTAACGATGTTATTATATCATATAAAGATTTCTTTTTCAAGACAAAATGGGACAGTGGGACGGAGTTTTTGTCCCGTTATAATAAAAAACGCAGAGCAGGGCTGTTGCCCCGCTCCGCGTTTTGGCTCAGTTTTTATATCCCTCAAACACAACTTGAATTTCAGGTCTGTCAGATGATAAGCAATTTATCAAGGCATCTTGGAAATATTTGCTGTTCAAAATGTCTCGATAGATGTCGTCGATGTTACCACCATACATTCTCGGGTTTATCCCTGTCGATCCATCGCGTGACTGAACAAACCGTTTCTTACCACCAAGGCAAGATTGCATGTTTGGACTATCTAACGCTATAATTGAATCTTCAGTTAAGTATGGCAGAATATCAAAGATTACTATCTTATTCTCTGGGCAGTCATCCATCAGTTTTTGCAGGTTGTCTGGGAATTCCACGCATATCCTAGCCATGCTGCTGAGCCTCCTTTCTTCAAAAATGTTGATTTTCCAATCAGGTTTGCGTAGTTACATTATTAGTATAACATATTTTATGTAAAAAAACAAGTCTACCCTACTGCAAACCAGCAGTTTAGACTTGCTTAGATTATATATTCTATTTACTCATCTCTTTCTTAAACCCTTCTAATTCAGTTGTACAATGTGGGCATCTTGTAGCTTTAAAAGGAATTTCTGTTAAGCAATATGGACATAATTTAATAGTTGGTTCTTCTATAGCAACTTCTTCATTTTCTTTAGCTTTCTTTCCTTTTTTAGCAACACTAGCTGCTTTTGCAGCTAATTTCTCTAATTTTTCTTTGCTCTTTTTCTCAGCAGTTGTAATTGCTTTTATAACCATAAACAATATAAACGCAACAATTAAGAAATTAATTACAGCTGTTAAAAAAGTTCCATAGTCTATTGCTTGTCCACTATTTCCTAATGGAATAGTTCCATGGATTTCAGCTCCTCCAATTAATCCTAGTAATGGTTGAATAAAACTTTCTGTAAATGCTGTAACGATAGCAGCAAAAGCATTAGCTATAATAACACCAATTGCCATATCCATTACATTTCCTTTAGAAATAAACTCTTTAAATTCTTTAAACATATTTTTCTCCCCTTTTTGTTTATTTAATGCATCATTTTTTATGTTGACTACATGATAATTATATTAAGAAAACTCTATTTTGTCAATAAAATAATTTATTCAAAAATTATTTTAAAGCTTCCCACTGTTTTTTCTGGAGCTATATATACTTTTACAAAATCACCAGTTTTTAAATTATGAGAAACTGCTTCGTCTTTATTTATTGTTAAATCACCATCTTGTATTTGTTTATACAAATTATTTTGTATTACTCGATTATACCATAGAATTTTGCAAGCATATTTGTTTCCTTTGTCAACCATGTTGCATATCATTCCTTCTTGTGTCCACTCGTTATTTTTTCCTTCAATAAATTTAACTTCTGTTGATTCTAATCTTGTTTTTTGCTCTTCTGTTATACTCGCTAATATTTTTTGTCTTTCAACTTCTCCTTTTTTTGCAAAATATGCAATTACTCCTATAAATACTCCAATAATTACTCCTGCTATTACATATGCCATTTTAAAATCCCCCTTCTTTTTAGATCTTTCTAAATAATATCATATTTATCAAAAAATCTTCAACATCACTCTATATTTTTTTTTTACATTTACGTATCTAAAGAAATATCAAACCAATCTTTTTCTTCACTAATAAGCCACTCTAATCCTCTTCTTCTTTCCCAAACAACTTCTGGATTTAAATTTCCTATTTTTGTATTTGGATCTATTCGTTTATTCACACATGCCCAGTGATAACAATAAAATAAATCTAACATATCCAATATTTTATCCGTATCTCTCAAATGTCCTGTTGGATACGAAACAATATTCATAAGCGCTATTGCTCTTTCTCCATTACATATCTTAGATGCATCACTTAATTCTTTATCTGTAATCAAATCCAATGCCCACACGATGCTCCAGTATGCCTCGTAAGTCCATCCAACATCTGTTACATCTTGTATCGTTAATTCATTTTGGCACCCTTCTTTGGTTTTACTGTTTTCAATAAGTAATCTTTCCTTTGGTAATAAATCTTCTAATAATATTCCAAATTTTTGCATATATTCTAATATAATATCAACAGATTTTTTATAATCTTCTCCATTTCGTATCGAACAAGCTAGTTGAATAATTAACAAGCTTGCCATAGCTCTTTTCTTCACCGTTGCAACATCTTTTACTTTAACCTGTTCTTTGGATTCTACAAATGACAAGTTTGGATTAAAATCAATTCCTAGTTTTTTTAACTTTTCAATTGTATTATTTCTTCGTTCTTCTGGAGTAACTTCCTTTTTCTTCTTAAAAAACATTTTTATTTCTCCTCTCATTTTTATTATCTTATTGTAAAAAGTACATATCCAATAATTGCTCCTACTGTGTCTTTTTCTAAAAATAGATATTTTCTTTTTAACTTTTTAAATTCTTTTATTATTATAATTTTTAAAATTCAACCCACCAATTTCTATGTGGTTCAACAATAATTTTTTTATCACACATTTCTTTTATTTTCCATAATGGTATTTTACAAATATTTTCATCCTTACCGCCATACATCTTAGCACTGTATTCACTCACATATATTTTTACATCTGTATGCAAATTATTATCTTTATCTTTAAAGGATATTTCATCTAAAAATAGTGGTATTGTATTTTTAGAAATGTCCTCTTTTCTTAATATGACTTTAGAATCTTTTGGTATTATCATTTTTCCTTCTTCATCCTTAGGAAGTTCTAATAAAATTTTATTACCAATAAAAAACATTTCTATTTCCTTTATTTGTTCATATCCTTGCTGTTTGTCTAAGTTGCCAAATTTAATATCCTTTAAAATGCTTTGCACTTTTATTATATCTTTGTATTTTTGGACAATTTCTTTTCCAATTATTTTTTTATCTATTACTTTTTTTCCATTTTCTTCTGGCATGCCATATAATATAATTGCGTTATATTCCCCTGCAATTATATCTTCCAAAAATATACATAATGGCATTTGGTAATACGTATACTTTTTACCCAAAATATTTCTAGCATCTAAAGCTAAGCTTTCCGCAATTTTTTTATCCAGACAGATGTGACACGCACCATTTATTACATATTTTGATATGTTTAATTCTTTAAGAGTTACTGTCTCTTCGCAGATTACCATAAATACTTTATCTAAGTAATCAATTAAATTAGGTATCTCCCAATTTGTAATATATTCTTCTTGTTGATTTATTAATTTCCATTCTTTTTTAAATATTCCAAACATTTTTACTCCTATTTAATTCAAAATTTTTTCAATTTTTATTGTCAATTTATCTTTCTCCTCTTTGCTTTTTCGTTCTATAATCTTTTTTTATAACTTCAATTTTTTCAGGACTTACATTTTTCTCAATATATTCTTTAAATTGGTCATAATTTTTCTTGTATTTGTCTATTCGAAAGCTTCTCTTTTTCGTTTCTACTTTCATTGTTTCCCCAAGTAATCCATTTGTTTTCGTTATTCTGATAATTACCTTTTTTATCTCTGAGGTATGAAAACTATATCTTTTTCCTCTCCAGTTTCTTACATTAATTATATCTTCTTTTAAAGTCACTTGAAACAAACATGTATACATAATTGCAAAAGCAGAAGGAATGTATACCATAAGTATGATACAAATATGTGCTGCAATTTCTTTGTAATTAAGAATTTCTACAATTATAAAGAAAACAATAATCAGCAAATAATATTTTATAATTCCTTTTTTAAAATCACTGTAATCATTATCCACAATTAAATCATATTTCTTTTTCATTCTATCACTCCAATATTTTCCTTTTATTTATATCTCCAATATAAATTATTATATATTTTGCGGATTTTGTCTTCTTTTCTCCTCAATACCATACTCACTTAAATTTTTTCCTGTATTCTGAGAACGTTCCTATTTTGTTTATTTGTTCATCTTTTTCCTTAATTATATTTTTAAGCTTTCTTGTATAGACTATACTATATTTAATTATATTTTTCAATATTTGATATCTTAAATTTCTTTATATTTTAAAGAATAAAAAACATATATATTTCTATTAAATCATATTAGTAAATATATTTTAAATATTTATTATATTATATATATACATTACAAATATAATTTAAAAATATATATGTTTTTAATTAAATTATAAATTATTTAAATGCTATTAAATATAGCAATTATTTTTTATCTACAGAAAAAACTAATTATTCTTATGATTATCAATAATACAATCATTATTATAAATATTATTAATGCACTAATTGCTGCTAATATTGTTGCTGCAAAATTAGCCCCTATAATTAATCCTAAAACAACTGCTAAAGTCACAAACAATATTCCAAGTATATATTCACCACAGCAATGCTTTTTTCTAGGTTTAATGCAGCAAATATCTTCACAATTATTATTTTCCATAATATACACCTCCTATATTGCTTTTAATATATTTATATGCAAAAATGAATATTATGTTAATTATAAATAAAAAAGCCTTCATAATAAAAGGCTATTTTTCAATATTTTCTATTTTAAAATTATTAATAACATATTTTGTAGCTTTATCAAAGTTTTTTTCAACTTGTTTCCTAATATTTTTACTTGTATCGTAATTTAAATATAAAAGATTTTTTATGTAGTCTTTAGCTTCACTAGTTAAATAAGAACTTTTAAACTGAATCTCCTCCATTAATGTAATCCACTTTATATAGAAATCTTTATATCTCATATATATTCCATGTTTACCACCAAGAAATTTTTTTATTTTCATTTTCTTTTGATTGTCATAAACACAATCACCACTATTAATGAAGAAATCTTGATTTAAATTTTCAGGCACCAAAGGAAACATTGCACATTGCATTGGTCTAACTTTGTGAATAGTACACTTATTTGTACTTCTATCATTAAAAACACATATTCTTTTTTCTCCAATGCCATTTATTGCAATTTCTGGAAATTCTCCTTCTACATCATGTGTATAATTATTTATAAATTCACTCGTTGAAATTCCTAAAAACTTACTTATCATGCATACATTAATTGAAGTAATTTTAATATCTCCTCGATACTCACAACATTTATCACATATTTTACAAGCAATGTTTACTTTTGAATTTAATGTTAAAATGTCCATATTTTAAAAATACTCCTCTTTTGATTAAATGTTTAATTCAATAATTTTCTGATTGGGATTTCAATTAATAGTTCAAGTCTTCTCCAATAATTTAAAATATAAAAAATTGCAAGCTGAAATTCATTTATATGATTATAAGTTTTTTGATAATATATTTTACTTGCTTGTAATCTTTTAATTTTATTGAAATAGCTAAATACTTTGTCTATAGTTTGACTTTCAAAATGTTTAAATTCTACTGTGTTTAAACTCATCTCTTTATAACCAAATTTTTGTAGTTTATTAGCCAAAATATCTTCTTCATAAAACAAAAATACGTTCTCATCAAAATATCCGAATTTGTTTAAATACATCATATTTTATGACAAAAAAAGCACCTGATACAGCTTCAACTTCTAGTTCTGGTTTTTTAAAATCTTCTTCACTATATTCACCATTCTTAAACCATCTATAAAACAATATTTCATTAATTCTTGTAGAATTAATCATGTCAATACCTGGTCTTCTAATCTTCCAACTACTTCTCCTAATATGTTTTCCGACTTTATCAACCATTTTAGGAGCAACAACAGCTAATTTATCATTTTGAGAAAGTTTGTTAAAACATTCTTCAAATGCTTTTTCAGAAACCTCTACATCTGGATTAGAGATAGCAACATAATCATAATCTTCATTTAAACTTTCTAAATATCTTAATCCTACATTATTTCCATATGAATAACCACCATTTTTACCTGAATTTAAAACATCAATCTTTTCACTTTTTAAGGTTTCTAGCTTTTCAAATTCATCAGGATTGCTCGAGTTATTATCAACAATAATTATTTTATCAAGGCATTTATAACTTTTAATTTGATTAATATACCTTAAGCAATCATTTAAAGCATTATAATTTAAAACAATAATAGCTGTTTTCATTGTTCCATTTCCTTTTTCATAAAATTCCAAGAATCTCTGCACATATCTTCAACTGTTTTTTCTGTCTTCCATCCTAATTCTCTTAATGCTTTAGATGGATCTGCATAGTTTTCTGCAATATCACCTGGACGTCTTGGAGCAATTCTATAATTAACTTTAACCCCATTTACTTTTTCAAAAGTCTTTACAAGTTCTAGAACACTAACGCCTCTTCCAGCTCCTAAATTATATATAAATAATCCTCTTCCTGAATCTTCTAATTTTTTTAAACTACTAACATGACCTTTAGCTAAGTCAACAACATGTATATAATCTCTAACTCCAGTACCATCAACAGTATCATAATCATTTCCAAAAACATTTAATACTTCTAATTCACCACTTGCGACTTTTAAAATATAAGGCATTAAATTATTAGGAATTCCATTAGGTTTTTCTCCTATTAATCCACTACTATGAGCTCCTATAGGGTTAAAATATCTTAAAATTGAAATTGCCCATTCGTTATCAGATGCATATAAGTCTTCTAATATTTGTTCTATCATAGCTTTTGTTGTACCATATGGATTTGTTGTTTTTCCTCTACCCATATTCTCAACAAATTTTGGTGTACCAGGCTCTCCATAAATTGTAGCTGATGAACTAAAAATAAATTTCTTTACATTATGTTCTTTCATCACTTCTAATAAATTTATTGTACTCATAAGATTGTTGTGATAATACATTAAAGGCTTTTGGCAAGATTCTCCAACTGCTTTATATCCAGCAAAATGGATTACCTCATCAATTTCATTTTCATTAAATATTTTTTCGATAGCATCTTTATTTAATAAATCTTCTGTATAGACAATTGGTGTTTTTCCAGTTATTTTAGCAATTTTATCTTTAACAGCTAGTTCACTATTATATAAATTATCAATAATAATTACATCATAACCTTTTTGCATTAATTCAACTACTGTATGTGAACCTATAAAACCTAATCCGCCAGTTACTAATACTTTCATTTATTTCTCCTTTTTCTTTTCATTCTTTAATTCCAAATCATATTCGTATACAAAAATATCTTTAGACTTTGGTAAAATTAAATTGTCACTTTCTCTAAAATAATTATTGGTTCTAAATTTTGTTTTATTTACTAGAACAAAATCAAATTTCGAACAGTCAATTAATACTTGTGATGATAAATCCATACCTTCAGGTAAAGTTTGATTAGAATTATCATAGAAAACAATATTAGTATAATAAAGTAAAGGCATTCCTTCTTTATAATTAATCTTAATTAAATTTAAAGCTCCTTCTCCCTTGTCTTCAAATCTTTCGAACTCATTTTGAGGATTTATATTCATCACACAAAGTGCATTTGTATCTAATGTTTTTGGAATTTCTAGTAACATATAAAGTGGTAAATCATATTTAGATGTAATTTTTGGAATTGCGCCTTCAATATAATTTCTTACACTTTGCAATTTTTCAGTAAAGTCTATTTCATCTATGTTTTTATTTATGTTTAAAATTTTATATTTGCTTTTTTCATTTTCGCGATGACTTCTTGATCCAATGTATTTTGATTTTCTGTTATCATCTGTAATATTACCAAAAATATCAAAACTTTCTGAATCTATATACAATCTATTATTGTTGAATTCTTCTTTTAAATCTTTTAAAGATTTTTTTATTAATTTTTCATTAATATTTCCAAGTCTTAAGCTATTTAAACAATTAATAATTTTACTATTAGCCACAAAAATACTATCGGTTTCTTCTTTTGAAAGCTTCTTTCTTTGAAGTTTATCCATTTCTACTCCAAGTGTCTCAAAGTCACTTTCATAATCAAATACTCTTCTAATATTATTTGAAGCACTATCTTTATCTTCTTCTCCAACTTCTAATGCTAATAGTTCGTCTTTGCTTGTAAATTTCCAAAATTCAAAAATACTTTTTTTATGCTTATCTATTTCTTTTATGTATAAGTCTGCATTATTTAGTTTTCTTTTTAAATTTTCTAATTTAAGCTCCATTGCTTTAGTATCTTGTAATAAATTCTGGTGCTTTTTCTGTCCGCTTTCTAACATAGAAAAAATTACAACTAAGTCTTCAATTGTATAATAGTTTTTATCACTCATATATGTATCAATAGATTTTGTATCTACAATACTTTTTGAAGAAGTTGCTTCATCAACAAATAAATCTGGAACATAACGTTCTTTATCAACTTCTCTCTTTATTCTTTGACTAATCTTATTAGACTTAAAGAAATATTTCATTTTTCCCATAAATGTTTTTTTACATTCCAGAAAAGCTCCTATTTCTCTTTGCTTTTTAATATATTCTGTTTCTTTTTGTGTTGCATCTTTTTTTAATTTTTCTAATTTTTTCTCCTGTTTTAAATAGTCATTATTTTGTTTTTCTATTTTAGTTTTAGCTGAATCATATTGCACTTTAATAAAATCAGCCAAAGATTCATAAGTTATTTTTTCTTTTTCAAAATATAATTCTAATTCATTTTTACTATTTATTTGAGTTGAAAAAGTAAAGAATTCTTTTATTTCGGTTTGCATAATGAACAAAGCTTTTATTAATTTATAAAACTTAATTGCCTCTTCTTGACTAGTTAGTTTTATTTTATATGTACTATTTATATCTTCATAAACAGAAGTTTCTCCGATTATTTGTAAGCTCATATTATTGTTTTTATCATATACTTCATATATAATTGGCCAATTTTTAGTAAATAACCATAAATAATTCTCACAATCTACAATTTCGTCTCTATTTAAAAATTGTTCAGAATAATTGATATAATTGATTGGAACAAAAATCATTTCTTCTGTTTTAGATGTTTTTTTCTTGTTCATTTCTATTTTTTTCTTAAGAATATAGAAAAATTCTGCAAATGTTGATTCTTTAGTACAAACAAGCATAAAATATCTATCCGTTTGTTCACTATAATATATATGCCATAAATGTTCTTTAGGATAACGAACTCTAAAAGGCTCTGAATCAATCATTTCTCTTTGCATATTACTAATGCTTTCAACTTCTGGTATAGAAAAATTATTTAACATCTTTAAAAATGTAGTATATCTTTCTAATCCTTCTTCAGAATCCTCTTCTGAAAGATACTTAGCTAAAGGAAGAGCTTTACTATACTTATCACGAACTGTATCAGAACGTAAGCATGGAGTTATTAGTATTTCAATTTTATCGATTGGAATAAATTTAAAAACTTTATGATCTTTATCATTATTTAATCTTGAAACATTAAAGTTCAATGGATTAAAATCATATAAATGCTTTGGAATTTTATTTAAATCTAACCCTAAGTATTCTAATTTTGCTGTTAAGTCATTTTTTAAACTAGCATTATCCACTTTTTTTCTTCCTTTCACTAATTTTTAACCAGTCTACATTATATTATAAATAATAATTATTATCAAGAGAATTTAAAATAATTTGCCCCTTCTTCAATTAATACTTTATTTCCCTCAAAGCTTTCTTTTTCTATATCTTTACTTTTATAAACATAAATATCTTTTCCTTGATCTATAGCATAGTCTACTGTTATTAAACTACCACTTTTTTTGGAAGCTTGAATGACAAAAATTTTATCTGATAATCCACTTATTATTCTATTTCGATATGGAAAATTATACTGATATGGCTTAGTAAACAAAGGATATTCAGAAATAACTGCTCCTCTATTTTCTATAATTCTTTCATATACTTTTTTATTTTCCTGCGGGTAAAAAGAATATTCATCAATTCCATTACCAAGAACAGCAACAGTTTTACCCTTAACATCTAATGCTCCTAAATGTGCATATTTATCAATTCCTATTGCTAAGCCACTAATAACATTTACTCCATTAGAAGCAAATATTTGAGATAATAATCTTGAAACTTTTAAACTCTCATTTTTAGCTATTCTAGATCCCACTACTCCTATAGAAACTTCATTTAATATTTCCTTACACCCCCTTAAATAAAAGCAAATTGGTTTTTGATAAATGTTATTAAGTTTGCTAGGATATTCTTTTTCATCATATCCAATAATATCAATATCATTATTTTGCATGTAGTCATATTCTTTTTTTGAAGCTTCCTTTAGATTATTATCTAATATCCTAAATAAATACTTTTCCTTCGTATTATAATAAATTAAATCATTTAAATTGGAATTAAAGAATTGGTGTAAACCGCCAAACTCATTTAATAATCTTATTTTTTCATTATATGGTATATTTAATTTTGAAATCCATACATATTCTAATTTATTATTCATATAGCCTCCTCTTGAATTATTGTTCTTTTTGTTTTTTATGAATAATTTTTTAAAATTTTAAATTTATCTTTTGTTGCTCACCCCGATTTGCGCATCCGTTATATACAATTTCTAATAAATTCTTCATGGTCCCCCCGTGGCGTAGCTCGGCTCCCCCATGTTCAATTTATAAGAAATTGTAACTTACTGCGCTTAACCTCTTTCGCTGCCAAAAGATAAATATAAATTTTTAAATGATTAAATAAAAAACAAAAAGAGCTTAAATATATATTTAAGCCCCCGCTATATAAATTTTATTCTAAATTATTTTGAAGTTTTACAGCTTTTACTAAGTTGAACATTAACATTGCAATAGTCATTGGTCCTACTCCACCTGGAACTGGAGTAATTTTAGAAACTTTAGAAATTACATTTTTGAAATCAACATCCCCGCAAATTTTATTAGTTTCTGCTTGTCTATTAATTCCAACATCTATTACAATTGCGTTTTCTTTAACCATATCTTGAGTTACAAATTCAGGTTTTCCTATTGCTGAAATTAATATATCTGCATTTTTTGTAATTTCTTTAATGTTTTTAGTACGTGAATGACATATTGTAACTGTAGCATTTTTAGAAAGTAAGCATTGAACCATTGGTTTTCCTACAATATTGCTTCTTCCTAAAACCACTGCATTTTTACCTTCTAAATCTATTTTATAATATTCAAATATTTTCATTATTCCAAAAGGTGTGCAAGATATAAATCCATCATTTCTTCCAGTACTTAGTTTTCCAACATTAACTGGATGAAATCCATCAACATCTTTTTCTGGAGAAATTCTATCTAATGCCTTGTTTTGATCTAAATGCTTAGGTATTGGACATTGAAGCAAAATTCCGATTAACAGATTTATCTATATTTAGTTTATCTATTAGTTCAAATAATTCTTCTTCTTTTGTGTTTTCATCCAACAAAAATTCTTCAAAATCGATACCAACATATTCACACGCTTTAGATTTATTTTTAACATAAACAGCAGATGCTGGATCATTTCCTACCATAATTACTGCAAGTTTTGGAATAATACCATTTTCTTTTAATTTTCTAACTTCAATGCATAAATCATCTTTAATTGCTTTACTTACTAATTTTCCATCAAGTATTTTCTCATCTTCCATAGACTTTTACCTTCTAAATTATTTTTTCCTTTTTATTTCAATAATCATAAACAAGCAAGAAATAATAGAACCAAAAAACATAAATGGCATTATATTAATACCTACTTCTGGAATAGTACCTAATTCATTTTTTAAAGCTTCTAATTCTGTTTGATTCTCTTGGTTAAGTTCATCTTGATTATTTTCTTCTGGTGGTTGTTCTTCCACAGGAGGCTCTGGCTCAGGCTCTTCTTGGGCCGGTTTTTCATATGTTAGAGCCCCAGTTATTAAATATCCTGTAACACCATTGTAGTTAACTCTACTCCATGAATAGCCATCAGCTGTTCCTTTACTAATACCAGTTCTTGTAACTTCAGTTCCAACTGCTAATGTTTGAATTATATTACTACTTGTTCCATATCCTTGACGAATATTTACTCTTCTAGAAGTATACATTGTTTCATTTGCTGAACTAAATTCCAAATTAACTGGTGCTGGAGTAACAGGAGCTGTATTTGTCTCTGGTGGATTATTTGATGAATTATCTTGTGCAGGCTGAGGTGGTGTTGGATCTGTAATAGTTATTGCAGTTGACTGAGTTGATAAAGAGTTTAATTTTGAACTATCACTACCAGATAATACGATGTTGTTTATAACGACAGTTGCATTACCAGCTACCTTTCCGCAAAATTGATGTTGAATAATTTCCTGTCCAATGTAATTCTGTAAAATCAGCGTTATTTCCCACTCCTCTTGGGCTTAACGAATATGTACTTCCATCACTATATGTAACCTTTAAATCAAATTGATATGCAACGCAATCTTGTGGAATGTTTACTGTTACCGTAAAGTTTTCACCAATATTACAATTTGTAGCTGAAATACTAGCTTCAGATGCAAACACATTATTTGAAACGAGTAAACTCAAAAATAATAAAATTGCAATTAAAATAAATACTTTTACTAATTTAGTTTTCATATTTTCTAATTTCCTTTGTTCTTTATTATATTATTATGATTATTTTGCAATAGCTTTAATCGCTAAACGAGTTGTTCCTTCAGAGTCACATGTAATTAAAGTAATTTCTCTAGAGTTTTCTTCCATTGGAAGCAGTATACTTAAATCATCTGGTTCAACATTTTTTATATCTATAACAGTATATGTTAAAGAGTTTCCGTTTTTTCCTATTACAGTGATTTCATCGTCAATTTCTAGGTTTTTAAGACTAAAGAAAACACTTGATTTATTATGTCCTATTATACTTGTATTTCCAAGTTCATTTAATCCATCACCATAGTATAAAACGGCACCATGTTCTAGACAATCTTCTGTATAATTTGTTCCATCAATAATTGGATTTAAAACTTTAACATCAATTCCTAAATAACTTATTTTTATTTCGCCAACTACTTCATATCCACCAACATACTCTTTATTGTCTTTATCATCACTTGAGATATTAGAAGCAACTGCATAAGTTAACTCTTCATTGTTATTATTTTTTCTGTTTGATAAAAATTTTGCTCCTGCATAGGCTGCAAATCCTATTAATGGAATTAGAATTATAATACAAATAATATTAATATTGTTTTTTATCCATACTGCAATATTTTTTATAGTTTCAGCTCCACCTAAGAAAAATCCTAATCCTTCGTCTGAATCATGTTTTCCCATATTCTTTTGTTCCTTTCTTTATATTCTTGTTAAAATCAATACTGTAATTATTATTCCAAGCAATACTCTATATACAGCAAAGCTTTTAAAGCTTCCTTTTTTCAAATAATTCAAGAAGAATTTTATTACAAGTAATCCTATAATAAAACTAGTAAAAACTCCGACAAAAAATTGTAGATTAAAATCAAATTCTGTTATATCAACTAATACAGCAGCTAAAGTAATTGGTGTTGCAAGCAAAAATGAAAACTTTGCTGCACTTTCTCTATCTATTTTTAAGCTTCTTGCAACTGTCATTGTAATACCAGAACGTGAAACTCCTGGAAATGCTGCAGCTAAAGCTTGAGAAATACCTATAAGTAAACTTTGTTTTAAAGAAATCTGTTCATAAGAAACATCTGATTTTGCTTTTTTGTCAATTAAATATAAAATGATTCCTAATAAAATTAATGCTCCAGCAATTAATCCCATTTCTAAAAGAATACTCTCACCAATGATTTTGTCTGATATTTTATCCAAGATTAGACTTAAAATACCTGCTGGTATCGTTGCTAAAACTAAATACCAAAATATTCTTCCATCATTAGAATCTTCTTTTTTTATAGCTTTTTTAAAACCTGCTACAATTAGTTTTATCCAATCTTTAAAGAAAAACACAATAATTGCTAATAATGTACCCAAATGAAGAGCTACATCAAAACTTTCTGGGATGTTCCATCCAAAAATCCATGGAAATATTTTTAAATGAGCGGAGCTAGAAATAGGTAAAAATTCTGTTAATGCTTGTATTAGTCCTAATATAAAACTTTGTATTGTTGTCATTTAAATTGTTCTCCTTCTATTAAATTATTCCATTTCTTTTAATGCATGATATAATGTTTCTTTAATAAATTCTGCACTTGTAACTGGTGCAACTTTTCCAGGTAAAGACAAAGCCCAAATAAGTTTAATATTTTTTTCTTTCGCAGCTTTTCTATCAACTCCTCCTGGATTAGAAGCTAAATCTATTATAACGATGTCTTTTTTCAATAATTCTAGTCTGTCATTATCTAGTATTTGGAATGGAATTGTATTTATAATAATGTCAAATTTGGATAAATGTTCATCTAAATTATTTAAATGTATTGGTTCATATCCATATGCTTTAATCCAAGCGATGTCTTCATTTTTTCTTGCTTCACAATAAACCTTAGCTCCAATTCCTGAAAGCATTTTAGCTAAAACTTTTCCAATTCTACCAAATCCCATGATTAAAACATTTCTACCATGAACAGTTCTTTGAGTTTCTTCCATAGCTATTTGAATAGTTCCTTCTGCTGTAGAAATTGTGTTTAATACAGAAAACTCTTCTCTTTTTAATAAATCAATATAAACTATTCTTTTTTCATCTAGAATGTTTCTAATAGGTTCTGTTATATTACCTGCTATTAAAGTTTTTCCATCTAAACAATTAATAAAATCTTCTATAGGTAATTTTACATTACTATAAGGCATTGAAAGATTTTTTCTGTCACTTGATAATGGTATAGGACCCACTACAGCTTTTGCATCTTTTACTGCCTCCTCCAATGTTGGGCACATTTCAACTCCATCTAGTTTTAATAATTCCTCAGAATATTCTAATCCATAAGTAAAAACAGTGTACCCGTCATTAATTAGCATTTCAACTAATTTTACGATTCTCAAATCTCCTCCAACAACTGAAATTGCTTTTTCCATAATAAAATTTCTCCTTTCAATATAGATGTATCATCTACTTTAATCTTACGTAAATTTTTTTATTTTATGATTTTAAAAATTATCATTTTTTTGTTTAATTTGGTTATCTAAATCTTTTTCATTCATTTCTTCGTTTTCTAACATTTTTCTTAGTCGTTCTTTGTTAATAATGTTAGTAACTTTATCTGAAACTCTTTGTTTAATAGTATTTTGGTTAATATCTTCAACTAATTGAGTTGTCTCTTCTAAATGCTTCTGTGCAATTTTTTCTCCTAATTCTCTAGAATAAGAATTATCAGTGAAGTTCTCTTCTAGTGTACGTTTTTCTTCTGGTTCTTTTTCATCCATTTTTACAGAAACTGTAATAAATTCTTTTATAGATTCAAATATCTTTTCTTTTGAAGCTTTTTTTAATAAAGAACTATCAATTTCTATTGCTTTATTAATAAATGTAATAGCTTTCTCTCTTAGTCCTTTTATTACATATATTTTTGCTAGTTGATAATATGACATTGCTTCTAAATCATCATCATAAATACTCTTTTCAAAGAATTTTTCGGCTAACTCATAATCCTTTTCTATAAAACATATTTGACCTAAATTATAATATGCACCATAAGCTCTGTGATTCAATTCTGAAGCTTTTTGATACATATCTTTTGCCATACTAAAATCATTTAATCTTGTAAAAACAATTCCTAAATTATAGTATAAATCAAAGTCTGCTGAATTGTATCTTAAAGCATCTTGATAAACATTTGCAGCTTCTTTAAATCTTTCTTGCTCACATAGTATCTCTCCAAGCAAAATTGATGCATCATAATGATCTGGTTTGAACTTTAAAAGATTTTGAAGCATTTGAATAGATTCATCTTTTTTATCTAAATCTTTTAACAATTTAGCAATTTTAAAATATGAATCAGCATCATTTGGTTTAAGATCTAAAGCCATAACATATTCGTCTATTGCTTTTCTCATTCCACCTTCTTGCTCATATATTTCAGCTAATAATCTATGTGCTTTATAATTATCTTCATATTTTTCTAAAAATTTAGTAATTAGTTGTTTTGCTTCTTTTTTCTTTTCAAATGCTATCAAAACTTTAGCTGTGGTTAATATTATTATTTCTGAAAAAACAATACCTTTTATTTCTAAAGCAATAATAATTATAGGTAAAACAATTGCTAATAGATATCTAAGTAATGTGAATAAGAAATTTGAATGAATTCCTATTTTTATTTCTATAAAACATATTGACATACCAATAGCTTGAATAACCAATATTGGTATATAATTATAGTCATTTCTTCTAAGTATTTTTGAAAATATTATCATAAATAATGCAAAAGAAACTAGTATAAATAATATCTCTTCTATCAATTTTTACATCCTCCATTTCTGGCTTTTTAAATTCGAACACATTATATCATAACACTTAAATATTAACAACTATTTACCTAAATTTTTTCTAGAAAAATGAGTAAAAAAATTACAAGGTGTTTATAGTTTTCCAATTATAAAACACCTTAATAATATAATTTATTTTATAAAACAAATATCCTTTGTTTTATTTATATTTGTATTTTTGGGAACTATTATAATTTCAATGGCTTCCATTCGTTTACTCAATCCTTCTGATCCTGCTTTTTCACCATTTTTTGCCCATCCAAGCCATCCAAAATCTTCGATATGGGCTCTATAATAAATATCATATTGTTTTGATATTTCTCCATACAATTTTATTTCTATTGCTTCTAGTCTTTTACTTTCTCCTGTTGTTCCTGTAATTTCTCCATCCTTCTTATAAGTAACTTCCCAACCAATGTCTTGAATATGGCTTCTATACTGTATTCCACCTTCAATATTATAATCTTTTAAATGTAAACTAATTGCTTCCATTCTTTTTGATTGCCCGACTGTTCCTGATATTAATCCACTACTAACATAGTTTTGCCAACCATAATCTTGAATATGAGATTTATATATTATGTCATTATATTTAACAAATCTACAAGCAGTATCTCCTGGAGCTGAAGCCCCTTTATCAATCAAAACAATCTGTATAGCTTCCATCATTTTTGAAAGTCCTTCTGAACCAGATTCTTCTCCATTTTTGGCCCATCCAAGCCACCCAAAGCCCTCGACATATGTCCTATAATAAACATCATACTTTTCTAACAATTCACCATATAATTCAATTTTTATGGCTTCTAACCTTTTGCTTTTTCCTGTTGTTCCTGAAATTTCTCCATCTTGTTTATATGTATCTTCCCAACCAACATCTTGAATATGACTCTTGTATCTTATTCCGCCATTTAATTCATTATTAATCTCTATATTCATTGCTTCAAGTCTTTTAGATTGTCCAATTATTCCTGAAGTATCACCACTATTTTGATAATTTAGCCATCCATAATCTTGAATGTGTGATTTATATTTAATATTATTTATGTTTTTCCAGTAATAATAATCGATGTCAACATCAACATTTCCTTCAATTCCTGGCACAAGTGCTTTATCTGTACATTGCCACATCTGATAATTTCCTTTAAATGTAGGTTTATTTGTATTATAATGCGCTACCCAAATATTATATGGTTGTTTTTTCCAATAATTATTTAGTGAATAACTATTACCATATAAAACTGCTTTATAACCAATGTTGCTTATGTAATCTAAGAACACTTTTGCATTTTTGTTTATTTGTTCAATAGAAAGACCGTCTGTTCTATGTCCTATACTATCAAAATCTTCAAAATCATATGCAACAAAATATGATATTTTATAATTTTTTATCCACTCAGCAACCGTTATTGCTTCTTCAAGAGCCTCATCTTCATTTATTGCATTAGAATAAAAATAAACTCCAACATTTATTCCATTTTCTATTGCACTTTTAATATTTTTATCAAATTTTTCATCTTTTACAATAGTTCCTTTTGAATATCCTCTATAACCACAACGAATTATCGCAAATTTTATTCCACTATTAGAAACTGACTTCCAATTAATATTTCCTTGATAGTAAGATACATCAATTCCAATAACAGCTTTTTCACTCTGATATTTGTCTATCAAATCTTTAATGTTTTCTTCTAACGCAAATACATTTAAAGATAATACTAACAAGAAAAAACAAAACAATAATATTAAAGCTTTAATTTTTGCCACCTTAAAAATCCTCCTGTTTGTTTTTTTTAGCTTACCATAAATAAAATCTATATTCAAAAGCAAAAATTGGCTTTATTTCCAATAAATATAAAAAAAGAACATTCTAAAAATGTTCTTTTAAGTTTTATTTTTTAAGCTTTATTTGCTGAGCAAAATACATTATTTATTTTATGAGAAACAGTTTCTTTTATTTCATCTCTTGCAGCTCCTAAATATTTTCTTGGATCAAATACTTCTGGAGATTCATTAAATACTCGTCTTATTTGAGCTGTCATTGCTAATCTTAAATCTGTATCAACGTTTATTTTAGATACACCTCTTTGACCTGCTTCTTTTAACATTTCATCTGGACATCCTTTTGCTCCAGGAATATTAGCTCCATTATTGTTACACATTTCTACTAATTTTGGAATAACGCTTGATGCACCATGAAGAACAATAGGAGTATTTGGTAATTTTTCTTTTACTCTTTCTAAAATATCAAATCTAAGTTTTGCATCTCCTTTAAATTTATATGCACCATGGCTTGTACCAATTGCTATTGCTAAGCTATCACATCCTGTTCTTTGAACAAATTCATAAGCTTGATCTGGATTAGTGTATCTAGCATCATCAGAATCAACTGAAACTTCATCTTCAACGCCAGCTAATGTTCCAAGTTCAGCTTCAACAACTACCCCATGACTATGTGCATAATCCACAACTTCTTTAGTTATTCTTACATTTTCTTCAAAATCATATTTTGAAGCATCAATCATAACTGAAGTAAATCCATTATCAATACACATTTTACAAGTTTCAAAGTCTGGTCCATGGTCTAAGTGTAAAGCAATTGGAATATCTGTTGTTTGGACAGCAGCTTCTACCATTTTCATTAAATATGGAAGTCTTGCATATTTTATTGCACTTGATGAAACTTGTAAGATTACTGGTGACTTAGCTTCATTTGCAGCATCAGTAATTGCTTGAATAAATTCCATATTATTGATATTAAATGCACCTATCGCAAAATGCTCTCTCATAGATTTTTCAAACATTTCTTTTGTTGTTACTAATGACATAATTCTTCCTCCTCTATTTTAATATTTGATTTGAAACTATCGTTTCAGTATCATCTTCTTCTAATATGTCTAATTGTTTTTTTCTTTTCTTTTTGGCAAGCTTTTTTTGTCTTTTTTCTTCTTGCCTTTCTTTTTCTTTATCCCTTGCAATAATCTCATCTAAAGTTAAGCTACTTTCATAATCAACTGTAGCTTTAGCAGGTCTTTCATAAATTTGCGTTTTACAAATTTCTTCTTTGGGTGGCAATTTAACTTCTGACTCTTTAATATAATAAGACAGAACTTTTCTCTCGCTTCTACTTAAAGAATCAAAATCCAAATTTAAATTTTCATATCTCCAAATAATATGTCTTTCTTCTTGAGAATAATCTGATAGAGTTAAGTCTTCGAATCCATATTTAATTACAAATTCATTGTTTGAACATACAATATCAATTGTGCTCCAAGCTTCTTTTTTGAAAGCTTTATAATTATCTCTCATTAATTTAATTATGTTATATAAATTTGTAATTAATCTTGAATATTCTTCTTCATCTATATCAAATAGTGCCGGAATTTCATAACAATTTACAGGTTTTCTTTTTAAAACGCCTTTTGGTATATAATAAATATACAATTCAGCTCTAGGTCGCTGATTTGGTATGTCTATTATAGCTGTGTGTAACAGAATTGTTTTCCAGCTTTCAGGAATCATTTCAAATAAATGATTCTGAATTTGTTTATAGAAATTTTCTTCTCCTTTGAATCCTATCATTATTATCTCCTGTTAATTAGTAAGTAAACTTTCTCCTGTCATTTCTAATGGCTTTTCTAATCCCATTAAATCAAGCATTGTAGGGGCAAGATCTGCTAAGCGACCTTCTTTTAATTTTCTATTTGGTCTTCCAATAAGTGCTAATGGAACAGGGTTTGTAGTATGTGCTGTATGTGGTTCTCCAGTTTTATAATCAATCATTTGCTCACAATTTCCATGATCTGCAGTAATTAATAATACTCCTTCATTTCGTTCTATTGCTTCACATACTCTTTCTACACATCCATCTAAAAATTCTAATGCTTTTATTACTGCTTCTAAACTTCCAGTATGGCCTACCATATCTGGGTTAGCAAAATTTAAAATAATACTATCATATTTACCTGAATCTATTGCTTTTACTACATTTTCAGTAACTTCACCCGCGCTCATCTCTGGTTGCATATCATATGTTTCAACTTTTGGTGATGGTACTAATATTCTATCCTCACCTTCATATTGTTCTTCTTTACCACCGTTAAAGAAGAATGTTACGTGAGCATATTTTTCTGTTTCTGCAATTCTTAATTGAGTCATTCCTAGTTTTGAAATATATTCTCCAAAAGTATTTTTTAACTCTTCTTTTTTAAATGCAACTTCAACATTTGGCATTGTTTCATCATATGGTGTCATACAAACAAAATATGTTTTAAAGAATTTATCTCTATTAAATCCATCAAAATTTGGATCTACAATAGTTCTAGTTATTTCTCTAGCTCTATCTGGTCTAAAATTAAAGAAAATAATTGAATCATTTTCAGAAATAGTTGTTACTGGTTTTCCTGTACTATCAACTATCACAGTTGGTTTAATAAATTCATCAAATTCTTCTCTTCTATATGATTCTTCAACAGCTTGAGTAGCACTTATTGCTTTTTCTCCTTCACCTTTTACTAAGGCATTATATGCAAGCTCTATTCTTTGCCATCTTTTATCTCTATCCATACTATAAAATCTACCAGAAACTGTAGCTATTTTTCCAATTCCTTTTTCTTCAATTTTTTTCTCTAATTCAGTTATATAGCTTTCTCCAGACGCTGGTGGAGTATCACGTCCATCCATAAAGCAATGAACAAATACATTTTCAAAATCTCTTCTTTTAGCCATTTCCAATAATCCATATAGATGTCTATTATGACTATGGACTCCTCCGTCTGATACCAATCCCATAATATGTAGTTTTGAATTATGCTCTTTGCAATTTTCTATGGCTTTTACAAATTCAGGAATGCTAAAGAAATCGCCATCTTCTATAGATTTATTTATTTTTTGCAAATCTTGATATACTATTCTTCCAGCACCAATATTAGTATGTCCAACTTCTGAATTTCCCATTTGTCCATCTGGAAGACCTACATCTTTTCCGACTTGTATGAATAATTGTATTAGGATTTTCAGTAAATATTCTATCTAAATTTGGTGTATCTGCAAGTTTTACACCATTTGCTTCTGTTTTCTCATTAATTCCAAAGCCATCTAAAATCATTAACATTGTAACTTTTTTGTTTTCCATTCTTATTCCTCGATTCTTTTTCCTATGCTTTCTAGTCCTCGAAATTCACTATTTTAGAGAACTCGTCTGGTTTTAAACTAGCACCACCAACTAATCCTCCATCTATATCAGATGTAGTAAATAGTTCTTTTGCGTTTGAAGATTTTACACTTCCGCCATATTGAATAATAACTTCATCTGCAACATCTTTTCCAAATAGCATTTCAACTTTTGCTCTAATTGTCTTTATCATATTGTTAGCATCTTCTGATGTAGCTGTTTTTCCAGTTCCTATAGCCCAAATTGGTTCATATGCAATAATTGTATTTTTAACTTGCTCATTTGTCAAGCCCTGTAAATCAAGTTCAACTTGCTTTGTAACAATGTCTTCTGCAATACCAGCTTCTCTTTGTTCTAATTTTTCGCCAACACAAACTATTGGTTTTAAACCATATTCAAAAGCTGCTTTTAATTTTTTATTAACAGTTTCATCTGTTTCTGCAAAATATTCTCTTCTTTCACTATGTCCTATAATTACATATTCTACTCCAATTGATTTTAACATTTTCCCAGAAACTTCTCCTGTAAAAGCTCCGTTTTCTGCAAAATGCATATTTTGTGCACCAATTTTAATATTTGTTCCTTGTGCATTTAATAAACAATAAAACAAATCAGTATATGGAACACATAAAATAACTTCATTTTTTGTATCCTTTACTAATGGCGCAAAAGTTTCAATAAAGCTTATAGCCTCGTTTGGAAGCATATTCATTTTCCAGTTTCCTGCTATTACTTTTCTTCTCATAATATTTTCCTCCTTAAATAATTATTTTATAATTTGATATATTAGTTTTGGTTCTTCAATTTTATTTGAAGATAGTTTTACTGAATTTAAGTAATCTTTTTTTGCTTCTTCTATTTTATCTTCTTTATTAGTATATAAAATAGCTATAGTTTCACCAATTTCAACAAATTCTGATGTTTTCTTTAATATTTTTAAACCAGCTTGATAATCGATTTTATCTTCTTTTTTCTCTCGACCAGCTCCTAAATAACATGCTATTTTTCCGATATTTTCTGTATTCATATGTTCTATATATCCACTTTGCTTTGCTTTAACTTCTATTTGAAATTTTGCAGATGGAAACAAATTAGTATTATCAATCCAATCTGCATTTCCGCCTTGAGCTTTTACTACTTGTTTAAATTTTTCAAAAGCTTTTCCATTGCTTATAACTTCTAGAACTTTATTTTTAGCTTCTTCTTCATTTATATTATTACATAGCATAACCATTGACGTAGCAAGAGCAATTGAAACTTCTAATAAATCTTTTGGACCCTTTCCATTTAAAACGTCAATTGCTTCAATAACTTCTAGTGAATTTCCTATATTTTCTCCTAATGGAATATCCATATTTGTAATGACTGCCATAGCTTTTCTGTTTGCTAAATTTCCAATTGCTACCATTTTTTCTGATAATTTTCTAGCATCATCTAAAGTTTTCATAAATGCACCAGAACCCATTTTTACATCTAATACTATTGCTTCTGCTCCGACTGGCTATTTTCTTGCTCATAATACTAGATGCTATTAACGGAATACTTTCAACAGTTGCTGTAACATCTCTTAAACTATATAGTTTTTTATCAGCTGGTACAAGATTTCCAGATTGACTAATTAAACTAATTCCAATTTCATTTACTTGCTTGATAAATTGCTCTTGAGAAATAGCTGTTTGATATCCTTCTATTGATTCTAATTTATCAACAGTTCCACCAGTAAAGCCTAAGCCTCTTCCACTCATTTTAGCAACCTTACATCCGCAAACTTGCAGCTATTGGAGCAACAATTAATGTTGTTTTATCTCCAACGCCACCTGTTGAATGCTTATCAACTTTTATTCCATTAATGCCAGATAAATCTACCATATCTCCAGAGTTTGCCATTGCCAAAGTTAAAGTAACTAATTCTTCATCATCTAAACCATTAAAAAATATTGCCATTAATAAACTTGATGCTTGATAATCTGGAATATTTCCATCAACATAATTACTAATGAAAAATTCAATTTCTTCTTTAGATAATTTTTTATTATCTCTCTTTTTTTCAATAATATCATACATTCGCATAGTTTTTACCTCTATTTTATATATAAACTTTAATCAATTTAGCTTTAAATTTTATCTCTTTTAAAGAAATATATATTTCTTCGACGCAGTCAGAAAAAGTTGAGACTTCCAGTTGTCTAGCATGAAAATGCTTTAACAAGAATGTTTATAGAAAATATATTCGAAGGATGTCGATTTTTTTCTAGCAAGGAGAAGAATATATATATTTCTTTAAAAGATTAATTAATATAGATAAATTAAATAAAATTTATAAAAGTATATCTTTCAAAAAGCTTGTGCCTTCTATTTTATCAGAATAAACTCCAAATAGTTCATCAATAGTTTTACCAATATCAGCATAAGTATTTCTTATTCCTAAATTAACTGGTTTAATTTTATTTCCATAAATTAATATAGGAACATACTCTCTTGAATGATTTGTGCTAGGTGTTGAAGGATCACAACCATGATCTGCAGTAATCATTAATACATCATCTTCACGAAGCCTTGGCATAAAGTCTTCTAGCCATTTATCAAATGCTGTATAAGCTTTGCTATATCCTTCCAAATCATTTCTATGCCCATAAATCATATCAAAATCTACTAAATTCACAAAACATAAGCCATTAAAATCTTTATCAACTAATTCCATTGTTTTAGCCATACCATCATTATTGTCTTTTGTATAATATTTCTCTGTAATACCAGATCCAGCAAAAATATCATTTATTTTTCCAACAGCAATAACATCTAAACCTGCATCTTTTAAATTATTTAATATTGTCTCTGGTGGAACCAAAGAAAAATCGTGTCTATTTTTAGTTCTATAAAATGTATCACGTGATTCACCTAGAAAAGGTCTTGCTATTACTCTTCCTACAGCATGAGGACCAGTTAGAATACTACGAGCAATTTTACAATACTCATATAGTTGTTCTAATGGTACAATCTCTTCATGTGCTGCAATCTGGAAAACTGAATCTGCAGAAGTATATACAATTAAATCTCCTGTTTTTAAATGCTCTTCACCATAGTCTTTTATAACTTCTGTTCCAGAATATGGTTTATTTACTAATACTCCACGACCTGTTCTTTTCTTAAACTCATCTATTATTTCTGGTGGAAATCCATTTGGATATGTAGGAAAAGGCTTTCTGGAAATCACTCCAGCCATTTCCCAATGTCCAGTTGTTGTGTCTTTTCCCTGTGATACTTCTTGACATTTACCATATGCTCCTATAGGATTTGGATAAGGTGTCTCAAATCCTATATCATCTATATTAAATACTCCTATTTTGCGCATTGCATTTATATCAAACCAAGGTGTTTTAGATATTGCTCGAATTGTATTACTTCCTTCATCTCCAAATTTATAGCTATCTGGTTGTTCGCCTATTCCGCACACTGTCTAAAACTATTAAAAATACTCTCATACTCTTTACTATCGTTTTACTCCTTACTTTTATTTCTATTTTTAGTTAATTTTCAGCATTCTTATTTTCAACTTTTTTCATTAATAAAGCTAATTACTTTTGTCTTTTTAAGAAAGCTGAATCGCTGATTCTAATGCAAGTCTTATCATATTATCAAGAGATTGTTCTCTTTCTTCAGAAGTTGCGACTCCTCCATGAAAATGATCATCTGCAACAGTTAATATACATGCTGCTTTTTTATTTAAAACTTTAGCATTATAAAATAATGCAAACGCCTCCATTTCAGCTCCAATTAATCTAATATCACTTGGAACCCTTTCAAATAGTTTAGAAGAATCTGTCATATATGCATCAAATACTTCACTACACAATGTTGTTCCTTCTTTATATTTAATATTTATTTTATCAGCTGTGTTTCTTATAACAGTATTTATTTCTTCACTTGCTTTAGCAATATGAATATCTTCATTATTCATTGTTAATGCATAATTTCCCTCAGTATATGTTTTATCAACTAGAATTAAATCTAACAAATGCAAATCTTCTGTATAACTACCACATGAACCAATTCTAATAATTCTATCTATATCAAAAACTTTAAATAATTCATATGAATAAATTCCCATAGAGGGCATTCCCATTCCACTTGCCATAACAGATATTTTTTTATCTTTATAAAAACCTGTATAACCAAGTATTCCTCTTACATCTGTAATTAATTTACTATCATGCATATATTTGCTAGCAATTAATTCAGCTCTTTTGGGATCGCCTGGCATTATTACAGTTTTAGCAAAATCCTCTATATTTGCATTTATATGTGGAGTTAAATTAGCCATAAATATACCTCTTTTCTTTATTTGTCTTGTAATGCTTCGATACCTGGTAATTTCTTTCCTTCTAAAAATTCTAAGCTTGCTCCGCCACCTGTTGAAATGTGAGTGAATTTTTCTGCTAATCCAGCTTTTTCAACAGCAGCTGCACTATCACCACCACCAATTATTTTAACAGCATCAACATCTGCTAAAACTTTTGCTATAGTATTTGTTCCAATTGCAAATTGATCAAATTCAAATAATCCTAAAGGTCCATTCCATACTACTGTTTTAGCTTTTCTTAGTTCTTCTGAATACATTTCTATTGTTTGCTCTCCAATATCAAAACCTTGCCATCCATCAGGAATTTCTGTACATTTTACAGTTTTACTTTCAGTATTTGGATCAAATTCTTTTCCAAGTTTTGTATCAACTGGAAGCATTAATTTAACGCCTTTACTATTAGCTTTCTCTAAAATTTCATTTGCTAAATCTAATTTATCTAATTCACAAATTGAGTCTCCTACATTTAACCCTTGAGCTTTTAAGAAAGTATATGCCATAGCTCCACCTATAATTAATGTATCAACTTTTTCTAATAAACTTTCAATTACTCCTATTTTATCAGAAACTTTCTTTCCACCTAAAATAGCAATGAATGGTCTTTCAGGATTTTCTAATGCTTTTCCTAAAAAGTTCAATTCCTTTTCAATTAAAAAACCTGATACTGCAGGTAAAAAATTTGCTACTCCTGTTGTTGATGAATGTGCTCTATGAGTAGTACCAAATGCATCATTAACAAATACTTCTGCCATTGATGCAAATTTCTTTGATAATTCTTCATCATTTTTTTCTTCACCAGCTTCGAATCTTACATTTTCTAAAAGCATTACTTCACCAGGTTGTAAATTTGATGCTAAATTCATTGCATCTTCTCCTACAACATCATGAGCTAGTTTTACTTCTTTTCTTAATAATTTAGATAGTTCTTTAGCAACAATATCCATAGAAAACTCTGGTTTTACTTCTCCCTTTGGTCTTCCTAAATGAGAGCATAAAATAACCTTACAATCATTTTCCAATAAATAATTTATTGTTGGAAGTGCAGCTACTATCCTTCTATTGTCAGTAATAACTCTATTTTCGTCATATGGAACATTAAAGTCACATCTAACTAATACTTTCTTTCCTTTTAAATCAATATCTTTAATTGTTTTCTTGTTCATATTTTCCTCCTTAAGTATATATATTTTATTTTTTAGAGTAAAAGGGAGATTGACTCCTGCCAACCTCCTTTTCATCTTTATATTATATTTTAAAACTATAAGCCAAAATTATCCCAATTCAGCAAAATATTTAATTGTACGAACCATTTGACTTGTATAAGAGTTTTCATTGTCATACCAAGAAACAACTTGTACTTGATATAAGTCATCTGAAATAGGAGCAACCATTGTTTGTGTTGCATCAAATAATGATCCATGTGTATCTCCAATTATATCTGAAGATACTAATAGTTCTTCAGTATATCCAAATGATGGACTTTCTTGAGATTTCATTGCTGCGTTTACAGATTCAACTGTGATATCATGTCCTTTAACAACAGCAACTAAAAGTGTTGTAGATCCTGTTGGAACTGGAACTCTTTGAGCAGAACCAATTAGTTTTCCATTTAATTCTGGAATAACTAGTCCAATTGCTTTTGCTGCTCCTGTAGAGTTTGGAACAATATTTACAGCAGCTGCACGAGCTCTTCTTAAATCACCTTTTCTATGAGGTCCATCTAATACCATTTGATCTCCAGTATATGCATGAACTGTAGTCATAATTCCTGATTGAATTGGTGCATAATCATTTAATGCTTTTGCCATTGGTGCTAGACAGTTTGTTGTGCATGATGCTGCAGATATAACTTTATCTTCTGGTGTTAATATTCCTTCATTAACTCCATAAACAACTGTTGGTAAATCTTTTCCAGCTGGTGCAGAAATAACAACCTTTTTAGCTCCTGCATCGATATGAGCCCAAGCTTTTTCTTTTGATGTGTAGAAACCTGTACATTCTAAAACTACATCAACTCCAATTTCTCCCCAAGGAAGATTTATTGCATCTTTTTCTGCATATATTTTAATTGTTTTTCCATCAACTGTTATTGAGTCTTCTCCAGCTACAACTGTATCTGCTTTATCATATCTTTTTTGTGCAGAATCATATTTTAATAAATGTGCAAGCATTGCAGGACTTGTTAAATCATTGATTGCAACAATTTCATATCCTTCTGCTCCAAACATTTGTCTAAATGCAAGACGTCCTATACGCCCAAATCCATTTATAGCTACTCTAACTGCCATATTTATATTCCTCCACTTCCGATGCATTTTTAGCATCATTATATTTTATTTAATTTGGCCTTTTATGACCAAAGTTATTCTATATCAAAAAAGAAATATTTTCAAGTAATTTTGAAAATATTATATATGTTTTTTGGATAATACTTTTATTGTTTATATTATTTTCAATTTTATAAAATAATTTCAAATTATTAAAAAAGCAGATAGAGAAGAGAGTTCTCCACCTGCAAAAACTTAAATACATTTTTAATTAAGAAGGATGTCTTTGGGTAAATTGTCATGAAAGCAAAGTGTTTAGAACAATAATTAACTATCTAAAAAATGAAATTTTCGTCCTTACTAACTATCAGCAGAGAAGTCATCATTGATATGCATATTCCATTTTTTCTTAATTTACTGTAATATATTGTCCATTATTATATCCTGTCGATTTAAGATTATTTTTAGTTTCTGTGCTTGCAACTCCTTTTATTACTATACTATGTGTAGAGTCTTGTGCAGTACCAGTAAAGCAGCCAGTATAGACAGTTGGATTTGCATCTATTGTAACATTTCCCTTTAAAGCAGTACATCCGCCAAATAGGTATTGGATATCATTTGCTGTATCTGGAATTATTGGAGCCGTTACAAGAGATGTACATTCAAAATATGTATGCATCATTGTATTAACTACTTTTCCATTAACACCAGATAACACAGCTCCATAAGAGCTTTTTGTTTTGTCAATTACACGAACACCCCATCCGTTTTGATTTGGATAAGATACCCAATCTCTAGGTCCAATATGCCATCCCATATTATATCTATATTCATAATCTCCATATGTAAAAATATCTCCACTAGTTACTTCAGGATATTGATTGCCTTCAGAGAGTGTTTCTCCCGTTTTAGCACTATAATATGTTGCACCTGCAGGAATTGTTTCTACATATCCATCATATGTAATATATCTACCGACATCAAATCCTGTTGACTTAAGTAATATTTTTGTTTCAGTCGTTGATGTTCCTGTTAAATGAATTCGTTTTGAAAATGATTTGGCACTCTGATTAAAACAACTACTATATACTTCAGGGTTTGTATTTATATAAATATTACCTCTTAAAGAGTAACACCCCATAAATGTACTATCCATACTTGTTATGTTTTCAGGAATTGTTGGAGCTGTTATCATAGATTGACAAGCAAAGAAAGTAAAATTAGCAGTATTTACGCTGGAACCATTGATATTAATTAATAATTTACCATATGAAGTTTTATTTAAATCAACAACACGAACTCCCCAGCCATTTTGATTTGGATAAGATACCCAATCTCTAGGTCCAATATACCATCCCATATTATATCTATATTCATAATCTCCATAAGTATAAATATCACCATTATTTATACTTGGAAATTCATCTCCAGCTTCATATATTTCACCATTTGTAGTAGTATATTTTGCTCCTTCTGGAATAATACCAGAATGAACCAATTCATCATTTTCTTCTTTATTTATTTGTCTTTCGATTTCTTGTATACTTTCTTCTTCATTTATTACTGCTTGATTTGTTTTGGATGCTGCATCTTTTGCTTTATTTATAATTCCATTATCTCCCACCACACTATTAATAGTTATACCCGCTAAAATTAACAATATTATAACTGTAATAATTAATGCGATTAACGTTATTCCTCTTTCGTTTTTTATCATTTATAATTCCTCCATCTTTATATATTTTTTAATATATTATTATTGTATAAATATTGTATAAATAATTTTTATGTTTTGCAATATTTTTAAATATAGTTTTTTAACAAAAAAGCGAGTTTTATGAATTTAACTCGCTTTTTATTATTTATAATATTCCTAAAAAATCTGTAAGACCATTTTTATTTGTAATTGCATTATAGTTTAATTTTTCTAATTCTTCTTGTTTAATATAGTATCTTCCAAATTTTTCCTTCATATTTATCCATTCATTAATATCAATTTTATAAATTCTACCATTAGTAAAACCTACTAGTACAAATGCCATTGCACCCAGCTCATTATATTTTAGTAAAACCTCCCTTTGGTAATCACTTAATACTTGAAATCTAATTCTATCTGATTCGGTAAATTTTGCATCAAAAACAACACTTTTTCCACCTTTAATCGTTCCTTTAAAGTCTGGCTGAGCAGATTTTTCAAAGACAGTTTCAAATCTTCCATCTTCAATATGCTTTAATATCTTCATAGGTTCAGGAGTTTTTTCTATTCTTGCCAAACCATTTAATTCATATATATCGCAAATTATTTGGATTTCTTCTTCAAATGTTTTACCTAACTCTCTATTCATTTTCCCTTGAAGCTGTCTATTTGGATTTGGATTTTGTTTACCTCTTTTGGGCTTATTTTCTATTAACTTTTTATATTCTTCAACAGATATCCCCATAAAATTTCCTCTTCAATTCTATTTAGAATGTAAAAATAGATTAATGCTATTTTCTATTTCATCTACAATATTTTTATCAACATTTTTTCTTAAAACTTCAATTTTTCTTTGTATAATTTTCTTCTCACCTATTATTTTATATGTTTCTTTAAAATACAAATCAAATATAAAACAAATTTGAGCCCCTATTATAGATACATTATTAATAACGGAATTACTATTGTGAAACAATTTGTGATCATTTATGCTTTTTAAAACCTCTTCTAAAATAATGCTTTCTCCATCTGTAACTTGATTTAATTGTGAGTCTAAAATATCTATCTTATCACTATCTCTAATTATTTTAGCAAAATATAATTCTCTTTCAGTTAAGCCATCTTCTATTGAATACTTATTGTGGTTTTTAACTGCTTTTAAAACAATATTTTTATCCTCTTCTGAATTAACATACTTTAAAACATAATTGTTTTCTTTTAATATTTCATATGCAACATCTCCATGGTCAAAAGACTTTGAATCAATAAATGTACCATATTCTGTTGCTTGTCTAAATCTAGAAATATCATGTAAAAGAGCAGTAACTTGTGCCAAATAAAAATCATGTGTATTTAAATTTTCAGATTTGGCAATTTGTTCTGCATATTTTACAACTCTTAATGAATGATAGTATTTTCTTGAAATCATTTCATTTGAAAAATCATAATTACTTACATATTTATTAAATTCTTTTAAACAGTCTTCGAAGTTTTCTTCTTTCATTTTATTTCCTTTTCACTTCTTAATTCATGCTTTTATTTTATCATTTATTTATTATATGTCAATAAAAAAATCAACTCATAGTACCACATATAGCACCATGAGTTGATTCTATAAAACGAAAACAATGCTTATTAAATCTATTGTATTTTATGTAAATTTATAATATAATAATTAAATCAAAAGATTATAATTTACTGTAAGAGCTCGAATCTTGAGTTTATTAAAAATATAGATTATATGAAAAGGAATTTATATGAAAAAACCAGAATTACTTTCTCCTGTTCGGAGATTTTGAATGTTTAAAAGCTGCTGTTCAAAATGGCGCAGATTCTGTATACTTTGGAGCTACTGGATTTAATGCCAGAAACAGAGCTAAAAATTTTGATGAAGAAAAATTAAAACAAGCTATTAAATATGCAAAATTAAGAAATGTAAAAGTTCATATTACACTAAATATTTTAATAAAAGATAATGAATTTGCTGATGCTGTTAAACTTGCACTAGACGTTTATAATATGGGAGCTGATGCAATAATTATTCAAGATCTGGGATTAGCAAAATATCTCATAGATAATTATCCTGAAATACATATTCATGCAAGTACACAAATGACCACGCATAATTTAACAGGTGTAAAACAATTAGAAAATATGGGAATTTCTAGAGTAGTATTATCTCGTGAACTTAACATTAACGAAATTGAAAACATTTGCAAAAATACAAATGTAGAAATTGAAACCTTTATTCATGGAGCTCTTTGCATTTCTTATTCAGGTCAGTGCTTATTTTCAAGCATAATAGGTGGACGTTCTCGGAAATCGTGGACTTTGTGCTCAACCATGTAGACTGCCTTACACTTTAATTGATGAAGAAGAAAAGAAACTAGACAAAGGTTATCTTTTAAGTCCTAGAGATTTAAATGGGATTGAATTCTTGCCTGAATTAATTAGAGCAGGCGTAAGTTGCTTTAAAATTGAAGGTAGATTAAAATCTCCAGAATATGTTGGAATTGTAACCAGATTTTATCGTAAATACATAGATTTAGTATGGAATAATCCAGATTTATCTAATGATGAAATCTTAAAAACTATTTTTGGTGAAATTAATAAAACAAATACTAATACTAATATGACAGACTTAGAAGAACTAACTCAAAGCTTTAACAGAGGTGGTTTTTCAAAAGGACATTTATCACAAGATCCAAATCAAGATTTAATTTTCAAGGAAAAATCTAATAATTCAGGTTTTTATTTAGGTGAAATACAAAAATTTAATCCAAACAAAGGATATATTACATTTAAAACAAGCTATCCTCTTTCAATTGGTGATAAAGTTGGAATTGAATCTGATATATACACTGTTTCGGAATTAATGATTAATAATCAGAATATTAAAGAAGCAAGGCCAAATGATGTTATCACCATTGGAAGAATGAAAGGGAATATTTTTCCAAGACAAAAAATATACAAATTACAAAGCAAATTACTTAATGATTCTATCTCTCCTACTTTTAATGAAGAAAAAGAATTTAAAAAAATACCATTAAATGCAAAACTATATATTCATAATAATGAAAATGTTAAACTAAGTATTTCTTGCACTGATGAAGATTCAATTTATTATGGTGAAAATGTTTTAATAAAATCCAACATTATACCATCCATCGCAACTACTCAACCAGTAAGTAAAGAAAAAATAATTACTCAAATTTCAAAAACTGGAAATACTCAATTTGAATTTAAAACTATAGATTTAGATATGGAAGACAATTTATTTATTCCTATTAGTTGCATAAATGAATTGAGAAGAAATGCTTTAGAAAGATTACAAAATTGCATTATTGAAAAACATATTAATTCGAGAAATTTACAATTTATAGATATTTTAAATACTAATAATAAAATCAAGCAAGATAATAATCCAAAAGTTTCATTATTATTAAATATTTTATATGAAACATTTGATTATTCTAAACTTAAGAATATAGAAAAAATCTATATTCCACTAAAATATTGGTTAAATTCAAAGTTTGAAAACATATTAAAAACAATATGTTCAAGCTTTAAATCTTATATTTATATGCCTACAATAATACGTGATACATTAAAAATTGATTTTAATAAAATAATTAATAATTATTCTATAAAAGGATTTGTCATTTCATCTATATGTCAAATCGATATGTTAAAAAACTATAATTTGGAACTAATAGGTAATTATACTCTAAATGTATATAATTCTCACAGCATAACAGAATTAGCTACATTAAACATTAAATCATTATGCATAACTCCAGAACTAAATGACAATGATGCAAAAGCCTTAATCAGTACCTCTTGTCTTCCTTTAGAATTAATAGTTTATGGCAGAACTCCATTAATGACAATGAATTATTGCTTACTTGGAAAATCAAATAAATGTTATTCAAATTGTTCTAAACTATGTAATTCTAAAAAGAAGTTTTACATTAAAGATAGAATTGGTTTAAATTTTAGACTTGTACCAGATAATTTTTCTACAATAACAACAATTTATAATTCTAAAATAACATCTTTCAATTATACAGGATTTAATGTTGATCTTGTTAGAATAAGTATTTTAGATGAAAAACCAAATGAAATTCAAAACATTATTGATACAGTTATACAAAATAAAAGATTTGAAGGTCCAAATTATTGTGGACATTTTAACCAATCAGAAATAAAATAATTTAAAGATTTAACAACTTTAAATATATAAAAAAGATAGCTAAATTTACTTTAACTATCTTTTTTTATTTCAAATTTTTATTAATCTTTACTAATAATTTTGGATACAAAAAATACTACTTTAGTTGGATTTCTTTTTGCAATTTCTTTTGTAAGAGCTTTTCCTCCAACAGTAATTGCTGCAACTACTGCACTAAGTAATATTTGAATATTTTGACTTACTCCATAATTTTCTACAAGTTTAAGAGTAATTATAGCACTTAAAGAACCGCTTAATACTCCACAAATATCTCCAACTACATCTGCACAAAAATTTGAAACTCTTGGAGAATTTCTTATTAGGCTTATTGCCTTTTTCACACCTCTTATTTTCTTTGTTGCCATTGCGTGAAATTCTTCTTCTTTAGCAAATGTTGTTGCAACACCTATTAAGTCAAAAATAATACCAATTAATATAACTATAATTAAAACGAAAATTGCTGGAACTATTTCTAAACCATTAATAGCCATATTAGAGATAAATGAAAGAATTAATGATAATATGAATGTAATTATTGAAACTGTTATTACCCATTTTATTGGATTTCTTTTTTTAGATGTATTAGACACTTTTTTCCTCCGTATTAATTAATATATACAATATTTATAACTAAATTTTTAATTCATGTCAATGTAAATTAAAAAAAGATTAGTTGGTAAAGTAATAAGTAAATTTTACGTTTTAGGTCCAGCAGAATTTCTCTGTTTTTCACTAAACATTACTGTTTAGCCGTTTCCATTTAAGAAAAACACCTTTGGAAAAGGAGCCGAATCGCCACTAAAGTCCGTACCTTAATCCTTATTACTTCTTGTCTTTCAATTAAGACAAACATTCTAGAAATTTTCTTTAAATACAATAAGCTATTACTATCCTCTTTTGCAAATACGGTTTCATTAAAGAATTCATTAAATCCCCCAATATTCACTCAAGGCAAAGCATTACATTATACTAAAAGTATAATCTTTTACTTCAAAACAAATCTATTTCGTTTCAAGTCTCAGCGGAAAAAGGAATCAAACATATGCCATTACATTCTATCCTCAATCCTTTACTCCTCAACCTCACGCAAAACTGGGCGTAATGCGCAAATATCAAGAAACTTCAAGTGGTAACACTTTTTATGTAGATTTTTAGGCCTACCTTCATAATAGTTATTGTACACTAGAATAATGCACCAACAATGAAATTATAACAGATAAAAATAAAAATATCAAATTTAATATCAAATTTTTTTATCTAAATAAATATACTTAATTCATTTATTATTATATTAAAATTATTTTATCTAATTTTTTCTTTATTTTTCTTAATTTATCTAACAGCTTTTATTATCAACCTCTTTTTCTTATTAAATGTACAAGTACATAATGTTAATAAATATTTATCCTTATCTTGAGAAATAACATTCTCAATATTATTTTCGTCTATTTCATATATATTAAAAATAGTATAAATATATTTATTTTGACTTAAATCTTGAATTTCTATTTTGTCATTAATTCTTAGTTTATTTAAATTACTGAAAAACCTATCATCAAAATAATTGTGACCAATAATACAAATATTTCCATAATCTTCTAAGTTATTTCCATAAAATTTACAAGGTAATATTTTAAGCATTTCTTCAGAATAAGAATTATAAACATAATAATCTAAATTAATTTTGGAAATTATTATTCTTCCAAAATATTTGTTATTGCCTTTAAAAACTGAATTTAGTTTAGCATTTAGCATAATTACATTAGTTTTTTTAATTTCTTTATCTTTTTTATATAAATTATCAATAATAATAATTAATAATATAATAATTAAAATAAGTGAAATTATTAGCTGAATTCTAAAAAATTTCTTTAAAATAAATTTATTTTTTTTAGTATTTATTATTTGATTCATAATAATATTATTTACTAAACTATTTTAATTATAAATACATTTTCTCTAGAAACTTAGCAATGATAAAAGACAGAACAAAGCAAGAAGGAAATGTCCAAATCCATGCTTTAAACACATCTTGAATACTTTCTTTGTTTGAATTATTGTTTTTAAGTGCAATTAATGATGATATTTTAACATGTGTAGTACTAACAGGAATACCCAAAAAGCTTGCAACAAATAAAGTTAAAACTGTACTTAAATCACTTATAATGCCTTCTTTTTTATCGATTTTAACCATATTACTCCCAATGTTTTTTACAATTTTTTCTCCTCCAATAGAAACACCAAAAAACATAATTATCATAACAAAAATAATTATCCAAATATTTTCTATATACGATATTCTAACTATATTTTTTCCACAAATTATATACATATATAAAATAATTGTACCAATAAATTTTTGACCATCTTGAGCACCATGCATAAATGATAGACCACATGATGCAATTTTTTGAAATCTTATTAATAATTTAATATCCTTAATATTATAAATTTTTTTACTAAAAAGAGCATAAATAATTTTAACAATAATAAAAGTTCCTAATATAGACCAAATTAAGCCAATAATTACATTTCCCCATTCTTTCTGGTTAATATCAGAAAGATTTCCAATCACTATAGCGCTTCCTGTTAAACCAGCAATTAATCCATGTGTTTCACTAGTAGGAATACCCAAAAAACTTGCTATTACCGAAAATGTAACTACCGAAATAATACTACTAAAAAGTACTATCATTCCTTCTATTCCTTGTTTAATGTTTACAATTGAACTAATACAATTTGCTACAGAAAAATTAATAATACACATAACTATTATACCAATACTATTAAATATAGCACTTATAAAAGCTGCTTTTTTAAAAGGCCAAACTTTTGTTGATACAATAGTTGTAATAGCATTGGGAGCATCTGTAAAACCATTAACAAAAATTAACATAACAATTGAAATAAATGTAATTAAAAAAAGCATTTATTAATATAACTCCTGAAAAAACTATTAGAATATTTATATATTTTTTGGAATGAAAATTAATAAATACCTTTTAAATTAAAATAATCCTTTTATTTCTTTTTCTATATTTTTATAATTTTTAATGTATTTTTCTATTATTTTGTAAAATCCCTTTGCGTGTGTTTTATATAATAAATGACAAAACTCATGTAAAATAATATATTCTAATATACTTTTATTATATTTTATTATGTCTGGATTTATTATTATTATTTTATTTTCCTCTATAAATTTTCCTAAACAACGATTCATTTTTTTTATTTTGTAATCTTCTGGAGCAATACCTAAAGTAATTCTGTATTTTTCCATTAATTTTTCTATTTCTTTTTCTGCTAAACGATTATAAAATTTTTCTAGAACTAAATTAACTATTCTTGTATTATCAATATTTCTATATTTTACTGGAAGATTAATTCTTATTATATTTTTTTCCATATATAGCTCTGGATTATTAATTACTTTATATGAAATTTTTAAATAATAATTTTCACCAAAAACATTAACTACTTTTGATTCTAAATTTGCTTTTCTAATTGCATTTATTTCTTCATATTCTCTTAATTTTTGTAAAATCAAATTCTTTTTATCTATAATAATTTGATTAATTTGTTTTCTGCTAAAATACCAAGGTGCTACTACAGCAACTTGACCATTCTTAACTGAAATTGCAAAATTAGTATTAAATCCTTTATCTAAAGTATATGGAATTACTTGGCTATTTTTTCTTAAAAAACTCATATCAAATTACCTCCTGATAAAATATTTGTTTTGAGAACCTCTGTTCGTATTTATTTTATATTTAAAACAATTGTTTGTCAATACTTTTTTTGAAATTTTTAAATATTTTTCTTTTAAATAATCTGGAAAGTAATTATATCTTTATCAACTAATACTTTAGCTTTCATCCCTTCTTTCAAACTTCCATTTAAATATTCATCAACTATTCTATCTTCAATTAATCTTTGAACTAAGCGTCTAATTGGACGAGCCCCAAAATTGTCGTCTTCTAATTGATTAATAATAAATTCTTTTACGCTACTTTCAAAACTAATGTCAATTCCTTGTTTAGAAATTCTTTCTGAAACTTGTTTTAACATAAGCTCTGCGATTTTTATCATTTCTTCTGTATTTAATTTTTGAAATACAATTATTTCATCAATTCTGTTTAAAAACTCTGGTCTAAAGTTTAATTTAACTTCTTTTAAAACATCTTTTTTTAAATTTTCGTAGTCTTCCTCCTGCTTTGTTTTTTCAGAAAAACCCAATTTCTTTTTATTTAAAATTTGTCTTGCTCCAATATTTGATGTCATAATTATTACAGTGTTTTTAAAACTTACACATCTTCCTATATTATCTGTAAGTCTTCCGTCATCAAGTATTTGAAGCATAATATTCATAATATCAGGATGTGCTTTTTCTATCTCATCAAATAGAATTACAGAATATGGTTTTCTTCTAACCTTTTCTGTTAGTCCACCATTTTCTTCATATCCTACATATCCAGGAGGAGAACCTATTAATTTTGAAACAGAATTAGGTTCCATATACTCAGACATATCTAATCTTATTAGTGCATTTTCATCATAAAATAAGCTCTCTGCTAAAGCCTTTGTTAATTCTGTTTTTCCGACTCCGAGTTGGTCCTAAAAACAAAAATGAGCCAATTGGTCTTTTTTCATCATTTAATCCCGCTCTACCTCTTCTAATAGCTTTTGCAACACTCTTTACTGCTTCATCTTGACCGATTACTCTATTATGAAGCTCATCCTCCAAATATTTTAATTTTAAATTTTCATTCTCATTAATTTTACTAACTTGAATTCCAGTAGAATCTGCTACGACAGAAGCAACATCTTCCCTTAATACTCTTATTAACTTACTTTTATTCTCATTATTCCATCTTTTGTTTTCATCATTTAAACTATTCTTTAAATTGCTTATATCGTCACGAATCTTTGCAGCTTTTTCAAAATCTTGTACGTTTATGGCTTCTTCTTTTTCAATTTCTAAATGTTGAATCTTTTCTTCTAAATTAACTAATAACTCTGGTTTTTTTACAACTCTAAATTTTGCTTTACATGCAGCTTCATCTAATAGATCTATAGCTTTATCAGGTAAAAATCTATCTGCAATATATCTACTAGATAATTCAATTGAAGCCTCTATTGCTTCGTCCGTTATTTGAACATTATGATGTGCTTCATATTTATCTCTTAATCCTAATAATATTTCTTTAGTTTCTTCTATACTTGGTTCATTTATCATAACTGAAGAAAACCTTCTTTCTAAAGCACTATCTTTTTCAATATATTTCCTATATTCATTTATAGTAGTTGCACCAATTATTTGGATTTCTCCTCTAGCTAATAGAGGTTTTAAAATATTTGCTGCATCTATAGCTCCTTCTGCTGCACCAGCGCCAACAATAATATGAATTTCATCTATAAATAATATTACATCAGCTAAGTCCTTAACATCTGAAATAGCTTTTTTTATTCTTTCTTCAAAATCTCCTCTATATTTAGCTCCTGCTACCATTGATGGAATATCTAACACTACAATTCTCTTTTCCTTCAAATTATTTGGAACTTCTCCAGCCGCTATTTTTTCTGCTAAGCCCTCAATAACTGCAGTCTTACCAACTCCTGGCTCTCCTATTAAACATGGATTATTTTTAGTTCTTCTAGATAATATTTCTATTACTCTTTCTGTTTCTTTTTTTCTTCCAATAACAGGATCTAATCCACCGTTTTTAGCTTTTTGTGTTAAATCTGTTCCAAATTGAGATAATGTTTTTCCAAGATTTTTTGTATTCTTTTCATTTTTAGACAAATCTGTTTCACCTATGTCATTTAGCACATTTATTATTTCATTATATAATTTTTCTATGTTACAATTTAAATCTAATAATATTTTAAACGCTACACATTCTTCCTCTTGTAAAATGCCAATTAGTAAATGTTCTGTACTTATATAGTCAGAACCAATTTGTTTAGAGCCAATATAGGCATTTTCAATTATTTTTTTACTTCTAGGAGTAAATCCTACTCCATTACTTAGTACTATATTTGATTTTCCTATTATTTCTTCAATTTCTCTTAATATAACATCAGCATATATTCCTTGTTTTTCCAAAACTTTATGTGCTAAACCATTTTTTTCTTTAGCTAAACCATATAAAATATGTTCACTTCCTATATAATTATGTCCCAAATAAATTACAACATCACTAGCATTTTCAATTACTTTTTCACCACTTTTTGTAAATTTATATACCATATTTTACCTCCATTTTCTTAATTTATAATATTCACTTCTTTTTAAGAAAATATACAAAATATGGAAATAAAAAAAGGAACATTACCTGTTCCTTTCTATTTTTTACTAATTAGTGATTTTAATTTTATCTTTAAAAATAAAATAATCGTTTAAAAACACTCGGCCTGTTGCTACAGTATTCATACTTAATATTAAAGAATACTCATATTCATAATCTTTATATTTTATTCTTGCCTTAAGCACATCATTAACATATTTAACTATTTCAACATTCTCAATTGCAGCATCTCTTAATTGCCTAATACGAGCGTCTTTATTTGCCTTTTGTCTTAATGCCTCTGTATATCTATTGCTCTCTTCATTTTCTATTAATATATCTGCAACTTTTTCTATTTCCTGTTTTAATTTAATAATAGAATGTTCTGGAAATTGTTCTTTGTATCTTTTTTCAGCATCTATTGATAAAAAGCTATCTGTATTGCTTTTTAATTTATACTTTCCTGCTCTAATATCTTTTATAACAATAGCAAATGCTATTAAAATGCTTAAAGATATTATTATCCAATAAATTTGTATAATCATTTTATCTTTAGTGTTCCTTCCTTTTTATAAACCTATAATCATATTTAGTCAAATCAAATATTTGCATAATGTAACCAGTATAGATTCCTCCATCTTCACTATCCAAATTTATATCTAATTTACAATTATAAAAGAAATTCTCTCCTAAATTATTTTCAATATTAATTCTAAATGAAATTTGATAGTTTAAAGATTCTAATTCTATGCCGAGGTATTTAAGTATTGATCCATCTAATGATAATTTTTCTTGTGCATTTGAAACATCTTTATGTTCAACTATGTTTTCGTTTGTATAAGAAACAATTAATGGTTCAGAACAGTCTGTGTAAAAAGAATTACTAGAATTGTTATTTTTTTCACTGTTTTTATGTATTATTTCATAATCAATTCTATTTGTACTTTTATCTATTTTTTCATATTTACATAAATTATCAATACTTTTATAAGAGACTTTCTGAGTACCTAACGGTAAAGCAGAAATAGTAATGTTATCTATGTAAATGTTGTTAATTGTATTTTCAGCAGTTAATTGGCTAGTTTTTGACTTATTATCTATGTATATAGCAAAATCTGTAAATTGCGAAATATTTATATCAGATAAATTCTCATTTTTACTAAGGTCTTCTATGTTAGCATCACTATAAATTAAAATTTTTTCTATTCTAAAAACTGGATTACTTAATTCTTCTGAGTATTTTTCTGATTGTTTAGCGAAAATATTATTATTTCTATATTTATTAATAATTTTTATATATAAAAAAAGTATTATTAATAAAATGACGAAAACAACAATGATAACAAATACTTTTTTATTTTTAAAATTAATTTTCAAATTTTCCTCCAATTATAATTTAGAATAAATATTCTGCATAGTTGCGAACACTTTTGTTGCCCAGTCAGGATCAGAAGCATATTTAACATTTACTCCAGTTACAGTTGGTCCATTAAAATACCTTCCATTTGCAATATCTCCATTTTTTAATACAGATCCTTGTGGAAAAATATAATTACTTGCAAGCCATGCAGCTACAGTATCTATACATGTATCATAATTTTCAAATGTTACTGCTGATTCATATGGATTGTCATCATATGCACCAAATCCAAATAAATTATGTTTATTTACAGCAAGAGAAGATTTTCCCCAATTGCTTTCATGTATTGCTATTGCTATTAAAAATACTCCATTTATTCCATATTTATTTTCAGCATCAAAAAAAGCTTTGTAATTACTTTTAATTATATTATTAGTATCCTGAGTAAAGCTATTAAGTATTTTTTTATAATCGTTTTCTGTAAGTCCACTAGTTGCATTTAACTCCATATTTATATCGACTTTATTTAGTAATTTTGTTTTCCTTGATAGTTCACTAATTCCTGGAGATAAAGCTTCTGATGTTAAATAATCACATAAGATATAACCAGTATATTTTTCATTATATGATACTTTAACCCATGAATCTTCTATTATTTCAAGTACTTTTACATCATAATATGCTGGAATAACCGTCCAACTATCAGATTCCATATTCGCATTTTTTCTAAGTTCTATATCTTGAGAAACAAAAAGGTTGTCCCCAATATGAGCATTATATATTTTTAATATTTTTGAAGTTCCAATTTCAATAATTTGAGTTTGTGGATTTATTAAAACATTTTCTCCAATAACGTTTTCTTCCACTATTTCGTTATTTTCATAATTAATTACATATGTAACATTTTTCTTGCCGATAATTCCCTCTTGAATTATTTGTTCTTCCCCTTCAGGCAAGTTTTGGTTTGGATTGTACTCTATAGTAAAATCTATTTCTTTTTCTCTTTCTATTATTTCCTTTTGATATGTATTACTAATATTATCTGCAATAATAGCATAAACATCTTTTGGATTATCATTTTTTTCAAATGCTCCTATTGCCGTTTTTTCTTCTATATCATCCAAATCTTTAGCAAAAATATAATTTGAAGAAAATAAAGAAAATGTAAGTAGAACGATTAAAACTATAATTATTAATTTAATATTATCTGCTTTTGTCCTGTGTTTTATATGAAAAATAAAACTAGATTCTTCTTTTTGTTTTTTAGTATTTTTATAAATTTCAACTTGTCTATTTTTATTTTGTTCTAATTCTTTAAATACTTCTACCAAGGACTTTTGCTTATTTTCATTTGACATAAACAAACTCCATTCAAATACATTTTTACATATATATTTTATCTTTAATTGAAATGATTGTCTATAGATTTTTATGGAAAATTTAAGTTGTTTTAATTATTTCTAAAAAAATGTATATATATAATTTATTAAAAATCCTTGTTGTCGAACTTTAAGAAAGCGAAAATAATAAACTATTATCGCTTTCTAAGAATTCTCCATTCGCGCTACCGCTTGATCGCTCCCGCGGATTTTTTTAAAATTATATATATACATTTTTATTTAATATTATAAAAATAATAAACAACTTTAAATCTTAATTTCTTTTTCATTTAAATAATTTAAAATACCTGAATCTGTTTTAAATCTAAAAATTAATTTATTACATTCTAACTCTTGAGTTTTTTTATCAAATTTTTTATTTATTTCATTGTTTCCATATTTTCCATCACCTATAATAGGATAACCAATAAAAGCTAAGTGTGCTCTTATTTGATGAGTTCTACCTGTATGTAAATTGATATCTAAAATAGAAGTATTATTTTTAATATCTTTACTAATTAAATTGTACTCTGTAATTATTTCTTGATATCCTTTTTTAGGTTCATTTGAAATATATACTATGTTCTTTTTGCTATCTTTAAACAAAAAGTCTTTTAATATTTTATGTTCTTCTTTGGGTATTCCAAAAACCTGTGCCTTATAATGTTTTTCTATTTCATGATTTTTAAATTTTTCTAACAATATTTTTAATGCTTCTTGATTTTTAGCAAAAAGTAAAATTCCTTTAGTATTTCTATCTAACCTGTGACATGGTTCTACAATTTTTCCAAACTTTTCTTTTACAATTTGAGCCAAATATACACTATCTGCAGAATTTTCAGTAACACTAATTCCTGATGGTTTATTAATTGCTAAAATATTTTCATCTTCATATACAACCTTTAAATCTATCCTATTATCTCCAAATAGATATTGATCAGAAATAAAAACTTCTATACTATCTCCTGCATAAATTAAGCAATTTTCTTTAACTCTTATACCATTTACCTTTATATCTTTTTGCCTTAATGCCTTGTATAACATATTCTGATTTAAATTTGGAAAAGAATCTAATAAAAATGCATTTAACTTTTTATTATTATATTTTTCTGGAACTACTGATTTTTTCATATTAAACCTCTTTCCATTAATGTAGTAGTATATTATATCATATTTCTTTAATAATTAATACCTAACCTTTAAACTTAAGCTATATCATACTTTAATTGACTTTTTGTACAAACTATAGTATACTTTTCATGAAATTTTTCACTTTGTATCATTTGCATATTTTCAGCAATCAAAAATATCACATCAATCAACCAACTATATTATTTCAGTCAAAAAAGGAGAGGAGAAAATATGTCAAACAATTTTACTTGTCATAATTGCGGTAGATGTTGTAAGCAAGTCCCAATAATCGAAAGTGATAGTGTAATTATACAAAAGTATTTATCGGAGCATCCAGATATTCAAGCATATGCTAAAGCCAAAGGATATACACCTGAATGCATATTTAGGAATAACCCACTGAAAAAATGCATGATTTATCCTGTTCGGCCACACGTTTGCAAACATTACAGATGTGACAGGCCTTATGATACAAAAAGCACATTCCACAAAACTTCTTTTTATGTGCCTCTATACGTGGCTTGAGCTCTATAAATATAGAGTTCGGAGATCCAATGGCTAAAAATGCTCATATAAATTTATTTATCAAACAAGTTCCACTTTTTAAAAATTTCATTGCATTACGATTAAAAAAAGAATGGTGACAATACACAGTCAAAAGCCACGCAAATGTTATTTTCAATACAATTGCATGGCTTTTTATAATTATTTATTCAAAAAATTTTTCAAATTCTTCACTTGTAATTTTTTCTTTTTCAATTAATACTGCAGCAACTTTATCCAAAACTTCTCTATTATTGTTTAAAATGTCTTGAGCTGTTTCATAAGATTTTTCTATCAATTGTCTAATTTGATTTCCGACTTCATTAACTACTTCTTCACCAAACAATTCTAATTCATAAGCTTGATCTACTTTTAATGAAATTGGTCCTAATGAATCGCTCATTCCATATATTGTTAACATATCTCTTGCAATTCCAGTTGCAACTTCTAAATCATTACTTGCACCAGTAGATATTTCATTTAACACTAATTTTTCTGCGGCTCTACCACCCATTAAAGCAATCATTTTTTCTAATAATTCTGTTCTTGAAACATAGTATTTGTCTTCTGTTGTTTTATACATTGTATATCCACCTGCTACGCCTCTTGGAATAATAGAAATCTCTTTAACATCTTTTTGTGAAGGTAAAAATCTACTAACAACAGCATGTCCTGCTTCATGGTAAGCAGTTAATTTCTTATCTTTATCAGAAATAATTCTATTATGTTTTTCTAAGCCAACTGTAATTTTTCTAACAGCATTTTCAATATCTATATTTTGAATTTTATCATGTCTTGCTTTTGTTGCAATAATTGCTGCTTCATTTAATACATTAGATAGTTCTGCACCTGTAAATCCTGCTGTATCACCAGCTATTGATTTTAAATCAACATCATCAGCTAATTTTTTATCTTTACTATGAAGCTTTAATATATCATATCTACCATTTAAATCTGGTGCTGGAATTGTTATTTGTCTATCAAATCTTCCTGGTCTTAATAGAGCTTTATCAAGCATTTCCGGTCTATTTGTAGCAGCTAGCACAATTACAGTTTCATTTGATTCAAATCCATCCATTTCGACCAATAATTGATTTAATGTTTGATTGTTTTCAGTTTCTGCTCCACTTCCAGAAGTTCTTCTAGATCCAATTGCGTCAATTTCATCTATAAAAACTATACAAGGAGCCATTTTCTTTGCTTTATCAAATAGTTTTCTAACTCTTGAAGCTCCTAAACCTGCAAACATTTCTATAAACTCAGATCCACTCATTGAAATGAATGGTACTCCTGCTTCACCAGCAATAGCTTTTGCAATAAGAGTTTTTCCTGTACCAGGTTTACCATATAGCAAAATACCTCTAGGAATTTTTGCTCCCATTTTAATATATTCATCTGGTTTTTTCAAAAAGTCAACAACTTCAACAAGTTCTCCTTTTTCTTCTTCTAAACCTGCTACATCTGAAAATCTAACCTTGCTTTTTTTACTATCTTCACCAGCGCCATATACTTTTCCACTGTCTCCACCAAGTCCTTGCATTTTAAATACCATTATTATTAATACAATTAATAATATAGTTGGGATATATGCAACTAAATTACCTAAAACAGAAATAAAAGTATTTGGATTTTTCTGCACTATTTCAACATCAACTTCATCTGAATCAATTTTGTCATTTACCCATTCCATAAATGCTTGTAAGCTTGGAACATTTGCTTTTTCTGTTCTATCTTCTTCTTTTTCATCACCCTTCATTATAACCTTTAAAGAAGTACTTCCTGTTTCCATTTCAATTTTTTCAACTTCTTTGTTTTGGATTGATGATAATAATTTGTCATATGCCATTGCATCTTTTGATTTGTTCTCAAAAAAACTATATAACAAAAATCCTATAATAATTAATGCAATTACGATTGGAAAAATAATTAAATATAATTTTTTATCATCTTTTTGATTGTTTCCAGTTGGTTTTTTGCTAGCCATTTACTTGCCTCCTTTAAGCCATTTTTACTAATAATTTATTTTTTTTCTTCTTTATTATCTTCTGCTTTTTCTTTTTCATTTTTATCTAAAGTGTTTTTTTCATTGTTTTTGTCTACTTCCTCTTCTGGTAACTCTTCTTTCTTTTCTTTCTTTTTTTCCTTATCTTTTTTATCTTCTGGTTTTTCTTCTTCAGTTTCGTTCTCTGAATCAGTTTTTATTACTTGTCCTTCTACAGTAACAGCTTCTCCAGCAGTTTTGTTTAAATCTTCTTTCATAATCATAATAGAAGCTACCATATAGATATAAGCTATTAGCATATACATTACAGAAAAATACTTTATTTCAAAATTGGTAAATGTTAAAGAAACATTATAAATTGTGCTCAAAATAATTGAAAGAGTTAATGAATAGATTGCAAGTGAAGCTGCATTGTAAAAACTTACTTTTACTCTTGATATTTTTGAGGCAATCCATCCAAATAATGTTACTATAATTACACCTTCCATTAAATCAATAAAATTAACTATTAAGATAGTTATAAAATAAAAAATAAATATTAGTACTTTAATTTTAATTATATTATTATTATTTAAATAATCATTAACTAATTTTTCTTTAGTAAGTTTTTCTTTTCCTAACAATGATGTAAAATTGCTATAAGTTGTTTCATAAGTTTCTAAAATTGTATTTCCTGTTTTATAAATAACCTTATCATTTAATAGAATAACTGACAAAGCACTTGATTTTGCTTCTTTTTTATATGATTCTATTTCTTCATCAGTTAGCTCTTCACTTGTATCAGCAATTAGTTTTGCATCATATTCTTCATCATAACTAGTAACTTTTTTTTCAACACTTAATTTATCGTTTTCTAAAGTAAATTCAGGAAAATCAGTTTTGATATAATTTATTAATTTATTTGTTTGCTTAACCATTTGAATTGTTGCAGCTATTGATAATAAAAATGTTGAAATTAATAATAAAATAAATAAATATTTTAATGCTTTTGAAAAAGATTCTTGAGTAAAAATCTTATATTTTTCTAAATTAAAAATAGAAATTTTTATTCTTTTAAAAAATCCTAAATTCTCTGTTTCTTCCACTTAAACATACTCCCTTCTAATATTTGAGTTTATATATATTGGGGCAACATTTATTGTAACTAAATCCCCATTTTTTATTTCATTACACTCAGTTACATCTATAATTGAATGATACATACCGAGTCTTCCAACCACATTATATTCTTTGTTATTAATTATTACTTTTAATTTTGGCCTTGTAAAAATTTTCTTAAACTCTATTGCGCATGACAATAAATTATCTTTAAAACTAAAGCTATCTCTTGCTTTTTTTAAATTAAAACCATCTATATATCCGCACCGGAATCACTGCAACTTTCATGTTTTTTCTTGCTTTATATTCATTGCTATAACTAATATTATAACCTTTTTTTATATCTTTTATAGTAATTATTTCAGTTTTAATGATTCCAACTTTTTTTAATCCTAAATTGTTAATTAATACTCTACCGAGTAATTGCAGAGCCTAATCTTACAGCATTTAAATTCATCTCAGGATACATTAAAGCTGCTGTTGAATTTGAACAATGAAAAATAATATTCTCATTTATTTCTTTTATTTTAGGAATTATTTTTGAAAACCTACTAAACTGAATGTTTGTCCATTTGGAATCAATTGATTTTGAAAAATGTGTAAAGCATCCAATAATTTTAATAAACTCTGTGTTTTTAACAGCATCAAAAATATTTTCGTCTTCAAAATCAAATCCGATATCTTGCAAATCCAGTATCTATTTTAATTTGAGCTTGTACTTTTTTATTTAAAGAAATTGCAATTTGTTCGATTTTATTTTTTTCTTCTAGGTTTCCTATTGTTAAAACTATATCATTATTAATAAGTTCTCTAATTTCTTCTTCATCAAACACTTCAGATAAAATCATAATCATTTTTTCTATGCCTGATTTTCTTAATAAAACAGCTTCATCAACGTTTGCAACAGCTAAAGTATTAATACCATTTTCAACTAGAAATTTAGAATATTGAACTAAATCTAGTCCCATTCCATTTGCTTTTACAACTGCAATTATATTTGTTTCAGGAAAATTAACTTTATTTTTTAGTAATTCTATATTATGTTTTAAATCTTCTTTATTTACTTCTAATACTTTCAAAAAATTTGTCCTTTCTATTAACGCTTTTATTTATATATATTAAAAAATATTCGTTCAATCGTCTGGCACATCCGTTTCATAAGATTTCTAACAAAATTGCCATGATATCCCACTCAAAATTTTTAATATATAGAAATATAATATTTAAACATTTACTTCATAAATCTCTTTTTAATACCTCTTAAAGTTCTAAATGCTTTTTCTGCAAATTTATATAATTTATACTTTAAAGGTTTATATGGCATATAAACTTCTCCTATAAATTCAACAAAACGAGCATTAAATCCTTTTTTAAATCTATACAATCCATATTGTGGATGATTTTCATCTACAACTCCACTTACTCCTCTAAAATCATACATATCATTTCCATTATCAATCGCTTCTTGAATCATTGTCCATTGTAGTAAATAATTTGGCATTAGATTTCTTTTAGTATTGCTACTTGCACCATATAAATACCATGTTTTGTTTCCATACATAATTGGAATAATTCCAGAAATTGCTTGTCCTTCATGATAAGCCATAAGTAGTTTCATATGTCCTTGTGGTACAAGCTCATCATACATTTTTTCAAAGTATGATAAAGAACGAATTAAGAAATTATCTCTTTTTCCTGTTTCAACCATAATATCATAAAATACTTTTAAATCTTCTCTTGAGCCTTCTCTAATTTCAACCCCTTTTTTCATTGCTAGACGTATATTATATCTAGTTTTTGATTGAAATTCTGAAAATATAGTATCTTTATCTTTACCTTTTAGATTTAATTGAAATACAAACCTTGGTTGAATTTCATCTCTAAAATCTTTGCTATCATCTTTAATACTAAAACCTAAATCTTCCATTATTTCACGATATTTTTCATCTGATTTTTCTACATCTGGTTCCATTCTTAAAACAAAAGCATTATATTTATCAGCTAACAATTTTGCACCGTCACGCAAATCTTTTAAAATATCTTTATTATGGATATCACAAACAGGTCCGACGTGCTACATACATCATGTATCCAAATACTGGAATTTTTCTAATCCATACACATAATGAACCTCTTATTTTTCCATTATCATCTTCAGATAAAATAACTTCTTTAATCCAAGATGTTTTAACATTTCCCCATTCTAAAGATTGTTGAAAATTGCATCTTGGATTACTACTTAAAAACTCTTTATATTCATTTCTTTCTTTTTCACTTTTTAAATCTAGAAATCTCATTTTGTAACTACAGTTCCTTCCTTAGTATCTTTTACTGTATATCCTTTAGATATTAATAAATCTCTAATTCTATCAGACTCAGCCCAATCTTTATTTTTCCTTGCTTCATTTCTTTTATTTATTAATTCTAAAACCTCTTCTGGCAAAGATATTTCTTCTGGTTTATAATTTTCTAAATCTAAACCTAAAACTTCATCAAATTTTAATAATAGTTTTTGAAAATCTTTTGATTTTTTAGGATTTCTAATTACATCCCATACAACACTCATAGCTACTTGCATATTTAGATCATCATTTATAGCATCTAAGAATTGTTTTTTATAATTTTCAATTTCTTCATTAGGTATAATATCTGAACCTTGACTATGTTTCAAATATCCTTCTCTTAATCTACTTAGAGCCGTTTTCGCTGCATCCATTGCTTCCCAAGTAAAATTAATTTGATTTCTATAGTGTGAAGAAAAGTTAAACATTTTATATACTAGAGGCTCATATCCTTTTTCGTTTAATTGTTTTAATGTATATAAATTATTTAGACTCTTACTCATTTTCTCGTTATTTACAAGAAGAAAATTACAATGCATCCAATAATTAACAGGATCATGTCCTGAAAACCCTTTACTTTGAGCTATTTCATTTTCATGGTGAATTGGAATATGATCAATTCCACCAGTATGAATATCAAAACGATCGCCTAAATATTTATAACTCATTGCAGAACATTCTAAGTGCCATCCAGGATATGCTTTTCCAAAAAAACTATCCCATTGCATAATGTGTTCTTTAGGAGCTCTAATCCAGAGAGCAAAATCTGAAATATTTTTTTTACCTGAATCAAAATCCACGCGCGCTCCAGCTTTTTGATCCTCAATCTTTCTATTAGATAATACACCATATTTATCTAATTTAGATGTATCAAAATAAACAGTATTCTCAGTTGAATATGTAAAACCATTATCAATTATCTTTTTGACATATTCCTCCATAACATTAATATGTTTTGTTGCTCTGGCAATGATTTCGGGTTTATCTATATTTAATAAATCTATATCTTTTAAAAATTCACTAGTATAAAAATCTGCAATTTCAAACGGATTTTTATTTTCTCTACGAGAAGCTTTCATCATTTTGTCTTCGCCTTCGTCGCTGTCAGAGGTCATATGTCCAACATCTGTAATGTTCATTACGTGTTTTAAATGATAACCATTATATTTTAAAACTCTTCTTAAATTATCCATAAAAAGATATGCACGTAAATTTCCTATATGGGCATAATCATATACTGTTGGTCCACAAGAATAAATCCTAACTTCTTTCTCGTCAATAGGTTTAAACTCGTCTTTATTTCTCGTTAATGTATTATAAATTTTCATTAGGTTTTCCTTTCAATATATTATCAAACAGAAATCAAAAGTTTGATAAAACATCAAACTTTGATTTCCATAAATTATAAATTAATCCTCATATACAGTTTCATGGTTATGTGCAACATGTGGACATACACTAGTTGGAGCAGCATTAAAGAGTCCACTTGCATATACAGTAGTCCATTTTCCATTTGCTTCAGTATCTGGCATTAAACATTTTGCTTGTTCAGTATAATTTGTGCAATACTCTGAAGCAAGCAAGCCTGTTTCATTACAAATTTTTACAGTAGTATGTCTATCGCAAAGGCCAGGCTCTGTTCCTGGTACAAATATTTCTTCATAAGTTTCTGTACAGTTTGGTCCTGCAATCATTCCTGAATATTTACAAATTGTTTTATTAGTTAAACCATTAGGTCTATTATAAGTACTTGCTGGCAATTCAGCGTGTATATCTTTCATAATGTTTGAACCAATTGTTCCTGCTGGGTTTGGTGTTTTACTCCAATGTACTTCTGAATTATATTCATATCCAAACCAGCACGCTGATGAATAATAATTTGTAAATGTTACATACCATCTATCATAATTATCATTAGTAGTACCAGTTTTTGCTGAAGTGTCTTGATTTGGTATTTTTCCATAAGATCTTGCAGTTCCTTCAGATACTGTACCTTGCATAACATTTTTAACAATATATGCATTTTGTTCACTCATTACTCTATTTGAACGTTCATCAACAGATTTTGGTTGCATAATAATGTTGCCACTAGCGTCTTCTACTTTTGTATAAAATGTAGGAGTAACGTAAACACCACCATTTGATATCGCAGCATAAGCTGCAGCCATTTGCAATGTTGATGCACCATTTGTTAATGCTCCTAGTGCAAGAGTTACTCCAACACTATTTGCAGCATCTAATATTCCCATTTTTACACAAAAATCTGCAGATGTTTGATATCCTACTGTAGAAATACCTTTTAAGTTTGGAATATTTTGAGAACGTGCTATTGCTTCTCTTAAAGTCATATATCTTTGATGATATGAATCTTCATTTTTAAATACTTTTAAAGTTCCATTTTTATTATATACTCCTGGGAAAGTAGTTTCACCATCATAAAATGCTGATGCAGCTGTTAGTTTATTATTCTCTAAGCCTGCAGATAAAACTGCTATAGGCTTAATTGAAGATCCTGTTTGTTTAAGCATGCTTGTTGGATAATTATAATATCCTAAATATGTTTTTACTTTGTCTTCTCCTATTCCTGCACCGCAAGCAACTACTTCTCCTGTTTTTGGGTCTATTATTGTTATAGCTGCCATAGAATCTTGACCAGGATGGTCTCCTGAAGAAACTAAATGATAGTATTCATTTGTCATTTCTTGTTCAACTCTATTTTGAATAGCAGTTCTTTGTGAAGTATAAATTCTATATCCTCCACCATATATTTGTAGTTTTGCAACAGAAGTTGATACTTCTTTTTCTTCTGCATATTGATTAACTATTTCATTAATTGCAGCATCTGTTTGATATGAAACTAAAGTTGAAAAACTTGTACTTCCATTTTCAAAATGAAGACCTGCATCTACTTCAGCTTTTGCTTCGTTATATTCTTTTTCATCTATATATCCAAGTTCTTTCATTTTTCCAAGAACTGTTTTTGCTCTTTTTTCGCCCAGTTCAATTCTTGCTTGTTGTTTGTCATCTGCTTTAAATGGATTATACATATTTGGGCTATTGTTTATTGCTGCCATATATGCACATTCTGCTAAGCTTAAATCTTTTACATCTTTATTAAAATAATATACAGCTCCAAGTGCAACTCCGTTTACATCCTCACCACCAACAAATATCAAGTTTAGATATAATTCTAATATTTGATCTTTTGATAAGTAATGTTCAACCTGTAAAGCTTTTACCATCTCTTTAACTTTTCTCATTGCTGTATCTTCTTTGTCTTGAGTAATATTTTTAACCACTTGTTGAGTTATTGAGCTTCCTCCAAATTTAGAGCTTCCTCTATGAATTATATAATTAACAGTAGCAGCAGCAGTCCTCTTGAAATCAACTCCACTATGAGAGTAAAATCTTTCATCCTCTATAGCGACATACGCTTTAGGAAGATATTTACTCATTTCATCTATAGTAACGCTCATTCTTTTTTCTCCAGAGCTTAGTGATGCAATTTCATTTCCATCTGCATCATATATAATTGAGTTCTCAGATTTTACTACTAAATCTTTAATGTCTATTTTATATTCATCGCCTAAAAGATCAAAAAAGTTATATCCGCCCCATAAAGCGCCAAAGAAAATACCTGCAACTATAATTATAAATAAAATTATTAATATTAAAAATATTCTAATTATTGTTGCAATTCTTGGATGTCTTTCTTTAAACTTTTTCTTCTTAGTTTTTTTAGTTTTTGTTTTGGCATTATTATTTGCATTTACTTTTCCTACTATTTGAGTTTCTGAAGATGCTTTAGTTTGTTTATTTTTAGACTTTTTATTAATTTCTTCTGTACTCAATCTTCTAGTTGCATCTTTATTAACTCTTTTGTTTTTTTCATCTCTCATAATTAATACCTCGAAATTTATATTATAATACTCGCATATTATATCATTATATTGTTGAAATATAAAGTGTTTTTTATAATTTTATTCAATAATTTTTTTACTTAAAAAATTACTTATTTTTATAATAATCACAATAGTTTTTTACAGTACAATTATTACAATCTGGCTTTCTACTATCGCAGTAATTTCTTCCATGCCATACAAACAAATGATTAACATCATAAAAATATTCTTTAGGAAATGTTTTAATTAAATCTTGCTCTATTTTGCTAGGCTCTGATTCTTTTGAAAATCCCATTTTATTTGAGATTCTTTTTGCATGTGTATCAACTGCTATCCCGCATGGATTATTAAATGCTTCAAGCATTATAACATTTGCACTTTTTCTTCCTACTCCTGGAATCTTAACTAATTCATCAATATTGTCTGGAACATTACCATTATATTTTTCTAAAATTACTTTACTAGCTTCTATTGCATTTTTTGCTTTATTCTTATAAAAGCCACAAGAATATATAATTTTTTCTATTTCTTTAATATCAGCTTTTGCCATTTTTTCTGGAGTACCATATTTTTCAAACAAATTTGGTGTAACAATATTTACTCTTTCATCTGTACATTGAGCAGAAAGCATAACTGCTATCATCATTTGAAAGGGCGTATCAAAATCCAAGCTACATTTTGCATCAGGATATGTTTTTTTTAGTATTTTTATTATTTTTATTGCTTCATCTTTTTTCTTCATATATTAGTATATTCCTTTTCTATTTATTTTCTACATTATAATATTCATATTCCAATAGTTCAATAACTTTGTTTAAGTTTTCATATTTTTGTTTGATAAACTTGTATTGTCTTATATAGAAAAACATATATATCGTTCGACGAGTCACGATAATTGAGACTTCCTGTTGTTTAGTATGATAAATATGGAAACTATAAAATATAAACCAACCATTTTTATGGTAACAATTTTTTAATACCTATAATATTATATAAAAAACAGATTTAATAAAAGGAGGTAGAAATAATGTTTAGAAGAATGAAAAAACTAATTGCTGGATTATTAATTGGCCTAGGAGTTGGAATATTATTAATACTATTTCTCCCCCTAAACATATGGCGAGTTCTAATTGGAATAGGTCTAATAATAGCACGGTGTTAGTTACTTATTTAAATGTTAAACGCAAAGGATGGTGAAGATATGACAATAGTTGTTAGAAAGGCACCCAAATGTTTCCGAGGATTATTAAAGTTTATCTTTGGAATAAAAGAAAAAGAATAATAAAAAACTGTACTTTTATTAGTACAGTTTTTATATTATTTATTAATTATCTTTTTTAGTTTTATTATTAGTCTTTTTTGTTTTAGAAATTTCTTTTTGAGTTTTTTCTTCTTGTGAATTTTCTTCTAGTATATCTTCTTTTTTGACCTCTTCCTTAACTTCTTTTATTTCTTTAACATTTTTTTCTTCAATATTTTTTTCTTCATTTTGTTCTTCTTTAAGTTCATTTATTTCTTCTTTAACTTCATTTTTTATTTCTTCATGAAGTGTTTCTTCAGGGGCTTCTTCTGATTGTTTCATCTTTGAAACCATTTTTTCTTCTCTTTTTGCTTCTTTTTCTGCTAATTTTGCTTCTTTTCTGGCTTCTTTTTCAGCTAGTTTTTCTTGAATTTTGGCTTGTTTAGTTTCTTTATTTTTATTTGTTAATTTGTTTAGTTTTCTATTTGATGTAAATACTACTTTAATTGTTGCTCCGAATCCACTAATTGCAACAAGAACCTTTAGTATTAATACAATAATGAATCCAACAAATCCTAATAAGCTTAACATTCCTATAGCTTGTACAGCTAATGTTACAATTGCTGTCATTATTAAAATACTAAATCTAGATGCTTTATCTGGATTTCTTACAATTCTAATTGCTAAAGAAATAATAAATAATACTTCTCCTAAGCCAATCAAAATTCCAACAAGTCCCATTAAAGCTATTCCATATCCTATTCCATGGCCAGTAATAAATATTGCTGCAACAATTAATACTGCAAGAATCATTTCTAGAATACCTGTAAAGAAAGTAACAAAAAAGTTTTTAATACTTAATTGATTGTTTACTTCAACAAATTTTGGAAGTCCTAATACTATTACTGATGCAATTAAAAGTATTATTACTAATTCAACACTTTTTCCTATCCAATATTTAGCAATTGTTGTTGTTTTTTTATTATCATTTCTTGAGGCATCTATTGTTTTATACTCCATGTTGTCTATATCAGCTTTTTTAGAAATGTCTTTTTGTTCTGAACCAATATAAGCATTATTTAATTTTGCTGTTTCCTTTATAATAATGTTTTTTGACTCTGTATATGTATTTCTTCCAACTGTTCCAGATAGTGTAATGCTATTTGCAGCACCTCTAAAATCATTTGTAATAACAGAATCTTTAGTTAATGTAACATTTTCTCCAGCAACATAAACTGAATTTGCTGTAACATCTATAATAATTGTTTTTGATGCAATAAATATATTTCCATTTACAACAGTATTTTCAATAGTTGCTTTTTGAGAAAATAAGAAAACATCTCCATTTACTTCAAAATCTTTAATTGTAATATCATCAGAAGCTATAACAAAAACATTACCATTTACTTTTGTATTTTCCAAAAGTATACTGTCTTTATCAGATTTATATAAATCATCTGATATTATATTATCATAATTTTTTTCAACATCTTCTACTAATTCTTCTTTTTCATCTTCAATTTCAGTTTCGACTTCTTCTTTTGCTTCTTCTTTAACTTCTGTTTTTTCTTCTTTAGTTGTTTCTTTAGAATCAACTTTGTTTTCTACAGTATTAGTTGTGTCATTTTTACTAGCTGAAGTATTTGTTGTATTTGTTTTACCTGCAAAGTAATCAGCTAGTGTTTCGTTTTTGCTATCAGTTGCAAATACATTTATTGTTAATGTTAGAAATAATGCTATTATTATTGCAACTACTAATGTTTTTTTGTTTTTCATTTTTATCCTCCATTTCAAATAAAATTAAAAATCTATATTTTTTAATGTATTTATAGCAACTTTTGGGTCTTCATGGTCTAAAATATATGTTCCTGCAACCAAAATATTTACTCCGGCCTTAACAGAAGCTTTGGCTGTTTCAGGATTAATTCCGCCATCAATTTCAATATCTATATCCAAATTGTTTTGTTCTATATATTTTTTTAATTCTTTTACTTTATTTAGAGTTTCTGGTATAAATTTTTGCCCACCTTTTCCAGCCCAAACACTCATTATTAATACCATATGGATAAATGGTAAATACTCTTTAATTTCATTAATTTGGGTATCCGGATTTATTGCTAAACCGAACTCTAATATTATTTCTTTTTAAATCATCAATAATTTCCATTGTTCTTTCTTTGGTTTTTGTTGCTTCTATATGAAAACTAATTATTCTAGGTTCTAATTCTACATAACTATCTACATATTCTTCAACATTTTCAACCATAAGATGAACATCTAAACCTAACTGACTAATATGAGAAAGAGCCATTGAAAACTCTTTCATCCTATCAGCAGTATTATTTTCAACAAATTTTCCATCCATTACATCTATATGAAAATAATCTGTTTTTGCAGCTTCTAAATTATAAAGTGAATGAATGTAATCTTCTTCAGATAAATTTAAAAGTGATGTTGATACTTGTACCATGAATTTCTCCTTTATAGTTATTTTGTTGTAGTTTATATATTTTGAATTTATGGATAATTTGTACTATTTACATCAATTGTTTTGTCTCCCTCACTAAAGTTAATAGTTTCATTAACTCTTTCAATATTACCAACAGAAATTCTAACTTTTTGATTTCCAGAGAATTTTTTAGTTGTATAAGTACAATTTGTAGTTAATGCTGGAACATCTTGCTCATATACAGGTGATCCTCCAACAGAGATTGTAACTTTAACTTTAGAAACTGTATTTGTAGAAGTGCTTGATGTAGTATTAGTTGTATTTTCTGAAGTATCGTTATTAGTTTCATTAGTAATATTAGTTGTTTGAAAATATGATGCAACATTAATATTAAATGTAACAGTATGTTCTTCTGGCAATTTATTTACTGTGATTGTTACTTCAGTTTGTTCTTTTATTACTTTTCCAGCCTCTATTGTTTGAGCTAAAACAACTCCATTATCTTTATTTGTATTTTCATCATATTTTACATTAACTACTAAGTTTAATTGTGCTTCAAGCTTTGTAATTGCAGTTGCTTCATCATCACCAACTACATTTATCATAGTTACATCAGCATATTGACTTCCAGAACTTACAACAAAACTTAATTGTCTAGATTTTTCTATTTCTTCTCCTTCAATATCTGCAGGATCTATACTTAAAATCATTCCAGCTTCTTTTTCTTCATTTGTTTCATAATTAATAATTGGCTCAGGCATTCCTAATTTCTTTAGTTGATCTTTAACATCTTCTATGTTTTTGCCAACCATAGAATCTGGAAGTTTAACTATTTCTGGTCCAGAACTTACTTTTATTTTTACTATTTGAGTTATCTTATAAGCAATTGAATCATTAGGATTTTGACCAACTACATATCCAACTGGAACTGTGTCACTTGAAACTCTTTCAATTTCATAATTTTCAAATCCGGCTTTTTTTAGTTTTGCAATTGCTTCTTCTTCTGTTAATAATTTCTTTTCTTCTACTAATTTAGCAACCTCTTCTGCAGATAAGCTATCTTTATATTCTGCAGCAACTAAACTAGGAATATGAGCATCTTTAGGAACAGATTTTTTTATTCCCATCATAACAGAAAGTGCAGCAATCAAGAATATAATACCTAAAGCAAATAAGATTAATAACATTTTAATAAATCTATGTTCAGAGATAAATTCTAGAATTTTAGATATTTTACCCTTTTTCTTTTTATCTTTTTTGTTTTCATCAGATTTTGAACCTAATTCATTATTTTTTTGCATCTCTAGTTCATAAATTGTTGGAACTTTTTGTGTAGGTGAATCATCATCACGATAAGCTAAAACAACAAAATCTTCATCTGGTCTTTTTAAAGCCATTTTTAAATCAGCTATCATTTCGGTAGCGTTTTGATATCTTAAATTAGGATCTTTTTGCATAGCCTTTAAAATAATTCTATTTACACTAATAGGTATATTTGGATTATATGTAATCGGATCTACTGGCTCTTCTTGGACTTGTTTTAATGCAACAGATACTGGAGTATCTGCATCAAACGGAACTCTACCTGTTAACATCTCGTACATTACAACGCCAAGAGAATAAAGGTCAGATTTAGCATCTGTAAAGCCTCCGTTTAGCGTGTTCTGGTGAGAAATAATGTACAGATCCTATTGTTGTTCCAAATGCTGTAATTGTCGAATTTGAAACTGCTTTTGCTATTCCAAAATCAGTTACTTTTGATAAACCATCTTCAGTAATGATTATATTATGAGGTTTTATATCTCTATGTATAATGTTATTTTTATGAGCAACCTCTAATGCAGAAGCAATTTGAATTGCTATATTTACAGACCATTTCCAAGAAAGCTTTCCGTCTTCATTAATAATCTCTTTTAATGTTTTTCCTTGAATAAGCTCCATAACTATATAATATAAATTATCTTCATTTCCAACATCATAAATTCCTACAATATTTGGATGTGTTAAACTTGCAGCAGATTGAGCTTCTGAATTAAACCTTTTTATAAAATCACTATCTGTTGTAAATTCATCTCTTAATATTTTTACTGCGACAAATCTATTTAAAACATTGTCTTTAGCTCTATAAACAGTTGCCATTCCGGCCATTTCCAATTTTTTCTAATAGTTCATACCTATTATCTAACATTTTTCCGATAAGATTCATTTTTCCTCTCTCCTATAACTGAAATAATTAAACATTATCCACAATAATAACTGTAATATTATCTAATCCACCTTGTTTATTAGCTTCTTTAATAAGAGCTTCAACTGGTTTTTCTGGATTTTTTAATAATATGCTATAAATTTCTGATTCTTTCAGCATATTTGTTAAACCATCTGAACACATAAGTAAAATATCACCTTTTAAGAAACCTTTGTAGAATACATCTGGCTTAACTAAATTATTACATCCAACAGCTTTTAAAAGCATATTTTTATTAGGATGATTATAGGCTTCTTCTTTTGTTATACTTCCATCTCTAACTAATTTTTCAACATAACTGTGATCATAAGTTAATTTTCTAATTATATTTTTTCTAATTCTATAAACTCTACTATCACCGTACATGTCCAACAAAAACTTTGTTGTTGTAAACAATTACAACATCTAATGTAGTTCCCATATCTCTTAATTCAGGTAATTCTTGTGATTTTTCATATACTATCATATTTGCATATTCAATGCTGCTATTTATTAAATTTAATATTTCGTCTTTCTCTTTTGGAATTTTTGAGAAATTATTACAAATATAATTTTTTACACATGTTACTGCCAAACTACTTGCAACTTCTCCGCCTTTATAGCCTCCCATTCCGATCTGCTAAAATATATAATTTAATGTCATCATTTTCTAAATCACTTATATAGAAAAAGTCTTGATTCATATCTCGGGCTTTTCCAACATCTGATTTTGCTAAAATTCTCATTTTTCCTCCAATTTTTTTAATATAAAACTTATCTTAAACTAATTTTTCTTATCTTCAAGAGACTGCTTTCTTAATTGGCCGGCACGCTGCATTAATGTCTGATCCTAGTTCACGCCTAATTGTTGCCGTTATTCCTTTAGAATTTAAATAATCTCTAAATTTAATAATATTTTCATTTGTACTTTTTGAATATTTACCATTATCAATTTTATTAATAGGAATTAAATTTACATGACAAAGCATTCCATGTAATAAATTTACTAATTCCTTTGCATCATCTAAATTATCGTTATTATCTTTTGCTAATGCATATTCAAAAGATATTCTTTTATTTGTTTTTTCAATATAATACTTACAAGCTTTTATTAATTCTTCAATCGGGTAAGCCTTATTTACTGGCATCATTTGACTACGTTTATCATTATTTGCACTATGAAGTGAAATTGATAAAGTGCATTGATAGCCACTTTCTGCTAAATCATATATTTTAGGAACAATCCCACTTGTAGAAATACTAATATGTCTTGCACCAATTTCTAATGCTTTTGGATCATTTATTATTTTTATTGCTTTCATTACATTATCATAATTATCAAATGGTTCACCAATTCCCATAAAAACTATATTTGATACTTTAACATTTTCTTCTCTTTCAATTGCCATTATTTGTTCTATAATCTCACCTGGAGTTAAACCTCTGTCAAATTTTATTCCAGTTGATGCGCAAAACGTACATCCCATAGGGCATCCTATTTCAGATGAAACACATACTGTATAGCCATGATGATATTGCATTAATACAGTTTCAATTAAAGAACCTTTTCCATCATTAATATCAAATAAATACTTTTTTGTACCATCTTTTGAAACAAGTTTTTTAACAATATTAAATAAGCCGAAATGAAAATAATCATTTAATTTATCTCTTAAATCTTTTGATAAATTTGTCATTTCATCAAATGTATTTATTCTTTTTTTGTATATCCATTCATAAACTTGCTCTGCTCTATATGGTTTTTCATTTATATTTTTAAATTCTTCTTTTAATTCAGACAAATCGAAATCTTTTATGTTTTTATTCAATTTTACCTCCAATTTTACAACATTATTTATATCACAAATGGCAAATTTTAGCAATAGTTTAATTTAAAATATGTCAATAAAAGTAAACAGCAAAAAAGAGTATGTCAAAACATACTCTCATCTATTTTAAATTTATTTAATAAAAGTTTAATTTATAATTGCTCTTTATTTTTTCTTCCGAAGAAAGTAATTTCTTGGAATAAGAAATCATGTAATTCTGGGAATTTAATTTCTTGGAATAAAAAGTCATGAACTTCATTTAAAACTTTTTCTTCTTTTGGTGTTAATTCAAGAACAATTGGTTTATTTAAATCTATTTCTTGAAATAAAAATCCTTTAATTTTTGACCATACACCAACTTTTGCAGGTAAGTTACTTCCAGCATTTTCTGTTTCTTCTAATTTAAATTCTTTCATTTTGCTTCCTCCTTGGTACAGAAACTAATAATAATTCTACAATATTTATACTATATAAACCAATTTAAATCAATAAAAAACGCAAAAATATATATTAAGTTTTAATTACTATTTTTTTACAAAAAAGTAACATTTTCTATATTAGTTCACCGATTAAAGTAGAGTTTTCAAATCCAATAATCTTAACATCTAATAGTTTATTATTCAAATCATCATCTGTTTTAACCTTAACTACTAAATAATTCTGAGTATGACCTTTAAAGAATCCTTCTTTATCTTTTTCTTCAAATAATACTTTTACATTTTTTCTAATATATTCTTTTAAATATTCTTCTTCAAATTTATCAGATAATTCTAATAATTTATTGCTTCTTTCTTCTTTTATTTCAGGACTTACATGATTTGGCATTTTTTCTGCAGCAGTTCCTTTTCTTACAGAATATTTAAAAATATGCATTTTATAAAACTTGATCTGTTTCAAAAATTCATATGTTGTATCAAACTCCGCTTGAGTTTCGCCAGGAAATCCAACAATAATATCTGTAGTTAAAACACTATCATTATATGTATTTCTAATTCTCTCAACTATTTGTTTAAACAGCTGTGTAGAATATCTCCTATTCATTCTTTTTAATGTTGTATCACATCCACTTTGAAGTGATAGATGAAAATGATGACATGCTTTATCTAATTTTGAAAGCCTTTGAATAAACTCTTCTGAAATTAATACAGGTTCTATTGATCCGTAATCTTATTCTTTCTAGACCATCAATTTTATTTATTTCTTCTAATAAATCTATTAATTGATAACCATTTTTAAAATCTTTTCCATATGAGGCAACATGAATTCCAGTAATAATAACTTCTTTGATTCCAAGTTTCACAATCTTTTGTACTTCATCTACAACAAATTTGGGATCTCTACTTCTTACTCTACCTCTTGCATATGGTATCATACAATATGTACAAAATCTATCACAACCATCTTGGACTTTAACTATAGCTCTAGTATTTTCAGTGTATGTAACAGAGCCAAATTCACCATATTCAGTGTTTTCAAATACATCATCAATAAAAGAATATGCAATATTATCTATTTTTCTTTTATTCTTTTTTAAATAGTCTTCCACATAATTTACTATATCTTTTTTCTCATTTGTTCCTAGGCACAAATCAACCTCTGGAATATGCATAACCTCTTCATTTGCGACTTGTACATAACAACCAACTACAACTACAATTGCATTTTCATTATTTTTTTTAGCTTGTCTTAAAAACATACGAGATTTTTTGTCTGAGATACTAGTAACAGTGCAAGTATTTATTACATATATATCTGCTTTTTCTTGAAAGCTAACAACTTCATATCCATTTTCTTCAAATTTTTGTATCATTCCATTTGTTTCATACTGATTTACTTTACAACCAAGTGTATAAAACGCAACTTTCTTCATTTTTTATTCCCCCATGAATATTTAGCATTCAACATCATTATAAATAACACACAAAAGAGAGCTTTGATAATGCATATTTTAATATACATTTAATCAAACTCTCTTGTAATATAACACTATATAGAAAAAATTATAAATAATATTCAAAATGCCAATCTAAAATTCTAACTGTATCTCCTTCTGCAACTCCTTGACGTTTAAGTTCATCTTCTATTCCTAATTTTTTTAGCATCTTTTGTAAATAAGCAAATGATTCTGTATCTGAAATATTTACTCTTCCCATTAGCTTTTCAACTTGAGGTCCAGATATATAAAACTCGTTTTCACTTACTCTTTCAACAGTAAATCCTTCTTCTTCATCTTCTAGTGTATACACAACTCTATTTTCATTATCAAATATTTCTTCTTGTGGCAAACTTTTAACTACTTGTGCAACATGATTCATAAGTTCATCTAAACCCTCTCCTGTTACACCTGATATTTTAAAGAATTCTAATTTTTTAGATTTTACTAATTCTTCTAATTCTATTAAATTACTCTCATCTTGCATTACATCCATTTTATTTGCTACAACAATTTGCTTCTTATTAATTAATTTATCATTATATTTTTCAAGTTCATCATTTATTTTATTAAAATCATCTACTGCACGTCTTCCATTTAACCCTGAACAATCTACAATATGAAGTAATAATCTTGTTCTTTCGACATGGCGCAAAAATTTATGACCAAGGCCAATTCCCTGACTTGCGCCTTCTATTAATCCTGGAATATCGGCTATAACAAAGCTATCTCCTGAAGCAGTTTTTACCACTCCTAAATTTGGATCAATAGTTGTAAATGGATAGTCTGCAATTTTTGGTGTTGCTGCAGTTACTCTAGATAACAAAGTTGATTTACCCGCATTAGGAAATCCAACTAAACCAACATCTGCTATAGATTTTAGTTCTAATATTATTTCTAATTCTTTTCCTTTTTCACCATCTATAGCAAAATCTGGAACTTGTCTAGTAGAAGTAGCAAAATGAACATTACCTTTTCCTCCTCTGCCGCCCTTTAAAACAAGTTCTTTTTGATTATCTTTTGACAAATCGCAAATAACTTTTCCTGTTTCGAAATCTTTAATAACAGTTCCTTTTGGCACATTAATTATTAAATCTTTTCCAGATTTACCAAATTTACGATTTCCGCATGCCATTTTCACCATTTTCAGCTTTATATTTTTTGTTATATCTAAAATCTATTAAAGTACTAGCATCTTTATCTACTTGAAAATATATGCTTCCACCATTTCCACCATCTCCACCATCTGGTCCGACCGAGCTGCTACATATTTTTCTCTACGAAATGTTTTAGCACCATTTCCACCATCACCTGATTTAATTATGATTTTTACATAATCTACAAACATCGTTCTACGCTAATTTTGCTCAAAATTCAATTTTGAGCAAAACTCTAAATCTCCTTCTTATATTATTCTATATTACCAATCCAATTTTTTGATAAACCTCTTTTAGTAATTCTTCTGTTTTTGCAATTGCTTTTTTTGCTCCATCTTCATAAATTTTCTTTAATTTTTCAGGATTATTTATTAATTCATTATATCTATTTTGTATTGGTTCTAATTCTTCTATAATTGCTTCTGATACAGCTAATTTGAATGTTCCATAGTTTTGGCCACTAAATTCATTTTCAATGTCAGTCATAGTTTTATTTTTAATAATTCCATAAATTGCCATTAAATTGCTAATTCCTGGTTTTGATTCTTTATCAAATTTTACAACGCCGTCCGAATCTGTAACTGCCTTTTTTAATTTTTTACGTATTTCATCTGGAGTATCTGTAAGCAATATTTTATCATTAACATCTGGTGAGCTTTTACTCATTTTAGATAATGGATTTTGTAATCCCATTATTCTTGCTCCTACATCTGAAATAAATGCTTCTGGGATTTTAAAAGTATTTCCATAAATGGAATTAAATCTCTGAGCAATATCTCTAGTTATTTCTAAATGTTGTTTTTGATCATCTCCAACAGGAACTAAATCTGCATTGTAAGCTAATATATCTGCGGCCATTAATACTGGATATGTAAATAATCCACTATTTATATTATCTGCATGTTTAGCTGATTTATCCTTAAATTGTGTCATTCTACTTAATTCACCCATATATGTATAACAATTTAATACCCATGATAGTGCAGGATGAGCTGGAACATGTGATTGAATAAATATTGTATTTTTTTCTGGATTAATACCACAAGCAACATATTGAGCAATCACTTTTAAAGCATTTTCTCTTAGTTCTTCTGGATTATTTCTAACAGTTAAAGCATGAAGATCTGCAATCATATAATAGCAATCATATTCATCTTGCATTTTTACCCAGTTTTTTAATGCTCCTAAATAATTTCCTAAATGCAAATTACCTGTAGATTGAACTCCACTTAAAATAACTTTCTTTTCCATACTATTCTCCTATCACTTTTTTTAACTATGTTATTATACCATAAAATAAATAATTTGTATAGCATTTTAAATTTTTTAGAATAAAATACAAAATAAGGCTAAGCACTATATGCTTAGCCTTATTTTGGCAAAGGATTATTGGATATGTGAATCTATCACTGCCATCATAGCATTTAGGTGGGTATTACATACCTCCATAAGTGACTGGTTGTGTGAAACATTAACATAACCAATTGCATCTGGCTTTCTAGGGAAACTCATCTGTGATTCTTTAGATACAACTCCGTCTCCGTTAAGAGCACAAAGCTTATCCACCATCTTAAGTCCAATATCGACCAGATTTTTACTACCTTTAAGCTTTTGCCCAATTACACCGACAAAAGCATAATGGCGAACATTTTCTGGAAGTGGCTTAAGATTTAAAAGAAACTCAGATTTTGGAACAATATCCAAGTCTCCCAAATGCTCAGAGCAGATTGATGCGTGGACATGATTAAGGATCCAAGCAAGCTTTTTCTTCGAAGCTTTAAAAGCTGCTTTACTCCCCATAATTGTACCACCAAAAGGTGATGAAATTGTCATAACAAATACTTTCCGATTAGTTACGTGAGGTGCACATTCATACATAAGCAGCCCTGCCTTTGAATGTCCGATAAGCAAAACCGGGCAATTGTCAGCACAAACAAAGTTCAAATAGTCTGCAAGATCCTCTGCTGCATATCTAAGACTACCAGCACCTTTTTTAAGATAAAGAGAAATAACTCGCGTATTCTCATTAAAAAGGTTTGCATAGTTTCTTTGATACATATGGGGATCGGCCCAATAGATGGAATTGTTCTCTACTTTTACTCCCAGATAGTGACCTTCGGAAATAATCACAGTAAGTTTTGGAATACCCTTTGCTTCCTGAACAAGATCCAGGATTATATCATCTCCATAATAAATGGGATGACATAGCCGATCGCCAGGCTTAACAGTCTCGTTTTTCATCCTATTGCTCATCCTTTCATATAGTTAGATTTCTCCATGTCATGTTGACAATTTTATTATACCTCATTTTCGCCTATTTTTCAATGTTTTTTAATATATTTGTAATAGAATAAAAGTCTTAAGTAAGAATACACTCTTACTTAAGACCTTTTGGTTTTATTAATTAATCTAAAACATTTGAAGTATTAATATAATCAATTATTCTTGAAATTTCTTGTGGTGTTGTATCAACATATGTTATTTCTTCTGGCTCTTGCTTATCTGCTAAATCATATCCATATTTATTTAAAAATCTATATGTTTCAATTTCAATTAATTCTTTCTTTGTTATCTTAGAATCTACTGGTAAGTTTCTTCTTTCTTTTTCATCTATAATATCTTTTACTTTGCTTTCTATAATAACAAAATTACTTTCAATTTCTTTTTCAAATTCTAATAAATCTGAAACATCATCTGATACTAAATCATCATCTTCATTATCTTTAATAAACATTCTAATTTCAGCAACAAATTCATGAACACTATAATTATAATCAAGTCTAAGTTTTTTAGCTAATGTCTTTTTTATTGAATTTTGTCTAATTTCTATTTGATCTAACATAAACTCATCTAATTTATTTTGACCTGTAATAATACCTATTAACTTTTGAATTGGATTTTTATCTTCTATTATTTGAGTATCATCCTTTAATTTTTTTAATTCTGCTTCTCCTCTTATTTCTAAAATTGCTCTTGCAATTCCTCTTTTTAGCTCATTTTCTTCAACAACAATCATCTCATCAAATCTATTTATCTTTGATTTTGCTATTGCGGTTTTTGGATTATTTAGGTAATTAATTAATGTACTAATTTGATTATTAACTTCTGAAATTTGAATTAATTTTTTTCCATTTGTACTATCATTTAGCGTTCCAATAGATTCGACTTTTAAATCTATTGTATTAATTAGTCCTTCTAATTTTTCTGCTTTTGATTTCATTTCAAATGCATTGTTTAAAGCAGAATAAGAAGCGCCCAAATTTCCAGCGATTTTTGCAAAGTTTTGTTGTCTATTTATAAGTCTATTTATATCTTTTAATAGTTTTTGCACTAAAGTTTTATTATCTTCACATTCTGATTTAACTTGTTTTAAAATATTTTCAAAGCTCTCTGAAGCTAAATTTTCATTTTTAATTATATGAACATCTTTAACTTTTTCAGCTTCTTTAATAGATTCTTCATTTTCAGATTTCATTTCATCTAAAATATCTTCTTCTATTTCACTACATTCTGCCATTAAATAAATAATAATGTTCTTTTTCCATTCAGTAATTAATTTATTATTTGCTTTAATACTGTCAAAAATATCTGTAGAATGAGCTTTAAATATTTCTAATTTATCTTTTAAATCATTCAAATCACTATTATCTGCATTTCTTGCAGATTCAGTATAATCTCTATCATCTTCTTTTTTATTTATCTCAAATTCTAAGTCTGAAATTTGTTTTTCTAAATCTCTTATAGACTCATAATTTGATATGTTTTCTTTTTCTAAACGTACAGTATTTGATAAAGTTGTATTTACTAAATCACTATTAGAGATAATATAATTATATAAAGCAATTTTGTCATCACTGCTCATTTCTTGAATATCTTGTCTTTCTAAGTTTACTGTATAAGTTCTAATTGTTTTTTCATTAAAATCAGCTTCTTGCATATCTGAAATATTTTTAACTTTAGTAAACATAGATATTAATACTTCTTTATTGTCTTCTCCAAATATTTCATTTAACATTAAATATGGAATTTCTTTATCGCCACAAATATACATTACAGTTTGGTTTTGATCATTGCTTTCTTCAAAATTTTTTTCTATTTGAGTAACTATAAATCCATCTATATATGGTTCATTTTTCATTTTTTCAATTTCTGTAATTGTAGTGTTTTTTGAGAAAGTCCAAGCTTCTTTCTTTCCTTTAGAATAATACCTTTTTAATATTGCTTTATATACTTTCTTTATAGTTTCTAAATAATTAACAACACTAGATTTATCATAGCTTATTTCAAAATCTTCATTTTCATCATCACTTAAAATAGTAACATCAGATCTACTATCAGTAACTAGTAGTTGATTAATGTTATCAAAAGCTTTTTCTCTGTAATATTTAATTGCTTCAATCTCTTCATTAGTTAATTTTAATTCCATATATACCACCTTTTTATTAAAGTAAATATAATATAAATTTTATTCGATAGTATTGTATCATTTATGTAAAAAATTGGCAACAAAAATATAAAATTTATTTTACATTTTTTAATATAAAAAAATTGAAATTATTGTTTAACCTATCTTTATCAGATTATAGGTTCCATTAGCCACAAATCTGAAAAATCAAAACGTACACTGCTCATCTGCAATGTACGTTTTTTACTTGATATACATTAATTATTGTGTTATAATAATTATGTTAACAACAAATAGGAGGGATCTTATGGCAATTTTATATAATCCGAAAACAATTCGGATTGAACCAAGCACATTGGTAATTCTATATGGTGTGCAAAACAGTGGAAAAACAACATTTGCTCAAAATCACTTTAAAGATTCTAATCATGTTGTTTCTACTGATGATATTTTGCTTAACTTTTATAGAGAATTACCTACTGCAATCGACAAAACTAGTGTAAAAATTTTTGAACAAATATGTGAAAAAACTTTAAAAGAAACTATTAAACGTTTACAAAATCTTTCAAGCTCATACGGAATACTTGACGCTGGTAATGTCGAATTATATGAAGAGTTGATCGCTGAAATGAGAAAATATTACAAAAATATTATTCAAGTTGTTTTGTTTCCTCCATTGCCTATTGTACTTAGCAGACCTCCAAAGATTTCACTTGAAAAGCTAAGCTATGGTATATACCCAGCATCTTTACATCCAGAAATAATAATAGGCTTACATAATTCAATAGACAATTTGATAAAATCAAAGGCTATTGACAAAGGAGCAGATCATACATATATATTTAGTAATTCAAATCCCACAACAAATGTGATTTTCTCTTCATAAATCAAAAAAAGATGGAAAGCTTAAAAAGCTTATCCATCTTTTTATTTTAAATCAAATAAAAAACTATAAATGTTGATATATATCTATAAATTTATAATATGCATTTAATAGTACTGCTTGCGAAGCATTTACTATTATTACCAGCTTATAAAACGAATATTTTATTGTATTATAATCTTTCAAGCGATAATCTTTAAAATACCATATAAGACCAATTATTATTAAAGGATAAATAATATGTATTGGTGTAAAAATATTATATTTCTTGTGTTTCTCAAATTCTTCTTGATGGAACAAAAACATATTAATATACCAACTAGCAAAAAACAAAAATATATAAAACAAAATATTTGCATATTGCCATACTAATTGTTTTGAAATCCATGCTAATCCTGAAAGGATTATTGCCACAACAAAATAAATAACATTCATATTTCTAATACAAATATAATAATACTTGTGCCTCCTTTGTATTTTTATACTGCACCTTCTGATTTTAGTACAGAAAATACAGTTTTAAATAAAATTTTTATATCAAGCCAAATTGACATATTCTTTGCATAATATGCTTCCATTTGAACTCTTTCTTCATAAGTAGTATTACTTCTACCGGTTAGCTGCCCAATAACCTGTAATACCTGGTTTAACAGATAAAACTGTTTTCTTTGAATCCCCAAACATTTCAATTTCATCATCAACAACCGCTCTTGGACCAACTAAACTCATTTCCCCTCTCAAAACATTTATAAATTGTGGAAATTCATCTAAACTTGTTTTACGTAAAAATTTTCCAATTTTTGTTATACGAGGATCATTTTTTAGTTTTCTATTTTTTTGAAACTCAATTCTTAATTCGTCATCATTTTCTAACAAATTTTTTAACTTTTCATCTGCATTAACCACCATAGATCTATATTTATACATTTTAAACTTTTTACCATTTTTGCCAATTCTTATATGAGAATAAAAAACTGGACCATTTTCTCTACTAATTAAATTCACCATAAAAACAGTAAATGTTAAAGGAATTAAAAGAATAATTCCAACTAAACTTCCAATAATATCTATAATTCGTTTAATAGGTAGTGTTAAAATTCTTGAAAAATTAACTGCATTTCTTTCTTCTGGTTTTACAGAATATATTATTCTTTCATATATTTCTGTTCTATCTTTTCTTAATGTTATTAATAATGTAATTAATAATAATTTTATATTTAGTTTTAATGAGGAGTTAAATAAATAATGTAAATCTAAGTCTAGACGTTCTTCAAATGTTATTGTCTTTTTTCCAGAAATTTGATATACGCCTGTAAGACCTGGTTTTGATTTAATTATAATATCATAATAAGATCCCATTTTTTCAATCTCCTCTGTTGTATAAGGACGTGGACCAACCAAAGTCATTTGACCTAACAAAACATTAATAAATTGTGCAAATTCAGAATATGGAGCTTTGGCATTTAATTTATATAAATTAAATAAATTACCATTTTTTCCAATTCTTTGTTGTGTATAAAATAATGAACCTTTTTCTTTATTTCTAATATTATCTATAAATGCATATATACTTAATGGAATAAGAATAATAATTCCAACTAATCCACCTATTATATCTACAAATCTAATAAAAATTCTCAAAAAAACAGATAATAATTTTTGTTCGTATATTGGATTAATTAATGCTTGATTTTTAATTTGTTCATTAATCTGTGAATCTGCTTTCATCTAGGCTTAAACCTCCTTTCCCTAAATCATTCAAAATTACATTTTCTATTATAACATTTTGGCAACAATAATTCAATTAAAAAATGCAATTTTATTATTTTTTTATAATAATAATTAATATAAACATAAAATTAAATTCTATTTACTATTTTTTTAATTAATGCTTAAAATTTGCAAAAACAAACAAAAAATACTATCTTTTATCATAGCAATGGCTTTTTGCTTTGTATTGTATTTAATACAATTCTATGCTATAATTACAATATTGTATAAAAATATTAAGGAGAATAAAAATGTTTAAATTAGTCTCAGAGTATAAACCAACTGGTGATCAACCACAAGCAATTGAATATCTTTCAAATGGCATTTTATCTGGCAAAAAATTTCAAACATTATTAGGTGTTACTCGGTTCACGGAAAAACTTTTACTATGGCTAATATTATTCAAAAAGTTCAAAAACCAACTTTAGTTTTAGCCCATAATAAAACTCTAGCAGGACAATTGTATTCTGAATTTAAAGAATTTTTCCCAGAAAATAATGTTGAATACTTTGTTAGTTATTACGACTATTATCAACCAGAAGCATATATTGCTCAATCTGATACTTATATTGAAAAAGATTCTTCTGTGAATGATGAAATAGATAAATTACGTCATAGTGCAACAGCTTCTTTATTTGAAACAAGAGATGTTATTGTAATTGCCTCTGTTTCTTGTATATACGGACTTCGGAGACCCAATTGATTATGAAAACATGATTGTATCTTTACGACCTGGAATGGAAAAATCCAGAAATGAAGTAATGAAAAAACTTGTAAATATGCAATATACTAGGAATGAAATGGATTTTAAAAGGGGTACTTTTAGAGCAAAAGGAGATATCTTAGAAATATATCCCTCTAACGAAGAAGAAAAAGCGATTAGAGTAGAATTTTGGGGTGATGAAGTTGAAAAAATTTCTGAAATAAACCCATTAACAGGAAAAACACTAGCTTCAAGAAATCATATAATGGTATACCCTAACTCTCATTATGTTACAACAAAAGATAAAATGGAACGTGCTTTAATTACCATTGAAGAAGAAATGGAAGAAAGAGTAAAATATTTCACTGAAAATAAAAAGCTTATTGAAGCACAAAGAATTGAAGAAAGAACAAATTTTGATATAGAAATGCTTAAAGAAACAGGCTTCTGTCAGGGGATTGAAAATTATTCAAGACATATAAGTGGCCGTCCTGCAGGAAGTCCACCTTATACCCTATTTGACTATTTTCCAGATGATTTTTTACTCTTAATTGATGAATCACATGCAACTATCCCTCAAGTAAGAGCAATGTATAACGGAGATAGATCAAGAAAAGAGTCATTAGTAAATTATGGTTTTAGATTACCATCAGCATTTGATAATAGACCATTAAAATTTAATGAATTTGAAGAAAGAATTAATCAAGTAATATTTGTTAGTGCAACACCTGCAGATTATGAAAAAGAACATAGTAAAGAAAATATTGTTGAACAAATTATTAGGCCTACCGGACTTTTAGATCCAAAAATTGAAGTTAAGCCTACTGAAAATCAAATAGATGATTTAATAGAACAAATACAAGAAAGAACTGAGAAAAATGAAAGAGTTTTAGTTACAACTCTAACCAAAAAAATGGCAGAAGACTTAACAGCATATTTAAGAAATACTGGTATTCGTGTAAAATATATGCATAGTGAAACAAAAGCTTTAGAAAGAATGGAAATTATTAGAGATTTAAGAATTGGAGAATTTGATGTATTAGTTGGAATTAACCTTCTAAGAGAAGGTTTAGATATTCCTGAAGTATCGCTTGTTGCTATACTTGATGCTGACAAAGAAGGATTTCTTCGTTCTGAACGTTCTTTAATTCAAACAATAGGTAGAGCAGCTCGTAATACAGAAGGAACCGTTATCATGTACGCTGATGAACTCACAGATTCTATGGATAAAGCAATTAGCGAGACAAATAGACGTAGAAAAATTCAAGAAGAATATAATAAAACTCACGGAATTACTCCTCAAACAATTAGAAAATCTGTAAGAGATACAATTAAAGCTACAATTACAGATGATATTAAGACTGAATATGATATTAAACCAGATGAATCTTTTGAACAAGTAATTGCAAGACTTACAGACGAAATGTTAAAACATGCTCAAAATATGGAGTTTGAACAAGCAGCCAAACTTCGTGATAAAATAAAAGAATTAGAGCATTTTGTAGATGAAAAACAAATATTAGAACCAAAAAAGAAATGATTGACATTGTCAATCATTTCTTTTTAAAAACAAAAAGCTTGCTAAAAACATAATTTGATATAATTACTATCGCTTGTGAAAATAATTTTATTATTTTATCATTAAATTCAAGTTTAGTAACAAATATCCACATTATTGCCATATCCATTAATAAAGTTGTTATTCTTGCTCCAACAAATTTAGACGCTTCTTTTATCTTGTTTTTTTCTTTGCTCTCAAACACAAAAATTCTATTTGTAAAATATGCAAAAATTACTCCAGCTATCCAAGAAATAATATTAGCAATTTGTAACTCATAAGGATTTTCAGGATTTAAAAATGTATATACACATAAATAATAAACTCCAAGTGCTAAAACTGTAGTTAAAAATCCAACTATTAAATAATTAATTATTTCTTTATACATTATATAATACTTTTTATACAAATCTATTATTTTTTTCATCTTTGCTCCTATTTAACTAAAAGATAAATCTTTTTTTTATAAAAAAGTTTGTAAAATAAATAATTGTATTTACTATAATTTTAATTATTACAACATGTGTAGATATTAAACTTAAAAGTGTTACTAATCCACTATTAATAAGCATTTGGATGATAAACAAAATTAAATATTTTATAAACTCTTGTTTACCTTTAGCACTATCTCCTACTTTAAACACCCAAAATTTATTTATTCCAAAATCAAAAGCACCTGAAAGTATTCTTGCAACAGTATTAGACCAAAATACATTCATAATTTTAAATACATTTAAAAACAATACAAATAAAACTATATCTAAAATAGCACAGATGACAGATGAAATAACATTTTTAAAGAATTCTTTATAAATGATTATAGAATCTACAATTGGATTAAAATAACTTACATTTTCACCATCATATACTGTCTCTATTGGAACACATTTTATTGAACAATTTTTATCTTTACACCAATTCATTAAAATGTTCATTTCATACTCATATCTATTGCCTTCAATTTCTAAGCTATTTTCAAAATATTTTTTTGAAATGCCCCTTAAACCTGTTTGAGTATCTTTTATAAATCTTCCAGAAACAATTTTTAAGTAAAATGTAGATATTTTATTACCAAATCTACTCCTAAATGGAACACCTTTAATATCAAAATCTCTTACTCCTAATACTATTGAGTCTTCATCCATAGCATCAACTACATTTTCAACATCTTTTACTAAATGTTGTCCATCACTATCCATTGTAACAATTCCAATTAAATCGGTATTATCTTTAATATATCTTATGCCGTCCTTTAATGAAGCTCCTTTTCCTTGATTTACATCATGAACAATGACTTTAGCTCCAAATTGTTCTTCCACTATTTTAAAATTCTTCTTTGTTTCTTCTTTTGATCCATCATCAACAAAAAATATATTGTCAAACCCAGATATTTTTAAATTTTCTACAATTTTTATAATGTTTTCTCTAGGATTTAATGATGGAATTAAAATTGCTATATCTTTTTTCTGCATTACTTTTTCCTTTCAAATAAATATAATTAATTAAAAAACAATAAACATTATTTTTAATAAAATTGAAATATTCACACTTAAAGATATATACCATGGTATATTTTCATCAATTTTTATATATTCATTTTGACTTGGTAAACATATTAAAAACATAAGCATCACAGGAATATAGTATCTAGACTGCATTCCTTCTATAAATGGAACACCAGCTCCAAATCTTTCAGAAGTCCATTGTAAATAAAGCGAAACATATATAACAACTATTACAAAAATGCCAATACCAATAATTGCAAATTGAATTAGTTTTTTTAGATTAATATTTACCTTTTCTTTAAATAAACATATTAGTAAAGCAATAAAATATAGTATTTGTCCCGTCTCTTGTGGGTAATAAACATTATGCAGAACAGTAAAATTAGTAGTAAAAGAATAAATATAATTATAATTTTTTAAAATACTGCTTGAAAGAATTACTAAAAATTTAATTGGTTTACTAATAATAAAATCTTTTTGCAATTTAAGCTCTTCATAAGAACTATTCATTGAATTTGCACTAATAAACACATTTATTAAAGTAGCTATTAATATAGCACCTATTATTATACATATAATTTTTATTTTTCTTTTTTTTGATTCTCCAAAGCATTCTTTTGGTAAAAATAAAACTAATAGAAATTCAAAACTATAAATCATTTTTGAATAACCAGCTAAAATTCCAGCAATTATAATTACAACAATTTCTTTTATTGTTATTTGTTTTTTCAAGTAAAATAATTTAAACCAAATAGAAATAAAAAGAATTATTGATAAATTAGTTAACAAATCTGCGTTAATAGTAGCTGCAGAACTAATTATACTTGGCATTAAGCAAAACAAAGCCATAAATTCTTTTCTTTTTGGAACTGTTTTAATTGCAAAAACGCAAACTATTAAATATAGTAAAAATCCAGAAAACCTAGATGCTATAACTAAAGAAAAAATACTACTTTTAATTAAAAATCCAAATATCAATACAGGTAAAAGATATGGTAGATATGACAATGGTGTATAAAGTCTAGCACCTACTAAGTTTTTATCAACAATTAAATCGTTATTATTTATTTTTGTATTTAAAAAAGAAAAATTATTAAAATGTTCAGCAGATAAATTTCCGACTATAGATATTTCTTTTGGTACTAAATATTCACCAGAATCAGTTGTACTGCTATCTAAGAAAAACGAATATATTCTAGAAAAATGTGCTGTTTCATCAATTCCATGCAAAAGTGGCGATAAAAATATATAAATAGTTCCTATTAAAATAGAAATTATTAAAAATTTTTTCACAGCACTTAATTCTAGTTTTTGTAATAATATAACAATAACATTTAAAATAATTGCAATAATTCCTATTATAACAATTAAAATAATATCTTTATTTTCAATGTCTTTTTCAGTAAATAAAAAATTTCTATAAAAGTATAATATTATCAAATTAAATATTATAAGAATTTTTAAATCAATCTTTTTCTTCATATTATTTCCTTATCTTTAACATATTTTTATTTAAATAATATGTTTTCTGTTTCAGCACCAATTCCTATAAATTTAATTGGAATTCCAATAACCTCTTCTATTCTATTTAAAAATTTTTGAGCTTGCTCACATAAATCTTCTCTTGCATCTGATTCTAAAACATCTTCAAAATTACCTTCAAATTCTTCGTAAACAGGTTCACATTTTGATAAAAATGCAGGATTACTTGAAAATTTAGTTGTTATTTTTCCATCATATTTATATGCTACACATAATTTAATTGTTTTTAATTTTCCAACAACATCTAAATGATTTATAGCTAATGCTGTTATTCCATTTATTTGAACAGCATATTTTAATGCATTTAAATCAAGCCAGCCACATCTACGAGGTCTTTTTGTGATTGTTCCATATTCATTACCCAATTCTCTTATTTTATCTGCTATATCTTCATTTTCAACTTCTTCTGTTAAATAAGGGCCCTCACCATCTCTAGATGAATATGCTTTAACTACACCATAAACTTCATTTATTTGTCTATGATTTATTCCTGTACTTGTTAAAACTCCTCCTATTGTTGCATTTGAAGATGTTACATAAGGATATGTTCCCAAATCGACATCTAAAAGTGAAGCTTGAGAGCCTTCACAAATAATCTTTTTATCTTGTTTTGCAGCTTCTGATAAGAAAGTTACAGTGTCACAAACAAAAGGTGCTATAATTTTGCTATATTCGCAGTATTCTTTATACATTTCATTATAATCAAATGTATCCTTTTTATATATTTCAAATATTTTGTTTTTGGCTTCAACATTTCTTTTTAAAAGTTTTCCAAATTTATTACTAATAAAATCCTGTACTCTTATCCCACATCTTTCATATTTATCGCAATATGCAGGACCTACACCACAAAGAGTTGTTCCAATAAAATCTGCACCTCTATTTTCTTCTTGTAATTCATCCATTCTAATATGATAAGGTAAAATAATATGAGCTTTTTCACTTATTTTTAAATTATTTAAATTATATCCATTTTCTTTTAATACGTTTATTTCTTCAACTAGTATTTTTGGATCAATTACAACCCCATTTCCGAATTACCACAACTGAATTATTATTCATAATTGCAGTTGGAATTAATCTAAATGCAAACTTATTACCATTTAAATTAACTATATGAGCTGCATTACTACCACCTGAACATCTAACAACTATTTGAGCATTTCTAGCTAAAAAGTCTATTACTTTTCCTTTTCCTTCATCTCCGAAGAATCCACCTAAAACAACATCTACCATAATTACCTCACTTATATTTTTTATATAATTATTATATATTAACTGTAAAAATTGTCAATACTGGTTGTTTTTAAGTTTCGACATTTTTTATTTGATCTAAATATTATTATATTTTTAGAAACATATATATTCTTCGACGAGTTACGAGGATTGAAACTTCCAGTAATTTAGTATGAATATTATATTTATGAATTTTTATATAAATTATAATCGAAGGATGTTGATTTCGAGTAGTGAGGAGAAGTATATATATGTTTCTTTTTATAAACAAATATTATTATCAAATAAAAATGTCAAAACTTAAATCATTATTGTATTTAACTAATGAATAAATTCTTAATGCTTCCTTTTCCATTTTTCGAATAAACATCTAAAATTGCCCCGTTTACAATTGGTATCTGTGGATAAATATGACCAATATCTGTATTCATAATTACAGGAATGTTAAGTTCATTTAATGCATCTTTTGTTGCATCAAAATATGATAAATTATAATCTTCTCTTACCATTAATGGTCTGCCAAATAAAATACCTTTACAATGTTTAAAATATCCAGCATTTTTCATTTGCCATAAAACTCTATAATGATCAGGTGTTATTGTTTCAAAACTCTCTAAAAACCAAATGATTCCATCATTTTTATATTTATCTATATAACTAGATACTTTATCATATTTTGTTCCTATTAATTCTTTAACTATATCTAAGCATCCTCCTATACATCTACCCTTTATATTTATTTCATCTTCATTATTTAAATTTACCCATTTTGTCTTTTTTATTAAATCAAAATTTCTATATGGTGATTGCTTTCTCTCTAATCTATCGTCCCATCCGTTTAAACTCTTCACATTTTTCATATGAATCTTGAATGAATTCTTCTTTTTTCATTAATCTTAAGCAATTTATTATACTTTCATGAATATCTTTCATTCCATAATTTTTAAAATTATATCCATAAATTGTGCCTATATCTAAATTTTGAGTAAAAACATAATTAAGATTTGTTACATCTGAATATCCTTGTATCCATTTAGGTGGAAGAGTTTTTAAATAATCAAAATCTAATAAATCTAAAACTTCACATAGAAAATCTCCACCATTTTGACAAATAATTGCTTTTACTTCTTTATTTTCATACAATTCCATAAATTCTTTTGCTCTTTGCTCTGCAGAAGAACTTCTACCATTGAAATCTGTTCTGCAATTTGGCGTAGCAATTACTTTATATCCCATTTTTTTAAGGTTATTTATTCCATTTTCAAATCTTAAAATATCATTATCATCTTTAATACCTCCTGATGGAGCAGTAATACCTATTAAATCGCCTATTTTTAATTCTTCTGGATAATTCATGTTTATTCTCCTTTTTATTTAAAAAATCAATTAAATTATATAAAAAAAGAAACGCTTTGTAAAGCGCTTCTATAAACAATAATTTTTAATTATTAATGTAATTGTTTCATAACTTCTTCAGCAAAGTTTTCTTCTCTTTTTTCTAATCCTTCGCCTTTTTCAAATCTTACAAATCTAATTACTTCTGCATTATTTGATTTTAGCATGTCTGAAACTTTTTCATCTTGGTTTTTAACGAATGGTTGGTCAACTAAACATATTTCACTATAAAATTTTCCAATTCTTCCTTGAACCATTTTTTCTGCTATTTCAGCAGGCTTTCCTTCATTCATTGCTTGAGCTTTTAATATTTCCATCTCTTTAGCAACTCTTTCTTCAGGAACTTCTTCTTTTCTAACAAATTCTGGTCTTGCAGCTGCTATTTGCATACAAACATCTCTTGCAACTACAGGTTCACCTTTTGCCATATCTACCATAACAGCAATTTTTCCATCACCATGAATATAGCTTTCTATTAATCCTTCTGTTTCATATCTTTCAAATCTTCTTAATGTCATATTTTCACCAATTGTGAAGATTTTATCTTTTAATACTTCATCAACTGTATTATTTGTATCTAAATATTTTGTAGCTTTTAAAGCTTCTATATCAGCTGGATTTGTTTTAGCTACTATTTTAGCTATATCATTTACAAATGTTCTAAATTCTTCGTTTTTAGCAACAAAATCTGTTTCAGCATTAACTTCAACAATTGCTCCAACTTTTCTATCTTCTGAAACAAAGCTTGCAACTAACCCTTCAGCTGCAATTCTTCCAGCTTTTTTACCAGCTTTTGCAATTCCTTTTTCTCTTAAAAGCTCTTCTGCTTTTTCCATATCTCCGTTAGCTTCTTCTAAAACTTTTTTGCAGTCCATCATTCCTGCTCCAGTTTTTTCTCTTAATTCTTTAACTACACTTGCAGATATCATTTTATTACCTCCTAAATTATTTTTAGAAAAGACTAAAAATATTATTCTTCATCTTTTTTTTCTTCTTCAGGTTCTTCTTCGTTTGCAACAACTTCCTCGATTGTTTCTGGTTCTGCTTGAGAAGCATCTTCTGCAACAACTTCTTCCATTGTTTCTTCTGATGCAACTTCACCATCAACACCTTGTCTTCCTTCAATAACTGCATTTGCCATGCAATCTGCTATTAATTTTACAGCTCTAATAGCATCGTCATTTCCTGGAATAGCAAAATCAACTTCCTCTGGATTGCAGTTTGTATCTACTAATCCAACAACTGGAATTTCTAATTTATGAGCTTCAAGTATTGCTATATGTTCTTTTTTAGGATCTACTACAAACATAACTCCTGGTATTTCTTTCATTTCTTTAATTCCACCAAGATTTTTTTCTAGTTTTTCCATTTCTTTTCTTAAAAGAATAACTTCTTTTTTAGGTAATACTTCGAAAGTACCATCTTGTTCCATTGTCTCTAATTTTTCTAATCTTTTAATTCTTCCTTGAATAGTATCAAAGTTTGTAAGCATTCCACCTAACCATCTTTGATCTACATAGTACATATTGCACTTTTGTGCAGCTTCTTTAACACATTCTTGTGCTTGTTTTTTAGTTCCTACAAAAAGAACTGTTTTTCCTTCTTCAGCTTGTTCTTTAACGAACTTATAAGCCTCGTCTAATTTTTTTGATGTTTTTTGTAAATCGATAATGTGGATTCCATTTCTAGCTTGGAATATATATTCAGCCATTTTTGGATCCCATCTTCTTGTTTGATGTCCGAAATGAACACCAGCTTCTAACAATTGCTTCATTGCAACTACTGCCATTTTAATTTCCTCCTTATTTTTTGTTTTTTTCCTCTGTAAGCTTTATATAAAGGATTGGCGCCTTTAATCATTTTAAACAACCTTAATTAAACTAAAGCACAATTTAAAACTAAGCTTACATGTGTTTTATAATCAAATAAATACTTGATTATTTTACAACGATAAAATTATACCAGCAAAACCTTAAGTTGTCAACTTTTTTTATATATTTTGTATAATTTTTTGTCTCTTTTTTCTAATAAAAAACAACAACGAGATTACAATAAATGCAATCTCGCTTAATTAACAATATAAAAATCAAACTATTCAGCTTCTACATCAGATACTTCTGCATCTGGAGCGTTATATGCTTCTAAAATAGCATTTTGAATTTTTTCTCTTGTTTCTTTGTTGATTGGATGAGCTATATCTTTGAATTCTCCGTTTGGAGTTTTTTTGCTAGGCATAGCCATAAATAATCCATTTTGACTTTCGATAACTTTAATATCATGAATTACGAACTCATTATCGAATGTTACAGAAGCAACAGCTTTCATTCTGTTCTCTGAATTTACTTTTCTTAAACGTACATCTGTGATTTCCATTGTTATTTTGCACCTCTTTCTTTTCGTTTATACATATAATATAATTAAGTTCCAAAAACTTTTATATGTACATTATTATTATTCGCCACCAAATTTTTTTTTCCACCCTTTTTTTACAATTTTTTTAAAATAATTTTTATGGATTAAAAAACATTGGTCCTATATTAGTTACAGTTCCTGCTCCTAGAGTGATTACAATATCTTTAGGCTTAGCGTTTTCTTTAACAAAATCTACAATTTCATTAAAATCTGAAAAATATTTTACATTTTTTCCTAATTTTCTTATTCTTTCAGCTAAGTCATTTGATGTTATTCCTATAGTGTTTTTTTCACGAGCTGCATAAATATCTGTTAAAATTATATTATCAAATCCACATAAAACTTCTGCAAACTTATCTAAGTGTTCTTCTGTTCTACTATAAGTATGAGGCTGAAATATAACCCAAGATTCTCTATAATTCTTATTTTTTATTGCATTAACAGTTGCTAATATTTCTGTTGGATGATGAGCATAATCATCAAAAATACTAATATCATTAAAGCTTCCTTTGTATTCTAGCCTTCTAGATGCACCTGTAAATTTCTGTAAAGCTGATATAATAGCTTCTTTATTAACATTATGATAATCGCATATTGCAATACAAGCTAAAGCATTTGAGACATTGTGAATACCTGCTACAGATAGTTTTATATGGATAAATTGCTCATTATTTTTCTTGCAGTCGAATTCAGCAAAGCCATTATCATCAAATTTAATATTATATGCTACATAATCTGCATCTTTATTATCAATACCATATGTTACAAACTTTGCTTTAGTATAATTCTTTAATTTTAAGCAATTAATATCATCGGCATTTGTTACTAAAACTCCATTTTCATCGACCAATTGGGCAAAATTATTAAATGCATTTATTATATTATCAAAGGTTTTATAATAATCTAAATGATCATTATCAATATTTAATACTATTGCAGAATTAGGAAATAGGTATAAAAAGTTTGCTTTATATTCACATGATTCTAAAATAAAATATTCAGATTTACCAATTCTATAATTTCCATTCAACTCTTTTAAAACTGCTCCAACTTGTACTGATGGATCCATATTAGCCTCTACAAAACAACAAGCTATCATAGATGTTGTAGTAGTTTTTCCATGTGTTCCACTTACACAAATAGATTCGTTATATTTTTTGGTCAAGAAACCTACGAATTCTCCTCTACCAATTGTTGGAATATTTTTTTCTCTTGCAACAAGCATTTCTGGATCATCTTCTGCTATAGCAGCATTATAAATAATTAAATCAGCTTGACTTGCTTTTTGTTCATCATGACCAATTGTAACACTAATTCCATCTTGAACAAGCCTTTGTGTTAATTGTGATTGATTTAAATCAGATCCAGTTACAGTAAAACCCCATTTATTTAAAGTTTCTGCAATTGCAGACATACTTACTCCACCAATTCCTATTAAATGAATAGTTTTGTAATCATTTAAATCATTAATTGTTTCTAATTTCATTTATTTTCCTCCAATACATTTTTTTCATATATTGAAAAATAATCGTCTTTATATATTAAACTATAATCATTATCTAAATCTATATATAAAGCAATAATTTCATCATTATATAATAAAGCATGTGTAATATTATATTTTTCAAAGGTATCCTTATAATTTTTAATTCCATGTGTTACATTATACCAGTCCTCTAAAATGGTTGTATTTTTATTCATTTCTTTACTAAACAATTCTGATCTACTATCTAAAAATACTTTAATACCTTTAAATTCTAAATAACTTCCAAAATTGTAATGAGTCCATATTCTTGAATCTTGGTAATTAATATTATCTAAAATCCATTGTGTTGCTTTTACCGGATATTTTGTTTCATTAACATATTTTTCTAGCAATCTAGTACTGAATTTAGAAGCACAAAACAATAATACTAAAAACACAGTTAAACATATAAAAGTTTTTGAAGTTTCTATTTTATGTACTAAATCTAAAACATTTTTTTCTTTTATATATGTTTTTACAAAATCTGTAAAAATATTAAAAACTGATATCACACCAAACAAATACATAAAGTAAAGACTTCTATATGCTATTAGCGATAAAATTGTAAAGCCTAACACAAACAAAAAGTCTTTTAAGCTAACTTTTGTTTTTGTAAATATCATAATTGATAATGTCAATGTAACTAAAAACAAAAAAGGAAATTCTTCTAATAAATTTACTGATTGCATTTCTCTTATAAAAAGTTGGCCAACTCCTTTTAATGTTAAAAACATTGTTGTATATGCGCTTCCAAAAATCGGAGTTAACAAACCAATAAGAGAACATAAAAATATTGCTATTAAAACCAATTTTATATTTTTATTTTCTGAATAGTAAAACTTATCTATTTTAATTATTTTATATTTATCCATTTGATAGAAAAATGCTTCTGCTAAATATGGTAACATTAATACAAAAAATAATGGAAACACAGTACTATGCACATTTACTAACAATAATGCTAATAACAGCAATACTACAAAATATTGTTTTTTATCCATTTTAAATATCTTTTCTAATGAATATAATTCAAGAGTAAAAATTAAAAATGAAAGTATATGACTTCTAGCTGCAAGCATATGTCTTGAAATATATAAACTGAAAATTGTAACAAAAAAGGAAGCAAACATAGAACGTCCTTGATTGTTTAATAATTTAAATAAATAAACTGATATTAATGAAGTCAGTATTAATACTATTAAATACACTCCAAAAAAGCCATTTGCATTATAGGCAAAATAATATAATAAATAACTTAACCAAGCTTGATATGGAAATTTTAAATCCTTATGAAACGTAATATGGTCAAAACCATCAATTGAACGGTTTTTGGCAATTAGTTCTCCTAATCTAATATAAAAAAAAGTATCATTTTGTAGTTCTTTGTATACAATACTAAAAGAATATATTATTAGTAAAATTAAAAGAATTATATATATTTTTTTGTTTTTCATTTTTTCCTCTTATCCTATATTTTATATATTATTTTAATTAATTGTTACTAAAAAGATGTAAAAAATATATATAAATGAATAATTATATTTGATATAAGTAATAGTATAGCTACTCCTAATATAAACCATATAATAAAATAAATAATATATTTATACTTATTTTGATGAATATCTTTTGAAAAAAAATCAATTAAGAAAAATCTTAACCTTGTACTGGCAACAATTGATACAATTGGTATTACTAATAATGCCACAAATAAAACATTTTCTATAATTATCATTTATTATCTCCTTGCTTTTCTCGACAATATTATACATTTCTATATTGAATTTTTCAAGTCTTATTGTAATTTATTCATATTACAAATCAATAAATGTTCATGTTTTCTAAAACTAAATCTGCAAATACTCCAAACCCCAAACATGGATTTGACACTAACACATTTGTAACAATACCAATTAATTTTCCGTTTTGAACTATTGGGCTTCCGTGAAAGCCCCCTAATTATTCCTCCTGTTTCATCAATAAGACTTTTATCAAGTACTCTTATAACAAAACTTTTATTATCTGTAATATCATCCAAATATATTTTTTCAATTTGAACTTTATATTCTTTTAATTCTCCACTTATGTTATTTATAATTGTAGCTTCTCCGCACATTTATCTCATTTCTTAAAGCAACTTCAATAGGACCGTATAAGCTCTTTTTTCTTAAGTTTTCTTCGTCAAATATTTTTCCAAATAATCCAAAATTAGAATTAATATTTATTTGTCCTAGCGATTCATTTGTTACTGTTCCTCTTATTTCACCAGGTGAACCGAGAATTACCTTTAATAATAGAAATAATATCTGTTGTCGTCAATTCACCAGAATTAATATTAATAAGTGAATTTGTATCTGTATCTACTATACCATGTCCTAATGCCACAAATTCATTTGTTTCAGGTATATAAAAACTTAATGTTCCTACACCAGTTGCTGCATCTTTAACCCATAATCCAAGTTTATATTCATTACTTCCTGTATGAATTGGTATAACATCAGATTCTTTTATTTTTCCATTTTGTGATTTGCTTTTTATTTTCAATGTTTTTCCAGGATTTTCATTTATTTTTTCTTTTAATTTCTCTATAGAGTCGATTTTTTCTCCATTTATTTCGATTATTCTATCTCCAATATTCATATTTGTTGTACTTTCTAAATTAACAATATTTCCAGAAATGTCTTGAATATTTGAAAAACCGTACAACCATTACGCCATCTGTATATAACTTTAATCCAACTAAATTTCCGAAGTGGAATTACATTTACTTTTTTAACTAGTTTTACTTCTACGTCTTTTATTTCAACATTTGCAATAGATAATCTTAAAGTGTATTTAGAAATATTTTCATTTGAGCTTGTTAATATCTCACCATTAAGTTTTATATATGGACAAAGTTTTAAATTTAAGTGTGAATCATTATTTAAGATTAACCTACTTGGAAAATTTGAAATATTAATAACATAACAATAAAAAATAAACAATAAAAAAATGATTATTAATCTTCTTAACTTTTTCATAAGATTATAATAACCATTTTTTTTATAATTATTTAAAATAGAATCTAATAGATTTAATTGTTGTCTCTGAATAGTTGTCAAAATTAAATATCATATTAGTTATATAATTGTTGCTTTTGAAATTTTCAGAAAGTTCCAAAGTTCTTGTACCACTGGATGTGGTAGGAATAGTTATTGCATCATATCCTGAACTACCATTATTGAAACCTATCTGAATTCTATCTGTATAAACTCCATTTGTCGAAGCCTTCGTTCCTTCAATAACAATTACGGTTCTTTTTATTTCACTTATTGTTTTATTGTTTAATCCTAAATCGTTTAATGTAAGAGTAGGACTACATTTTACACCAGAATAATCTCCTTCAGAAGTTTTGCTTCCAAAATTAATAATCTTTGTACCAAAGTTTTCTGGAAATGCTGTAGTTTTATATAAATTATTTCTTTCTTTCGCTATTGCTATTCTATATGCCTTTAATTTATAGTACATATTCTTTTGAAAATCAGTTCCAGAAGAATTTGCGTTATTTAACAAATATGGTAATATATTTGTGTTTCCGTCTTCTTTAGAACCATTAGCATTTTTTACAACATAATTTGAATCAACAATGCAATGATAATCTGTATATACCTTGTGATCATAAATAAATTTATTTTCAGATTTAGAATAAATCTTATCATATTTTAATTCTTTAGATTTAAATGATAATGCACCAAGCCATTCTCCATTAAAAAAGTTTGAGCTATCATTTAAAGCAAACTCATTACAATCAATTCTATGAGCAGTTTCATATATTGGAATATAACGGCTTTCATCATCATTTAAAGTTGCTACAATTGAAATGTCCTCTGTTTTAGGTGTTCCGTCACCATTATATGCTATATTATTATCATCGTCTAAAAGATAAATTTTTGTATCTTCAACAGTTCTAGGTACAAAATATATTTCATCCTCTGTAACAGAAATTTCATTATTTGTACTTGAAACAATAGCATAATTATTATAATACTTTAATCCACAATTCATACCTTGCATGAAAGTAACAATAGAAACATTACTTAATATCTTATCCCATTCAACATCATTTAGAATAGGCATACTATATTCTGTTTTTTTAGATTGCTCTGTATATGAAATCATTGATAAAACTAAATTATAAGTAATAGAATTCTTAATAACATTTCTCTTATGATTTACAAAAGCAGATTCTTTATTCTCTGGATCATTTAATGTTTTGGAAAAAGGAAGAATTCCATTATCTAAACTAAAGTCATGAAACATATTTGCATATAATGATGTTTTTTTATTATTAATATTATCTTTTTCTCTTTGATCAGAAGTATAAATTGTTGAATACTTATTATTTGCGATGTCACTAGTTTTTATTGAATCTAAATTTTGATATACCCAACTAGAAAAAATATAGCTATCAACATAGTATTGAACAGCACTTATTGCATCATCCCAATAATTATTTGTATCTCCTATTTTTACCTTTCCATCTTGATTAGAAATTGTTAATGTTTCTTTTCCTTCTCCATTACTAATAATAACATCTATTTCATAATCTGTAGGGTTTTTTATCCAAGCATCTAGATCTTCTTGTGTAAATTTTTTCCAAGCATTAGCGTCATTAGTACAATTTTTTCCATCTGCAGCAATTGATTTTCCATCAACAATTATATCTTGTACTAAACTTGCATCTATTAAATATCCAGATTTAGTATAATATTCATCACCAATTTTACCTTCAACTGTTATAAAATTATCCAATGTGTAATTAACTACTATATCAATTTCTGGTTTTGTACCACTTTTTTCACTACAGTATCTTGCAGAATAAGGTATATAATCTTTTAAAATATATGATTTTTTAAAATATGTTGCAGTACTATCATTTGTTAAAACATGTGTTACACTATATGTTCCATCGTTGTTCTTATATAGAATTTGACCATATTCTTGCTTAGCTTCTTTTGGTAATTCATCATATTTAACTTGTGGTCCTCCAATAGCATTTGTTTTTGATGCTTCATCATATTTAATTGAATCTTGATTAAATACATAATATGATCTTCCAACTTTTCTTTCTTTAAAAGTTATTCCATAATCACCGACTGAAAGTGTTTGACCATATTTATCTGTACAAACTTCTGGAATTGTAGTTGGAGCATATATATAATATCCATCATACAAAGTATATAAAATAGCAGGAACATATGGTTGAACATATGATTTACTAGCATTTGAAACACCTAAATTTGTTGCTAATGTATTAAAAAATATATTATTGGATGCATCTATTATACTTCTTAAAGAATCTGATACTGATGACAAATCTTCATTTGCTGTATTAATTTCAAAAGCAGACATTGCATCATAAGTTGCATCTAATAATTTTGTATTATAGCTTTCTTCTAACTTTAATGTTTCAACTTGCAAACTGATAAAATATGAAGTTACTAATATAATAGGTATAAATATAGCAATAAAAATAATTGCCATATGTTGTAGTTTCATATATTTTCTCCCTTATTTATCAAAATAGAGGTCAGATATTAAAACTTTAATCTCTAACCTCCAACATTTTATTATTAAACCTAGTTAGTTCCATTTGCAGATACTAAACCAGAACTTTGTGCTGATATTTGATATGTTCCGCTTCCGCTAATTGAATAGAACACTCCTCTAATTGTTTGAGATAATGTTTTATTATTATTTTTTACACTAACTGAAATAATGTCTCCCTCTTTCATTGTATAAACTCCATCACCTTCACCAGTGGTTGAAGCCATATAGTTCATTATTTGAGAAGTATAAACAGAATAATAAATATTTTCTCCTATTACTTGTCCTGAAGTCCATGCTGATTTCTTACCAACATTTTCATCTAATACTTTTACTTCTATTTCTACATCATAAGTATTTCCTGTTGTCTCTAATTTTTTTACCATTTTATTATAATTATCTAAAGTTATCTTTCCAGTAGAACGAGCAGTATCTACAAATTCTGTAACTGCTGATTGTGCTGTTAATTCTGCTATATCATCATTTCTCTCAGCTATGCTCATTAGAGGAAAGATAAACATTAAAATGGCTGCTAAAAATATTGCAACTATTGTTATTAAAGAATCGCTCATTTTCTTATTCCTTTCTATTTAATTAATTTAATTCTTCATAAGTTATAATTATTTTTGTAGATATTTGTTTTGTTCCTGTTAAAGAAACTAACTCGTCGTTTTCATCTTGAATTGTATCTCCTTCATAAGCATATTGTGAAAATGTTTCTTTAAACCTCGAATCTTTAAACATAAGTAAATTATTATTAGAATAATCAACAAAAGTATTATTAATATATCCAGAGTCTCCATTAATAAACATATCTACTCTTGCTTTGGCATCCTTATTTATGCTTCCAAGCCATGGTGCACCAAACATATAGCACTTTTCTGAAGAAGTATCATATAAAGATAACAAAGCTTTTTGTCTTTGTGTTCTAGCATTTAAAGAAGTTGATTTAGCAGCATTAACGTCTCCTTCTATAGTTGTATCAAATACTTGAATTACCTCTCCTGCTCCATTATAAATATAAACAGTAAAACTTTCTTTATAATAACGATATAAAGTAGGTATTATGGAATCAATTCCAACAACTCTGGTAGAATAATTATTATTTACATCATTGTCAGAAATTAATTCTGTTAATTCGTATGAATCATAATAGTTTGATTCATCTAATCTATACACAAGCGTTTTAGATGTAGTATTTAAATTATCTACCATATATAAAGCAAATGAGAATGCTAAAATAAAAACAAATACTGCAAATGCTATATATAATGCTTGTGTTACGTTTTCCATAATACCTCCTTTATTTTTTTATGTAATCATTAATATTTAATAGTAACTTTATTTACTAAACCAGTATTTGCGCTTAAATCTATTGTAACATCATAATTATGAGAAGCGGCAACACTTTTTCTTACAGCACTTAAATCAGAGTTTTTTAAGTCTCCTACTTCTGGCTTAATCGTTTTTTCGTCTCCTTTTGCAGCTTCGCAAACAACCTCAATTAGTTTTTCGTCAGCATCTTTATTTGAATTATTACTTGTTATAACTTTATCTAATAATGATTTAACATTTGATCCTAATTGTTTTCCTTCATATTGAGTAAATTGAGTATTAAATGCAGAAACCTCCATTTCATTTAATTGATTTGTATTCACTGAGTTCCTTGCTAAATTGAATACATAAATTCCTAATGCAATAATTAAAATTGAAAGTAATATAGCACCTGCTATAAGTAAAGCTTTTGATGCATTTTCCATATTTTTTCCTCCTTAGTTTTTTTATTTATAAAACTCTATAAATTAATATAGAAATTTTAAAGACTATTTTAATATTTCAAAATCAATTTTTGAAATTCTTCCATTTTTATGATATTCAATATTGTTTACTTTAAAAAGTGCACTTCCAAAGCTTTCGGTAAATTGCATAATACCAACTTCTTGAAGAGCTTCCATTGGGAAGAAATCACCGTTCTTCTGAAACCTTTATTGTAATTTCTATTGAATATTCATTATCATTTATATAAGTTTTATTATTATCTTTTGAAATTTTATATTTTTCATTATTATCTATTGCTTTGTTAATAATTGAAGTTAATGTAACTCCTGTAATTCCTTCATCATTAAAGTATTGTTCAAATTCATTATTAAAAGATTTTACTTCTCTAACATTTTTTATATTGCTTGTATACCAGTTAAAAACAATAGCAAAAATAACAAGAAAACATACAATTAAACAAATAATAATCTTTTTCATTAATATTCCTTTTTATTATAATATAATAGTTTTTTTTTTTCAATAGCAAAAATTTTATTTTTTATATAAATTTAAAATGATTTATTTTTTACTAATTCGAAATTAACAGTTTCTATTTGATGAGTAATATCATTTGTCTCATAATCACCAATAAAGTAATAGTTATATATTGTATAATCTCTATCTTCATATGTTATCGTTTTAGATGTCCTCATTTCTGATAACATATCATATAAGCTAATTGTTACAATTTTCAAACTGTTTAAACTACGAATATTTTCTTCTTTATTTTTAATATTTTCAGAATAAGTATGTGAAATACTATTTTTAGTAAATATATTATTTGCATTTAATAGCCTATTGGGCTCAACTAGTAAATATTGATAACGTCCGTTTTTTTCCATACTTATTAAATTCAAAATCATTTTTATATATGCTTAAATTTATTATTATTTCAACAGTATTTTCTATTTCTAATTGATTATATTTATAATTATTATTATTCTTTCTATTTATTTCAATAGCTAAATTTGCAGCAGAAACTATATTTGACACAGTATTTAAATTTTGTGAAGCAATAACTAATTCTTGTGTTGTTGGATTATCTTTTTTTAAAATATTTCTAAGTTGTTCTGAATTACTTGTTTCATATACTGAAAATTGACCATTAAATGCTTCTAATTCTTCTTGTGAGAGTAAATTCTCAGTGTTTGTTGCTGTATGACTAAATGTATTAAACAAATACATCATTATTGCTAATATCATTACTGTTACCAGAACACTTGCTGCAAATATTAAAGCTTTTGATGCATTTTCCATAATTTACTCCCTTCGCTAAAATTATATTTCTTCAAAATATATAGCACATACATATCCTGTATCATCATTATAATCTACTTTTGTACATTTAAATTTTCTAGTTTTAAAATCATAAGCAGCTGTTTTCCATGTTGCACTATACCAATTATCTCTACCAACACTCCAATTAGAATTTATTTTTGTTTGTTCCATTGTTGTAACTGTGCTTAATAGAGCTGATAATTGCGCAGCTTGTCTTTTATCTGCCGCTGAAGTTGTGTAATTTTCAATTCCAGCTCCATCTAGTAAGTGATATTCTCCTTTTTTAAAACCTGTTTCAAGATTAGCAGAATCTGAAATTAATTCATAAATTGTTTTATTAATAGTCATTTTTCCACCTGTCCACATTGCATTGCCATATGAAACAGCTTCTTTTTTTACTATTCCTTTTTCAAAATAATAATAATATATAGTTGGCAAATCGAAATGAATTGATTCTTTGGCTGAACCAGATGATGTATTCTTAAATAGTTGAGTATTATTACCAGAAGAAGTATCATGAAAATTTTTATTATCCTTATCCACTGGACCTAATCCAACCAATCGTGTTGTTGAACCATTACTATTTCTATAGTATACAGACAAATTTTCAGAAAGAGTTGAGTTTGTTTTTACGATTACATCTATAAAATATTCTGATCTAGCTTCATTTGAAACAGATTCATTATCTGTTCCATAATAATTATTATAAATATATCTTTGATTATTATTTTGTGCCTTATTTAAGCAAGATAACACATCTGTACCATACATTAAATTCTTTTCATATGCTAAAAACGCTGCATTAAAATCGGCTTTATTTAAGCTAACTAATTGATTGTCTTGTTCCTTTTTCATGTTTCCAATTTGCTGCCAAACATACATTACTAATACTATTACCATGATTCCTATTAAAACACCGGACAGCAATTCTTAATGCATATGTTGTATTTTCCATAGTTTAAATTTCCTCTCACTTAGTATTATTGAGCCATTTTTGACATAGTTTCGAATGCAGAAGACATTGATGTCATACCAATTACACAAAGCGGAATAATTAAATATCCAACAAAAAGAGTAACCATTGGAGCAAATCCTAAAACTTTTCCAATCATTGATTTTTTTGAAATCAATATTTCATTTGATTCTTTTCTCTTTTCTTGATAATATGCTCTTTCAGTATCTAATTCATCAAAAGCCTCTCTAATTGGTATCATTTCTACTGCAGCTTGTAAAGATTCTATAATACGAATCATTTGTGGGAATGAGATTTCATTTTTCATTTCTTCTAATGCTTCCCAAGCACCAGATTCATAATTATTAACACATTTTGATATTTGATCTCTAAAAATATTAGAATATCTTTCAAGCCACTCTAATATCATTTCAACATTAACACGTTCTATTTTCATAAGCATTAAAATAATAGTTTGAAATTGCATTACTTCATTTTCCATTTCCAATTTTCTCATTTTCATTTGGAAAATAAGTAATAAATCTGGGCCTCTATAACCAGCAAGCATTAGTAAAGCAGCCATTAAAACTTCATACCAATGAAGATATGCTTTGTTAATATCGCTAATTTTCTTTAAAATTCTAGCTGCATCTGTCTTTATTACATCATCAGTTTCTCCAATGTATATCTCACTGTCTCTCAAATACTCTTCCATTTTTGCTTGAGTCAATCTTGCTTCATGTAAATGTTCTTTAATAAAAATATTATCATGTTCAGTAACAATAATTGCTTTTTTCTCTTCTGCTTCAGTCATACTTCCGCATTAAGTCATAATTAGAAGTAGGATTTTTATATACATAATTAATTTTCATTTTATGCCCTGTAATGAAAATAATCATACCTAATATAAATGCTAATCCTGCCACAGTTAGTTTATTTATGTAAAACCATTCCATTTTAAGTTTTGAAGCAGCTTCTTTTAATAATGTTCTTGATTTTCTATATTCTCTTGTTCCGTCTTTTGGTATAAATAAATCAACAAACTTTTTAACCCATTTTTTCTTGTAAACTCTTTCTTGCCAAGGATTTTCAACATTTTCTGTAACATTTGTGCTTCCATTATCTTTAAGTTTTCTAACAAATATATAACAAATAACTGTTAATATTAGCAAAGCAATTTCAGCATAGAAACCACCTGTACCATTATAAAAAGATTTTGTAAATGAAAATTCATTTGTTGCCCATGATTTTATTGCATTAATAAATAATACTGGTGAAATTGCAATCATAGATAAACTCTGAAAAACATAATCAAGTTTATCCCTTTTTAATATTTCTATCTGCATTTCTTTGGTAATATTATTTAAATTCTTTAAATATAAAGATGCACCATCTGTATCTTTTCTATCTCCAAATTCTTTAGTTAGATAAGATATTCCAGCAAATTCTTTTAAATAACTGTTTGGAGCAATATCATAATATTTTTCAAGTTCTGTTTCAGGGTCATCTGAAATTAGTACTTCATATATTTTTTCAGCTTGTCTTGAAACATCTAACTCATCATTTTGAGCTACATCATAAATAGCTTCTTCAACCATATTAGATTCGTGGAAAGCATGTCTCATTTCAGCAAATAGGTCAATTTGTTGCTTTAATAATGCTCCATCTATTTTATCAACTTTTCCTTCCATAAATGTTTCTAAGAAGAAAATTTCAAATAATATCAAAGCTACTGTTAGAACAGTATTTCCTCTAGTAAGCAAGAAAATTGCTAATGTTAATGGAAAGAATATAATAATTCCTATAAGCATTATTTTAGCTGTTTGCTTTCTAGTTAAGAATTCATCTTCTAAGTTAATAATTTCAAGTCTTCTTCTAAGTTTTAAAGCATATCTTCTTAAAAAAGGAATTTTTACTATTTGTATATAAAATTTTTGATAGAAAATTTCCATACTGAAAGAATTCCCTTTTGTTCCTTCAGTAAGTTGAGCAATATACCTAGTATTTTTACCCATCATTTTCTTTTTTAATGCCATATATACAAGTACAACTATTGCAAAAATTGCACCCGTTCCGACCAGCAATATATAGTAAGAAATTTGAGTTCATTAATTACTCCTTTCTTATAACTGTCTAACTTTATTCTTTATCATTATTATTATCATCGTTGTCTTCCAAATCAAAAGTAATACCTAATCCATTTAATAATTCGTTTCTTATTTGGTTTGGATTATCATTTTTTATAGTATTTATATCATTATCAGATTTTTTTTCTTCTGTATTTACTTTTTCTTCCTGTATTTTTTCTTTTTGTCTTTCTTCATTTCTATGGCCAATTCCACCAACAAATTTGCTAGCTTCAGAATTTAATGAAGAAGAAAAGCTTTTTGCCATATCCTTCATTTTTTCTTCTTGTGTCTTAGCTTGCACTATTTCAGGCTTTATTTCATTACCATTTTCATCATATTTAACGGTTTTAGGTGGTTTAATTCCCCAATTTTTTTCCAAAAAACTATCAAATGCTATTTGGTCTTCATCATTCATATTTAATCTCATTTCTTTAATATTAGTATCAGAAATAGGATTTGATAGAACATATTTATCATCAACAAATTCTAAGACGTTTTGATATCTATATAATTCTCTATTTGTTGTTTTTGTAAAGAAAATTGTAGCATTATCAAAAAACTTGTCAAATTTTCCTTCTAATGTTTTTTCATTTCTATGATCAAATGTATACTCATTTTTTTCTTCAACTGGTATACATTCTGTAACTCTTTCTATGTAACGACGACCTCTAAAGTCTTTTACTAAGTGAATATCAAAGTTTAATACTTGAACAACCTGCTCTTCTGCAGTTCTTTCGTTATTGAACACACCAGTTCTTAACATTGAGTTACGAAGTGCTGTAACTAAGTTAGGAAATGTTTTGGCATGGTGAGTAAATAGAGTAAACTTAGAAGCAACTTGAGCAGCCTGAATCATCCAAGCAGCTACGGGATCTGTTGCAACCTCTCCGAATAATATTTACAGTACCATCAGTTTTCTTCTGGACGTCTAGACCTTCCTGTCCAGATACTGTTTCTGTTTCACGTAAAGAAAGGATATTTCTTGTAGGATATATTTTTCTTAAGTGCAACTCAAAAGCAGTTTCTTGAATTCTTAGGTTCATAGTTTCATAGATTGATTCTATAATTGCCATAAGCATTGTAGTTTTTCCGGCAACCTTGCTCTCCAGTAAGAGCGATAATTCTTGCACCTTTAACTAAAAATCTTAATAATGCAATTGCTTCTTCTTTTCCTTCAAATCTAACGATTTGCTCTAAAGTAGCTTTTTTTGTATCAAACTTTCTTACGAAAAATGCCCATGTTTCAGACATACTTGGTCTTAAAACAACAACACGAGAACCATCTTTCATTTCATTAATTTTATAACCATTTGTATCAGATAACTGACCAGGATTATTATATTTATAAATGTTTTGACATACTCTCTTTAATTCACTCTCTGTTCCAAAAGATAAGAATTCTAAACGAATTGATTTACCAGAAAAGAATATCCATATAGAATCACAAGCTCTTGGTACCTTAGCTTCCATTGCTTGCTTTAAATAGTCCCCATCTGTTTGTGCAACTTGACTTAAAAAGCTTTCTGGCAAACCAGAAACACCACCAGATACACCATCAATATTCATATCTCTAACTTCATCTATACTTGAATATCCTTTATATTGTTGGTAAATTCTTTGAACTACAATTTCAAGCTTATCTGAAAATCCTAAATTAAAATTCTCTTGTTCATATATTTGATCTATTTCTTCTGAAGTTATTACATAACATGGTTTTGTTTCACCTGCTATATATTTTAAACTATCTAATTTATATTTCTTAATTATTTCTGTTAAGGCTTCGTATGAAAATGTTTTTTTGTATTCATGAATTAAAATATCAAATTTATCTTGAGCTGATAACAAAGATGGAGTGTCAAAAGAAATCGCATTAGAAATATTAGTTTCATCAACTCCATATTCTTTTGATAACAAATCATATATTAACTCTTTAACATATTTTTTGTCATTAACATCTCCATATGTACAACCTTTTAATGCTTTTTTTAATTCATATTTTTTAGCCTTTCTTCTTTTTAATTCTTCTTCTGAAAGACCAATATCATATAAATTTATTTTTGTAATTTCATCTAATCTCTTTTTAACGAATTTAATCATTTTTTCTAAAGTATATGTTTTATCATCTACTTCAACCGTATCTTCGACTATTTCGTTTTTATTGTTTTTAATTGATCGTACTACAAAAAATAGTACACCTACAATTACCACAAAAATCAACATCATATTAGCAATACTCATTTACTGGTCCTCCGTCCTTTTCTTTTGATAATATTTATTACATAGTATTTAACTCTCTTAACTTATCTATAATACTTGTGCAGCTTCTTTCAACTTCATTATAAAAATCTTCGTTTATTCCAGTTCCATAAAGCTTTTGCTTTACAAAGAAATCTGCAATTTTAGCTTCATTTGTTGCTTCCATAAATCTAACATTATATGGTATACATGGAATAGTTCTTTTTTCCTTAATATATCTTGAAGTATTTTTTACATTATAGCTAGATGCTTCATCACTTTTAGCAAGTAAAGGTAAAATTTTAGAACTTCTAACTATTTCATTTTTAGTTTTTAATTCTAAATAATTATTAATATTTATTAAATTTGGTGGCATTACATAAACAATTACATCTGACTTTTCTAGGATTATTTTAGTGCTTGGCCTTTTTAAACCTTTAGTTAAGTCAACAAAAACCATATCATAGTACTTGTTTGCAGCAATCAATAAATCTTTATATAGCATTAATGCCTTTTCATGATCTTCTTGAATTTTTGTTTTTAATCCTAATAAAATATCTAATCTATTTTTAAAAACAATTTTTGTATAATTTGTTATAACTTCCGGTGTTGCTTTATTACTTGCTACAGCGCTAACTAATCCTTCTGCTCCAGATGATACATCTATTTTCCCTGCTGTTAGTTGTTGAATAGTTTTATTTTCCTTTTGTTTCCAAAAAGCTTTTTCTATAGTAGGATCATTAAAAGCAGCATCTACAATTAATATTCTATAGTTATGTTCAATTGCCATTTGATTTGCTAAAGCTATGATTGAAAGTGTTTGCCCATTTTCTTTTTCTGATTCATTCCAAAACGAAATTATTGCCATAGTAAATTACTCTCCTTTATAAAATTAATATAGTCTTTCTATAGCTTTCATAGCTCTTTTTATTTCCCCTCTAGAAATACCTGATATATTTTCTGTTAGAAATGATAAACTATCAATGTAATCCATGCTTAAGCCAGCTAATCTAACTCTTGAAAATCTTTGATTCTTGTATATTTCGTACAAATCCTCTGTATCAAAAGGAAAATAAATTGTATCTGCTTTCCATTTGATTTGATAATTAAATGTTATAAAATCTAAATATTCGCTCTCTTCTGAATTAGGATTTTTTGTAAATAAAACCTTTACTATATCTGTTTTTTGTTTTATTTCTCTTAAAACATTAACTCCTCTTTGAACTGAATATACATCAAAACTTGTTACAAAAAAATGTAAATCATATGGATTAAGTTCAAAATTAGCATAGTATTGTGGATCATCTATATCAAAAAACATAAAATCATAATTAAAATCTTTGGTAACTGCCATATAGTCTTTTAAAGTTTGCATATTTTCAAATCCTATTGCAATATCAATTCCATCAAATGTAGTAACATATTTTTTTGTTGGTGTCATGGTTGGCACAATATATTTAGACTTTGATGTAATTGTTGTATCTACAAATAAAACTTTTTTCTTTAAAACAGTTAAAATTTTAGATATATATATAATTAAATCTGTTTTATCGTATCCACCGAATAAGTGCAACTTTCGTCATGTGTAAAATCCTTTCATACAATTATTGTTTTAATATAAATAAACTGCCAAAATGGAAGCCAGTTTTGGATTTCTGACCTCCACTATAAATTAGTAATTAGTTCCAACTATTCCAGTTCCTTCTAAAGCAGTAACATATTCATCTCTCATTGTTGCTATATCTGTAATTTCTGAGTTTACACCAGCTTCTACTAATGCATTTTTTTGCTCGCTTGTTAATGTGCTTGTGTAACTATCTATTAAGTTTCTTTGATTACGCATATCTGAACCATCTGAAGATGAATCACTATTTACTCTCCAGATTGCCACTAATCCACTAATTGCTTCATCTAGTATATTTTTATCAGCATTTATTGCTGTTAATATTTCATCACTTACAGCATAGTTTTGAATTGCTGCTTCTTGTATTCCTGGATCTGTATAAACTCTAGCTCTTAAAGTTGCTCCAGATACTCTATAAGCATCAACTATTGCACTATTCATAGTAAGAATTTCTAATTCAGAAACTTTTAGCCATATAGCATCTGATGTACATTGTTCAACCTTTTTCTTTGGTAAAACTATGTATTCTTGTCCTCCAGGAAATTGTATTCTTATATCTATATAATCACCATTTTTCAATTGTGATGGTAATACAACCATATTATATTCAACTAATCTTTCATCGTTTGCAGTTAAAGCACCTTCAGCATACAACATTTCACGAGTCATAATAGTTCCTTCATAAGCATCAATTTTTGTAAAATACTTTAATGGTTCCCCTGTTTCTTCATCTTCTCCAAAATCATATGGTGTTAAATATGAACTAACATCCATATCTGTTTTTATTACTTTTGGTGTTAACATATCTTCTGTTATTTCATCACCTGATTTTACATCATTAATTAAAGTATAAACTGTTACTTCATGAGCTGCATTTACAAGTAACGATTCCTTCTCCTCATTCAAACTATTAATTTTCATAAATAATAATGCAACTACCACAGCCATAATAACTAAAGCAATTATAAATCCTATCAAAAATGACTGTCTTGATCTTCTCACAATTGGGTTTGATGCCATTTTAATATCCTCCTTAATATTATCACAATATTTTATTCAGCAGAAAGCTACTTATAACTTTCTATCATATAATTATATTTTACATTAGTTTTTTTTTATTATCAATGGATTTTTGTATTTGTTACATAAATTTAATATTTTCGACATTTTTTATTGTCATAAAATGTATTTTTCTATTGCTTGATATACACCATCTGAATTGTTATCTTTTACAATAAGATCTCCACATAGTTTTAAAAATGGATTACTATTTCCCATAACAATACCAATTCCAGCATTTTCTATCATTTCTCTATCATTAAAATTATCGCCTATTGCAACAACTTCTTCTCTCATAATATTTAATTTTTTCATTAAAAACTGTGTTGCAGTCCATTTGTTTACATTTTCATTCGTTATTTCAGTGTAATAATACTCAACAAAATAATCTTCTGTTCCACGTTTTATTTTCTTTCTAGACATATATTCCACTTCTAATATATCAAATCTATCTAATTGTCTAATTTTCTTTATTATACTATTAAAAATTCTTAAATCTTCATCACAAACAGTGACCTTTAAAAAATTAGCATTTTCTAAGTTTTTTATATATTCATACATATTTGGAACAATATTTATATAAGTTCTTTTGTCTTCAGGTTTTCTTAAGTTTTCATTATGATAATACAAAACATTATAATTTAGATTTTTTGCAATTATTTCTTTATCTGTATAGACATTATAGTGAATACTATTTTCTTCGCAAACTTCTGCAATTTTTAAAATTTGTTCTTTTGACAAAAAATTACTATAAATAATCTTTTTTTCTTGAATATCATAAACAGCAGCCCCATTTCCAGAGATTAAATAGTTATCTGCTCCAATATCTATTGCAATATTTTCAATTGATTCAATAGTTCTTCCGTGAGGCTAAAACTACTTCAATTCCTTTTTCTTTTGCTTTAGCTAAAGCTTCTCTATTTTTTAATGATACTTCTCCAGCTGAATCTAAAAGAGTTCCATCCAAATCAATTGCAATTAACTTATACATAAAATGCTCCTTTTTTCTATTTTTTTATCATTATATCATTAAAGTTTTTTTTTACAATACATATTTAGACAATATTTTTACACTATTTTTTATAAAAGCCTAATTTTTTCGCTTTCTATAGACAAATTGACATAAATAGTGTATAATATCCATACTATTTATAGTACTTTGAAAAGTAAATTATGTAAAATGTGTTTAAAAAACTAAGGAGACGATAATATGCCTTTTATACCATTATTAGATACATGCGTAAGCGACGATTATGGTGTTTTCTGGCCATTAATTTCTTATGTAGACCCTAAAACCAGTAAAGTTGTCACTCATTTGTTTAAAAATGCAACTCAAAAAAATCTTTTATTTATTAAAGAAGCTTACTATGAGCTTAATCATTTATATGAAGTAGCTCAAGAAATCTTAGAGTCTGGCATTAGCAGCAGATATAACACTTATTATGTTCCTAAAAAAAATGGTAAATCTCGAAGAATTGACGAACCAGACGAATATTTAAAAATATATATGAGAAATGTAATTAGATTCTTTACACGGCAATTAAGCTTTGTTTTTCCAGAATGTGTTGGTGCATACGTAAAAGGTAAATCCATAAAAAGTGTCGCAGACAAACATGTTAGTGCATACGCAATAGCTAAATTTGACATCAAAGATTTTTTTCCTAATTGCACTTTTACAAAAATAATGAGATCTTTGTATTCAGTTTATCCGTTTTGCCTTATGCATGAGCCTCAAAAAGAAATAGATGGAAAAGTTTTGGAATTTGATAACAAACTAGAAACTATCGTACTTGCTTGCTTAATTTATTACGACGGAGAATACCGATTACCACAAGGTGCACCTTCTAGCCCATTTTTTTCAAACATAGTGTTACTTCCGTTTGATTACACAATGGATTGTGAATATGGACTTGACAGTGCTAATGCTTATACACGATATGCAGATGACTTATGTTTTTCATATACTATTCGTGCTAACAAAACTTCTTTTAGTAATCTAGCAGAAAATGTCAGAAGTGCTCTACGGAAATTAGGCTTTGAACTAAATGAAGAAAAGACTCAATTTCTAAAAGTATCACATGGAAAAGTTAGAGTACTTGGAATGTCTGTCGGCAAAGATAGTCATGTTACAATTCCAAATAAAAAGAAGCAATTACTCAAAGCTAAACTTTTTTCTTTCTTAAACGACATAAAAAATGGCATTATTTGGTCTAAAAAAGATGTTAACCGTTTAATAGGCTTTATGAATTATGTTAAGCACATTGAGCCTGAATTTGTAGCAAATCTCATTGAAAAATATGAAGCAAAAACTGGGGTTTGCTTTACCGAATCAGTGAAAGACATTTTACATTCTTAATGCTCAAATGTTAAAAAAGCTCTTATGATGCATCTAGTAAGTATTTACTCATTTGAAGAGTTACACTATGCTACCCTACTATGCAATGCTAACTATGCAATGCTAGCTAGCTAGTTAGAGATTGCTAGCACTAGAAAGTCCTTAATTCTTCATTGCTGTAAAGAAACTATGATCCATAAACTTTAAGCTCAATTTCATTGGGCTGAAGGATTATTTAGCATGAAAGTTTCGCAAGATTGATTTAGACTTTGTCTAAATCTGTATAAGTTCCTGCTTTTTGTTAACTTTCAGCGCAATCTTGCGAAACTAGTTTTTTCGCACATTGCCCACAATGATACATCCGTATGATTTGAGAACAATTATAAGAGTGTAAAATGTTTAGAGGCAAGGGTTTCTACCCTTGCCTCATTTTTATATCAATTGTTCTTATTAGCATAAAAAATGGAGCCACTAAGCAGAATCGAACTGCTGACCTACGGGTTACGAATCCGTTGCTCTGCCAACTGAGCTATAGTGGCATTATTTTACCAAGAGTTAAAAATAACTCTTGGTATTTAATACAATAATTTATTCTTCAGGTTGAGTTTCAGCTGTATTAGTATTTTCTATTTCTCCAGTTTCTCCTTCATTATTATTTTCTTTTTCTAAATCATCTAAATAATAATAATCTTTATAATCTAAGCTATCTAATATAATTCTTTGTTTTCCATCTAAAGATAATAATTCCATTCTTCCTTGTTCATCATTACTATCCAAATAATAAATCCAATCATTAAGAACACAAAGAGAAATTGATGATTCTTCTAATTTATATAGTTGTTTTGTATTATTTCCGTCTAAATCTGATTTATAAATTGCAACTCCCAAAACATTTCCTTCTTGATCATGATAATAACTCATATAAAATATTCCATTATTAGTTACATTCAAATTATATATATTATTACTTGAAAGCATTTTGTCTTCTGTTCCATCTATTTTAATCCTATGTAAATACCTTTCAGCTGTAAGATAATAAATAAAATCACCGTTTATTATAGGAGTATATAATCTTTCTCCATTTATTTTTCTTGCATTTTTTCCATCTCTATCCATTATATATGAAACTGTAGTTGTTGAATCATCTTTAGTTTCTACCATATTATATAAAATATACTTTTCTGTTACAGCTTCAAATCCACTAGCATTTTCATTTAATCTGGTTTTATGTTTTCCATTTAAATCCATATACCAAATACATTCATCTTCTCCTATATAATAAATCTTTTTATCAACTACAACAATTTTATAATTATAATTATTAAATTGATTATCATTTATTACTTCATGCTTTTTTCCATCTTTTCTTATTCTATGAATTTTATTATCTACCTCATCTTTAATTACACCATTTTCATCTGTTTCTTTTTTCACTAATGTAATAAAATAAACATAATCTCCATAAACATTAATTCCTGTTAATTCCCAAGTACCTTCAATCAATCTTTCTTGTTTACCAGTTAAATCTTTTTTATTAACTTTTGAAATACCTACATATTGTCCATTTCCGCTTGGGCACATATAATAAATATATTTATTGTCTTCTGCAATATATCCAAAGTTATTAATATTTCCTATAGTGTTTCCTATTTTATTTCTATTAAATAACCCTGTAAGGCTAAATAATTTTAAAACTATTAATATTCCAACAATAATAATTAAAACTATTAATATAATACTTTTTTTATTATTCTCGTTATTAAATTTGTCTTTCATAAATGTTTCCTTTCAAATAATCCTACTAATTATTCACTATAAGTATTTCTATCTATATATCCATAAACACCTTTAGAAGAAACTACTAAATCCCAGTATATTCCATCTACAGCATTTCCAGCAAGTGAAATTATTCTTATAGAAGTTTCATTTTTAAAATTAGCATATATTGTACCATTTGGAGATAATCTAACTGTAGTATCAGTATTTATTGTACCTGTATGATAAACAGAATTTGGTAAAACAGCATTTCCATTTAAATAATTAATTAACAATACTACATCTAAAACAGTAACAGAGTTTCCTCTTGTAACTTTTGCGGCAGTTAAATTATTTCCTTCTAAGTTTGCTTTACCATTTAAATAATTTATCATAATAACAACATCTATTACATTAATTTGATTATCACTATTTACATCACCCATTTTTATTGAATCAATAGTTCTTGTTTGATTAGTTGCTGGTCTAGGTGATTTTTGAGCAGGCATATTCTTATATAAAGGAATAATAAAATTATAATTTCCAGATAATGAACCATCAATCTTTTTATATAATTTTAATAGTTGTGTTCCTGCATATTGAGCTCCTAACACGTTTTGTTGATATTGATGTGCATAAATATTATTTCCAACAACATTAAATTTTTGAAAATATAATGTATCTTGATTTTTTGCTATATAGTTTTGAGCTATTATTCTAATACCACCAACAATTGAGGCTGTTTTTGTATTCCAGTTTTGTGCTGCAGCATAAGCTAGTCCATTTTGAATTACACCAGCACTAGTACCTGTATTTGATGTTGCTCCTATATTAAAGAAATTATAATATCCAACATAATTTCCATTATAACCTCTTCCTGCAATTAATGTAGTTTCTTTTGTTCCTTGTTCTTCTATTATTTTAGCCATTATATAATAAGGATCCACATTATATGTATTTGCTGCTGTAATAATAGCCTCTATACATTCATCATCAATATAATTTGTAGTATTACCCATACTTCTCAAAACATTTCTTACTGTATCGTTATTTGCATCATCAGATGAAGATAATTGCATAAATTGAAATACATCACTACTATTTAAAGAATTTCTTGGATCCATCATATATGCAATTGCTTCTTTAGATGCACAATACCAGCTACCTGAATCACATTTTTCTGTTCCACATATTTCACAAATCCATAGCCCTCCATAACTATTTGAATTTGTATTTGTAACCAAATTAGCTGGATTATTAACAGCTCCATGATCTTGGTGTTCTCCATTAAGCACCTCGTCCCATTCTAAATCTGTATATTCAACTTTAAAAACCCAATTTGGATATGAAGCTTGTAAAGCTTTTATTTGTTCTTTTATCCCTGGATATAAACTATCATCTATTGCATCTATATCTGTACTTTGAGTTCTAGCAAATACGTTTCCAGAAAGTATTAATAAATATATATTTAAAATAAAAAAGAAAAATAAAATCTTCTTTACTATTTTGTTCATCTAATGCTCCTCCTAAATAATTCGTATAGTTTTACAAAATTCAATAAAAGTATATCTATAAATAAGACAAAAGTCAATATCAGTTAGGTTTCAAATATATCATTAATGTTACATAAAAAAACACGTACTATATAAGTACATGTTTTTATATTACATAATGTTCCTATATTCATTTATGATTCTTAAAACTTCTGATACACTCCAAGCTTGAGCTGGAGCACCTCCTGGCTTATATGGAGGTTTTCCATCATAAACTTCTGAAATACTTCCTATGCATTCTTGGCTTTCTATTTCTTTCTTAAATGTAATATAAGTAGTTTTTATGAAATTATTATATCTACTTTCGAGTTCCTTTTTTATCTTTCTGCTTTTTTGAGCATTAATTAGATTTCTTAAAGCATCAAAATATAAACCCAAAAGCCATGGCCATGGTATTCCTTGATGATAACTCATATCTCTTTTTTTACTGTCTCCTTGATATACTGGCACATATTCTTTTTCTGTTTTAGCAAGAGTTCTTAAACCATATTTTGTTAATAATTTACTTTCGACTGTATTAAAAATATTAACAGCTTTTTCAGATTTTAAATCCCAAACTGGATATGTTAATGAAAAACTAAATAATTGATTTGGTCTAATTTTTCCATCGCCCAAAACATCAAATAAACAATTTCTTTTTTGATTATAAAATTTTTCATTAAATACCTTTTTATGTTTTTGAGCCATTCGTTTATATTTGTTTTGAGTTTTTGTATCTTTGAATACCTTAGCTAAATTTTCTATAGTTTTTAATGCATTATACCATAGGCTATTTATTTCAACAACTTTTCCATTTCTTGGTGTAACTGCAAAATCACCAATTTTAACATCCATCCATGTATTTTGTGTTGTTTCCGTTCCAGATGAAAGCAAGCCATCTTTATCAACATAAATATTATTATTATCAACATCAATCCCTTTTTTGTAATGTTCAAGAATAGAAATTAATATATTATAAAGATTTTCTTTTATAAAATCGTAATCTTTAGTATAGTTTATATATTTATTTACTTGTTCAAAAAGTAACAATGAACTATCAACACTATTATATAAAGGTCTATTATCAAAACCAGAATAACCATTTGGAACTAATCCAAATTTTACATCTCTAGTAAAAGTTAATAATATTTCTTTTGCTATATCAAATCTTTTTGTAAGTAAAACTATTCCTTCAAAAGCAATAAGTGCGTCTCTTCCCCAATCTAAAAACCAAGGTATTCCTGCTAAAATAGAATGCAGCCCAAAAGATTGTCTATATATTATAAAATTATCAGTAGCAATAACAAGTTCTTCAATAAACTTATTATATTCTTGTTGATTTTTAGATAAATTTTCAGATTTAATATTTAAATTTGCTGTATCTATTATTTTTTCTAATCTTTTTATTTCATTTTGTATTACTTTATTTCCATCTATTTCTTCAATGTTTTCTTCTAAAGATCCGGACAAAAGTAATTTCTTTTGTATGATTTGAACTTATTTCGATTTCAAATCTTCCTGGTACAGCCAAATTTTCTTCAGGATAAAATCCTCTTTCATCTTCTTTCAAATAATACATATCTCTAAATGTATCATTTTCATGTACATAATAATTGGAATCTCTAATATACATATAAATAGGAGTATCACTATGTCCATCCACTTCTACACGAACTTTGTTCTTATCTATTTTTTGTCTTAAAGAAAACTCATGATTAGTTGTTAACCCATGAAAATCTCTAAAATTAATTATAGGAGTAAGTGTTAATAAAGCTTTATGACTTTTATTTTCTATTTTATATGTAACTACAACAGTATTTCTTCCATATTCAAGGCAAACTTTTTTGGTAATTTTAACTCCTTCAACCATAAATGTATATTCTGGAATATATTTTTTTTCAAATTTTACTAAATACTTATAACCATCTGAAATATAGTTTTCACAAATATTAGTATATAAATTATACTTATTTTCTCCTATTTTGATTGTTTCATCTAGTTTAGAAATTGCTAAATACCTTCTTGCCGGAGGAAGTAATGGAGCAACTAGTAATCCATGATATCTTCTTGTGTTTGCACCTAATACTGAGGAGCTACATATTGCACCTAAACCATTAGTTATTACCCACTCTTTATTAATACCATCTTTTAAACTTAAATCTTTTTTACCTAATTTCATTTGTATCCCTTCTTTAAAATTCAATTTATCTTTTGTTTTCAATTTCATTTACTCTTGGCTTTTTATTTAATTTTGCTTCCATTTTCTCAATTTCTTCTGCAATTCTTCTATTTTCTATTGTTTGAGTATCAGAATTTTGAATAGATTGAACTCTTTCTTTGTATTTACTAGCAAATTTACTTGTTTTTCTTTCTCTTCCCTTCACTTTTTTAGTAGCTTTTTTTACTATATTTTTTTGTTTTTTATTTTTCTTATCTAATTTTGCCAAATATTTTTTCTGATCTTTTAATACAGATTCTACCAAAAGATATTCTGTATCATTTTGTAAATCTTTAAATTTCAATTCATTACATATTAATTCCATAATAATTTTTGCTACTTTATCTGCATCATGTCTAATTAATCCTGAATGAATACATGATAAATCTCTTTTTATTAATTTTATTCCTTGAGATGTAACTTTTGAAGCATCTAATTCAACAATATCTGATCCTTCCATATTATATTTTCTAACATATTCTGGAATTAAATCAGCAGTATCTGCTAAACAATAATCTATTATTCCACGGCCGACATGAGCATGTATTGCTCTAATATGATCTGATAAAGTATAATTATCTGTTTGACCAGGTTCAGTCATTATATTTGAAATATATAATTTTATTGCTTTAGATTCTTTAATAGTTTTAGCTACATTTTTAACCAATAAATTTGGCAAAACATTAGTATATAAACTTCCTGGTCCTATAATTATTGCTTCAGCATCTTGTATTGCTTCTAAAACTCCTGGAGCTGCTTTACAATTTGATGGACTAATATAAACTCTGTTTATTGCTTCTATTTTTTCAGAGACAACTTCTAATATTTTACTTTTTCTTTCTATAGTAGTTCCATCTGTTAATTCAGCACATATTTTGATTGAATCTAAAGTAACTGGTAATACTTGTCCAGTAATATTTAAAACTTCTGTACTTTTTCTAATTGCTTCAGAGATATTATCATAAATTTCACTCATTGCAAGCATATAAATATCTCCAAAATTCAAATTTTTAAAAGTTTCATCTTTAAAATTAAAATTCATTAATTTTCCCATTAATGCTTCTTGATCTGAAAGAGCAACAATACTTCCTTTAATATCATTAACTGGTAAAATATCTAAATACTCTCTTGATATACTAGGATTTTCCCCATAGTCTGACATAGTAACAATAGCTGTAATGTTATTGGTATATTTTTTTAGGCCTCGGATAACCATGTTTAAACCTTCTCCACCGCCAATTACAACAACTTTTGGACCTTCATCATAAACTTTTCTGTTGAAAATTAATGATTTAATATTTACTTTTGCCTTTTTTCCTCTTTCAGAATTTCCATCATTTGCTTCTATAAGAATCTCTAAATTACGTTTTTGAATAAAAATAATTCCAATTATAATTGCTAAAAAACCAACTACAAATTCTATAACAATTTTCAAAATATCTTTAACTTGAGCTGTTTCTTTAGTAAGCACTTGTGTAAATGCAAAACAAGTTAAAGCTATACCTAAAACAATTAAAAATATCCATCTTTTTACTTTTGTACCTGCTCTAAACCATTCAAAAAAAGATTTCATTATTCTTCTCCTACAACTATTACTTCTAATTCTATTTTCTCATTAAATCTTTGGTATACTTTTTCTTTTACTATTTCAACTAGTTTTAATACATCATCTGCTGTAGCATTACCTCTATTAACAATAAATCCAGCATGTTTAGTAGAAACTTCGGCATCTCCTACTTTATATCCTTTTAAACCACATTCATCTATTAACTTTGCCGTAATAACATTTGGATTTCTTTTAAAAGTACTACCTGCAGATGGAAATTCTAACGGTTGATTTTCTAATCTTTTTTTCATTTGTTCGTTAATTATATTGTTAATATTATTTTCATCATCTTTATATAGTTTTAATTCTGTCTCAAGTATAATATCATCAACATCTTTAAAAATACTTGTTCTATAATTAAAATAATGTTCTTTATTAGTTAATAATTTTATGTCTCCAATATTGGTTAAGCACTTAGTATTTATAACAACATCTTTCATTTCACGTCCATATGCACCAGCATTCATTCTAATAGCACCACCAACTGTTCCAGGAATACCTGCCAAAAATTCAATGCCTCCCATTCCTTCTTTTGCACACACTCTTGCAAGTTTACTAACTGAATAATCACTAGATACTTTAACTATATTTTCATTTTTATTAATAGTTATTTGGTTAAAATTAATTTTTGCAACAATTCCTCTAATTCCTTTATCTCTAACAAGTAAATTACTACCATTACCAATAATAAAAAATGGAATACCATTATTATTAACTAAATTTAGGATTTTTTTTAATTCTTCAATGTTATTAACAATTATAAAGTAATCTACTGGTCCACCAATCTTAAAGGATGTATGTTTTTTCATTGATTCATTAATTAAAACTCTATCATCATCAATAATTTTGCCGTAATTCTTCTTTTAAATCTTCCATTGATAATCCTCTATTCATCTATAAAATTATAATTATCTTCTTTAACTTTTGTATCAGTACCGTTTAAATAAACTGAATTATTATAATAATGATTATTCTCTATATCATACACTTCTCCAGTTGAATAATTAACTATATATTTATAATCTGTATCATTATTAAATGAATCGTCTGGTTTTGAAATTCCAAGTTTTATTAAATCATCTTGGCCAATATAATAATAGTATTCTTCATATGTAAGATTTTCATCTTCAGCATTATAATTTTTTAAAGGATTTTGAAATCCATTATTAGTAATTTGTTTAGTATCTGAAAGTCTTGTTCCAATTAACTCTTTAGGTCTTAAAGAATCACTTTCTTCGGCCATATCACTACTAATAGGTGTAGCAATAATTCCTGTCTCATTTTTTGATTTTAATAATAAATATTTTTGAAAAATTCCTGTCTGAAGCAATGAAAGTTCTGATTCTACTTTCTGTTCTGTAGTTTCTTTTATTGTAGCCGTCCCGTAATTTATAGCAATTGTAGTAATAATTATTAATACAATAATTGTTACTACTAATATAAGTAATGTAATTCCTTTATTATCTTTCATAATTTATAAAACTCCTATTATTATTTCTTTATGATATTATCATTATTTTTGCTTTTTTACAAGAGTTTTTCATCTTTTATGTTAAAAATTGATTACTTTAAATTTACTCCAATTATTCCTCCTAAAGCTCCAGCCAGTATTCCTATTAAAATCATAATTATCCCTTCTAATCCAATAGAAAAATTTGAGCTAAATATACTTGAAATTATATATAATATCAACATATATAAAACACCACTTGTTATTCCGTGCAAAAATACCTTTAAAATTTAATTTTCTGCTACACAAAAATCCACCTATCAAAATGCTCAATGAAGATATACTAATGATAGCAGGATTAATTATTTTCTCTTCTACATTAGTTTTACTTAAAATTAATGCTAAAAAAAACAACATTAACAATGTCACTATCAATTCAATAATTAAACTTTTTATAAATACCTTTATATTTTTCATAGAAATTAAACTATTATCCATAATTACCTCCTTTTCTTTCTTTTTTAATATATTTAAAAGTAAGGAAAAATATGATACATTTATTTTCTAACAAAAAAAGATTCTTTACTAAATAAAGAATCTTTTTAAATCTATTATTTAAAATATTTCAGGATGTTGATAAAAATACTCTATTAGATCAATTATTTCACCTTGAAATTCTAATAAATATTTTGTTTCTCCCAAAGAAATTGTCTTATAAATTCTTTCGCATCCACAAGGAATTATTAATTTTTCTGAAATAGCATCATATATACCATATCTAATTATTCCATCTCTTTCGTATTGTACAACAATTGCTTGAACATCTTTTTTATCACCATTAGATAATTCAACATCATTTAATTCAATCGTTATAAGACTATATGAGTTTTTAACAGCTTCACCATCTAAACTAGCATTATAGCCAAATCCATAATAGGATGTATCTAAAGTTAAATCACCTTCTAAATTATATAATCCATATTTTCCAGATTTTTCAACTACTATTGTATTATTAAACAATAAATATTTTGAAGCATCAGCTGGAAAATCGTATCCTGTTATTATACTTTCAGGTAATCCAATTGAATCATATTCATCATGAATTATTATTTCACCTTGTCTATCTAATACTCCATATTTTTTATTATTTTCTACTAAATATAAACCTAACTCATCACTTAAAATTGAGATATTTTCATATGATTTTGGCGATATTATTATTTTTCCTGTATCTGATACTATTCCGACTGTCTCATCTCCAGAATTATCTATAGCTTTTACAAAAAATTCTTTTACATTTTGGGCAAATGTTATATCAGTATATTTAAGACCTAATATTTGTTCGCCTGTATATATATTAATAACGCCATAAGCATTATTTCTATTTACAACCATCATTCCATAAGCTAATGCTCTTATATTTTCATATACACCACTCAAACTTGAATATCCATACTCTATAGCTTTTTGAGAAGCTAAATTAATTAAATAATTTTGACTATAAATAAACATTCTACTAGCGCTAGGAAAATTAACTGAAACATCACAAATATCATTTAAATGTTTAAGAGGAAAATAAATCTGATTATTAATAGATAAAACTGGTAAGCTTATAGTAGATGATTCTAATGTTCCGTTTTCTGACTTAGCAGTAAAAGTAGGAATATCTGGGTTTTCATTTTCGGTATTGGTTATTTGAATATATTTTTTTAATTTTTTAGAATTAACCACAAATGATGAAACTTCATAACCATTTTGAATATAACCACTGTCAAGATTTTCTGTATATGATCCATATTCTCCATTTTGATAATTCCATCCAATTAAATTTGCTATTTCTTTTGCTTTTACATAACCATTGCCGTTTTCATCTAAAACATAAAAGTCTGCTGAACAAGCAACTTGCTGATCATCTATAAATAACTTAAAAGTTTTTGCATCTTTATTTTTGTAATAAAAAATCATAAATACTGATAAAACTATTAATATTACACAAATAATCATACCTGTTAATAGCATTTTTTTCTTTTTTTCTTTATCGTTAGTTCTATTATTGCCATTGTTAAGCATGTTTTCGAAACTGTTCATAAATTATCTCCTCTCTTGTATTTTAAGTTATTATTTAGTATAGCCATATTTTAAATAAAACTCATTTTTGAAATTATTTAAATTATCATGTTCAATTTCTATTCTAACTCTTTCCATTAATTTAGTCAAGAATCTTAAATTATGAATTGATAATAATCTTACACCTAAAATTTCTTTCATATTAATTAAATGTCTAATATAAGCTCGCGTATAGTTTTTACATGTATAGCAATCACATTCATCATCTAAAGGAGTAAAATCTCTTTCATATGTTGCGTTTCTTACTACTAATTTTCCATGACTAGTCATTGCAGTTCCATGACGAGCTATTCTAGTAGGTAAAACACAATCACACATGTCTATTCCTGCTAATGCTGCTTCAATAAGATAATCTGGGCTTCCTACTCCCATTAAATATCTAGGCTTATTTTCAGGCATTTTAGGTGCAGTATAATTTAGAATATCTAAAAATTCTCCTTTAGGCTCTCCGTACACTTATCCCACCAATTGCATAACCAGGAAAATCCATTTCTTTCAAATCATTCAAACTTATATCTCTTAAATCTTTATAAAAACCACCTTGTACTATTCCAAATAATCCTTGATTTTCTTTCGTCCATGCATCTTTGCATCTTTTTGCCCATCTTGTAGTTCTTTCCATAGATGCTTTTGTATACTCATATGTTGATGGATATGGACAACATTCATCAAAGCACATCATAATATCTGATCCTAATGATTGTTGTACTTCTATTGATGTTTCTGGAGTTAAATAATGCTTACTTCCATCTAAATATGATCTAAATTCAGCACCATCTTCTGATATTTTTCTTAAACCTGCTTGTCCTAAACTAAAAACTTGAAAGCCTCCACTATCTGTTAAAATAGGTCTATCCCAATTCATAAATTTATGAAGTCCACCTGCTTCTTCTATTAACTTATGCCCTGGTCTTAAAAAAAGATGATAGGTATTTCCTAAAATAATATCAGCCTTAACTTTCTCTTTTAATTCCTCTGGTGTCATAGCTTTTACTGTTGCTTGCGTTCCGACTGGCATAAACACTGGTGTTTGTATATCTCCATGAGGAGTATGAATAACACCTCTTCTTGCGCCACTATTTTTATCTATATGTAATAATTCATATTTTATTGCATTATTATTTTCCATATTTTCCTCGCTTATTTATAATATTCTTCATTATCAAATTCTCTTGTTTGAGTTGATTTTTCGTGTGTACTACTCTTAGAAAGCTCTGTAGTATAATAATCTGTATTTAACTTATATTTTAAGTCGAAATCATTTTCTTTAGAATCTTTATTTTTTCCTGAATTTTTACTATCTCCTTTGGTTTTTTTCTCAACTTTAGAAGAATCTAGCTCTCTTACTATTTTTAATGCCTCGTTTTGAGCTTCTACGCCATATTTATCACATAGTTCCTCTATAGGTAAATTTGGAGACTTATAACTCATGGAATAATCTATCGCAGTTCCTACTAAGGTCCCATATCCATATCTGGTTAAAAATGCTGTAGAAAACTCTTTAGGATCATATGATAAGGAATCTGTAGTCTCTATTCCTTTTTCTCCTAAAGTATTAAAAATTATTATCTTACCATCTACATACATTCCTAAAGCAGGATTTGTTGGATCTATTACAAGTGTTATATTGTCTTTTGGTATATCTACTAATGTAACCATGTGATTTCCAAACACATTTCTTTGAAATTCAGAAATTTCTTCTGATGCAACATTTTCTTGATTTTCTCTAGATACTGTTGCATTGTCTTGAATTATATTCCTTTTAATATTAGCCATGTCTAGTCTTACACTATCGCTCAAATTCACATTCAGTGTCCTTGCATTATAATTAGGATTAATTGCATTCAATTTTCTAGCGACATCAGTTGCCATATGTCTACAAACTCCAATACCTTCTTCTGTTCCTAAGTTCAATTCCAAAAAGCCATAAACTTCAGATTCAGGATTTTTATATCCTTTTATACTCGCCCACATATCATCTACAACTTTCATTATTATTTGAACATCACTTAAATTTAAGGCATTTATTTTTTTTGCATATTCACTTATTTTATTATTATATTCCTCAATTGTTTCAAAATTTTCTTGTCTACTTTTTTCAACCCAATCATTTTTTATTACATCGACAGAAATAGAAAGAGCTGTAGATGCAGTTAAAAAATAAATTACAGTTTTTTTAAAAATACTAGAAATATCATGTTTTAATCGCCATAACAAAGCTTTTAGTATTCCTTTTTCTGCTTTTATTTCGTTAAACATGCTTCTTACTAATATTTTATTATACTTTTTTTCTCCATATTTTAAGTATATATCTTCATATCTTTCTTCTTTTTTATACTTTTTTAGCTCTCTTTTTCTATACTTAAAAGGGACATATTTTTTATATGCTTTTATGCCATATTTTTGGAAGATTTCATCATATTTTTCTGTTCTTTTTAATTCCTTAGCATCATTTCTACCTTCTTTTGTTCTAAGTTTGGATTTTTTTTCTTTTTCTTCTTTAATTTCTTGTTTTCTTTCCTCTGTTTTTTTCATTATCAGATCCTTATTAATAATATTTCATTGTTTCTCATAAAACTTAATTGTTTTAGAAAATTTTATTTTATAAACATTGCATCTCCAAAGCTGAAAAATTTATATTTTTCTTTAACAGCTTCTTGATAAGCATTCATAATAAAATCTTTACCAGCTAAACTAGATACTAACATTATTAAAGTTGATTCTGGTAAATGAAAATTAGTTATTAAATTATCTATACATTTAAATTTATATCCTGGATAAATAAAAATACTTGTATCTGCTTCAGTTTCTCTTACTAATCCATTTTCATCTGCAACAGATTCTAAAACTCTGCATGATGTTGTACCGTACTGCTATTATTTTTTTACCGTTTTTTTTTGCATTGTTTATTTTATCTGCATCTTCTTTTTTTATATAAAAATGCTCTGAATGCATATTATGATCTTCAACATTCTCAACTTTTACAGGTCTAAAAGTTCCAATTCCAACATGTAGTGTGACATTGGCTATTTTAACACCCTTTTCTTTAATTTTTTGTAAGAGCTCTTCCGTGAAATGTAGTCCTGCAGTAGGAGCAGCAGCTGATCCATCGTATTTGGCATATACTGTTTGATATTTATCTTTATCTTTTAAAGTCTCTTTAATATAAGGTGGTAATGGCATTAATCCAATTTGATCTAATATTTCATTAAATATTCCTTGATACTCAAATTTTACTTTTCTATTTCCACCTTCTAATATTTCTAAAACTTCAGCTTTTAATATTCCATTTCCAAAAGTAACTTTAGTACCTGGTCTTAATTTATTTCCAGGTCTTACCATAGCTTCCCAAAAATCACCTTCTATTCTTTTCAAAAGCAAAAACTCAACTTTGGCACCTGTATCTTTAATTCCATATAGTCTTGCTGGTAGAACCTTTGTATTATTTATTACTAAGCAATCACCTGGTTCCAAATAATCTATTATATCTTTAAAAACTTTATGATCAATGGTCTTTTTTTCTCTATCTAATACCATAAGCCTAGCTTCATCTCTTCTGTCATATGGATGCTGTGCTATTAATTCTTCTGGTAATTCATAATTAAAATCTGATACTTTCATTAAAACAAACCTTTCTATTCTGCTTTATTAGCTTCATCCTTTATTGTATGAACAATTTTTAGTGTTTCTTTTACAAGAGTTATATATCTAGTATTTTCATTATTTTCTATTATAAAGTCAGCATGCTCTTTATAAAAATCTTCATTTTTTTGAGTACTTATTCTTTGTGATGCTTGATTAGGATGAATCTTGTCTCTTTGCATAATTCTCTTTATTTTAGTTTTTTCTTCTGCAACAACAGCAATAACATAATTACATATTTTTTCAAATCCACCTTCGTATAAAAGTGGTGCATCTATAACAATTATTTCTCTATCTTTATTTTCTAAAATTATTTTTTTAATTTCTTGTCCAACGTATTTAAATGTTAAAGCATTCATTTTTTCTCTTTTTTTATCATCTGAAAAAAGAATCTTTGAAAATGCAGTCTTATCAATTTTTCCTTTATTTTTTGATGGTTTAGGCATTAAAATTTTTCTTCCAAATAATTCAATCGTTTTATCATAATATTCTATACCAGGTTTTAATAAACTTTTAGCTAATAAATCAGCATCAATTACTAATGCTTTTGAATTGTTTTTAATTATTGTACTTATAGTAGTTTTTCCAGCACCACTATTTCCAGTTACACCTATAATAATCATAATTACTTCCTTTCATAAATTTCTCACGCATTGTTTTCTCAACTATAATGGCGAGCGAAATTTATTTCATAAATTTCTCACGCATTGTTTTCTCAACTATAATGGCGAGCGAAATTTATTTCATAAATTTCTCACGCATTTTCTTTTATCTCATTTGTTGCTAAAAAATCGCAACGATTATTTAGTTCATTATCACTATGGCCTTTTACTTTAATAAATTCATAATTATGCTTTTGAAGTAATTCAAAAAGCTCTTGCCACAACTCTTGATTTTTTACTGGCTTTTTATCAGCAGTACGCCAGTTATTTTTTTGCCAGCTATAAATCCATTTTTGATTAAAACAATTAACAACATATGCGCTATCGCTATATATTTTGACATCACATGGAAATTTTAATAATTTAACTGCCTCTAAAACAGCTGTTATTTCCATTATATTATTTGTCGTTTCTGGATTATATCCTGAAATTTCTTTTTTGTGATTATCATACATTAATATTGCTCCCCATCCACCTGGGCCAGGGTTTCCGCGAACACGCTCCATCCGTATAAATCTCAACTTTATAGTTCATATAATTCCTTTCTGTCAATATTTACAAATTTATAATTCTATGATATTATAACAATAAATTTTTAAATTTACAATACCAGAGGTGATTTTATTTGAGTGGGGTTTTAGGAATCGTATCTGAATATAATCCATTTCACAATGGACATATTCTACATTTAAAAAAATCTATTGAATTAACAAAAGCTGATTTTACGATTGTTATTATGAGTGGTAACTTTGTTCAGCGTGGTGATACATCAATAATTGACAAATGGTCAAAAACTGAAATGGCATTAAGACAAGGCATTGATTTAGTAATTGAACTTCCTACTATTTATGCTACATCTAGTGCAGAAAATTTTGCAGATGGTGCTATTAAAATATTAAATTCTTTAGGAATTATTGATTATTTATCATTTGGTTCTGAAATTGGTAATTTAAAACCACTTGATGATGTAGCTACAATTTTAGCAAAAGAGCCTAAAGAATTTTCTGATTTAATTAAACATCAATTACATTCTGGTTTATCTTATCCCAAAGCCCGCGAAATAGCCTTAAAAATGTATTTTGGAAATTCTCCTATTTATACAGAGGTACTACAAAATCCTAATAATATTCTAGGAGTTGAATATTTAAAAGCATTAAAAAGAAGTAAAAGTACAATAACTCCAATAACTATAAAACGTGATTTTAGTGAATACAATTCTCCAAAAATCAAAAATGGTATTGCAAGTGCCACTGCTATTCGTGAAATGATATTAAACAAGAAAAATATACACTCTGTCGTTCCATTTGAAACTTATGAAATAATAGAAAACTTACAAAAAAAAGGACAAATAATACCTAGTCTTAAAATATTTGAAAAAGAAATAATTTATACACTTAGAAAAATGACAATGACAGAAATTGCAAACCTTCCTGATGTTACAGAAGGTTTAGAAAACAAAATAAAACAAGCAGTTAATACTTCTAATAATTTAGATGATTTAATAAGCAAAATAAAAACAAAACGTTTTACACAAACAAGAATTCAAAGAATTTTAGTATATGCATTGTTAAACATTACCAAAAAAGATATAGATAATTCAAAGAGAGTTACACCTTACATTAGAGTTTTAGGATTTAACAAACATGGAAAACGCATTATTTCAGCAATAGCAGAACATAACCCTAAAGCTAAAATAGTTGTTTCTGTGAAAAGATTTTTAGAGACAAACAAAAACTTAGCTCTTCAAAAAATGATGATGAAAGATATTCTAGCAACAAATATATATACTATGAATTACAAAACTGAACCATTAGCAAATATAGATTATACTCATAAAATTCTTGAATTAAAATAAATGCCAATTAAAACTATTTTAATTGGCATCTTTTTTATTCCTCTATAACAGTGATTTCATAAGTACCACCGT